>Ga0058701_10001909_pt1 | contig 15312 bp, 11 predicted proteins | sample AgamicOrMae_FD_97039 | JGI IMG/M metagenome (GOLD analysis project Ga0058701, IMG submission 97039) | Agave microbial communities from Guanajuato, Mexico - Or.Ma.e | ecosystem: Host-associated > Plants > Phyllosphere > Phylloplane/Leaf | place: Guanajuato, Mexico | collected 2012-06-04
ACACCCTTTTCTCCTTTTTTTCTTTTCTTTTAGCATGCTATTTTTTAGAGGACACTTTTTTTGTTTTATTTCGGACATGAAATTGGACAACTTGAAGTGTTTCGGTGATGTGAGAGTTGGATTGACTAAAAGGGAAATCCACATTAAGGTACAGTATTTAATGAACGGCCCATAAAATGTATTTACCGTCGGCTAATATGCTTAGGTCAAATACACAGACCCTCGACACCTCAGACCTCGTCCGGATTGGTTCCCGAACATCTGATAACGTCCCGAGCTGGATTATGAGAAATTTCACCCGTGACGATGGGCTGCAAGCTCAGGCGATCCGACGCCGCATTTCTCATACGCGCTTGCCGGCGGCGCGGCGGCGGCAGCGTTGCGATCAAGGAGCGGAAAGGTCAATTAGCTTCCGCGCGCGGCGGAAAAGGTTCGGACGCTAAATTTTTCATTCTCAGGAATGGGCATCTAATATTCGCACGGCTCCGTGTTTGCTCGATCCGATGGGGAGAAACGGAATTCCGCTCGGATCGTTTCTGTTCGGAAGAATAAAGGCTTTGGTTGCACTTTTCTAAATTTCAGAGCCGTGAGCTGTTTTGAAAGTTGCATTTACGTACTCTTGCGTTCTATCTTTGATCGCAAAGCCGAGCGGTATGAGGCACATGGTACTTAACCTAACCTCAATTAACCTACGAAACGATCGCCATGATGCTGCTTACTTCTCGCGGGGGGCAGCAGGCTTATATCAACATAGATTAGTTTTTCTATTTTTCCCTTAACATACCGTAACCTAACCCCCACTTTTTTCCTGAGGCACCAAAAAAATCGAGTCTTAGAGTTCTTAGTTTGAATGATTTTTCGAATCATTCGAGTTCTTAGTTTCCGGTCTATCCTCCCACTCAGTTACGTCATAAGGAATTAACCAAATGCAAACTCAATCAACAAGTGAATCGCGAACGACAGGATTCCTAAAGAGGGGAAATCTATTGGTTATTGGTAATTCCCGATCCGGTATTGCTTTCCTTTGATGCGTTATCCGCCCGCCGCTTGTGGTAACATTTGGCGTCTTGTGTCCTTTGGGAGTTGCGTAACCTAAGCAACCGGACATTTTGGAAAAATACTTACAGCAGACAGTTATGGCTATGAGATTCTCACAGAGGCCCTGCGTTGGAGGCAACACATAGGCAATCCTTTCGCCAAGCGGAGGGGGCAACAGGGGCCGCTCTTTTGATCCTTCAGATTGGAACCACTCAACTAAAACTTGTGACAGCCAAATTTCTGTTTTGAAAAATCAAATGAAACAGAGGAAAATAGCGTAAATAGATGGTCCACACCATAACAATTCCATTTGAAATAATTTCAACTTATATGAAACACCTAGGCCTATTTCCAGACGTTTAACTTGTTTTAAGCTTTTGCAAATTCTCCAAAAAATTCTCCAAGATTAAAAAATTTTGTTTTTTTCTTAAAAAAAAAAGTTTACTGTTGAAAAATACGATTTTGTGAAATTGAAAGCAGGGACTTTACGCACAAGGTTTTAACAACCTAAAATTTTAGCTATTTTTTTAATGGATTTTGCCTGTATTTTTAACAGAATGATTTTTATTATTTTTGAAAATTTCTAGTGATCAAGAGCAACCTTGTACAAAGAAAAGCATTCGTACAGAAGCTCAATTTATTAATGACATTTGAAATTTATATTCCTTGTTGGGAGGTATTGTTAACTTTGCGATATTGAGGGAAAAGAAAAAAGAAAAAAATAACTTACGTTCTCCTCCAAGGAGCTCGTTTGTGATATTTTCTACATTGATGCCAGATCGCTTCAGAGCGTCAAGCGGCAAAATGACGTGATGTTTCTCGTCATTTTTCTCCGTAAATCTGATGTTCTCAAACATCAGCGAACTGGTCAGAATATGCATCAAGTGTATTTTATCGTTGGTCTCTCTAGACAGGTCAATATCCAGACGGAAACCTGCAAGCATCATAAATATTACTTCGTGGAGCTGAAAAATCCGTATTGAGAGGGGATCTGGGAAGCTTTTCCTCATGATTGGACCAATCAACAGTATCCATCCGCCCTTCGGGCAAAAGTTAGAGTGCCGTAAAACCACTCGATAACAACTAAACCTCTGTTTTAAAAACTCTGATTAAATAATTAGTTGACGATGTCATTTACGTATTTTGCATACGATTTAAAAACAGATTAAGTCGTATTTTTGTGAGTTTTTGAGGCAAAATAATCGGTAGCAAAACCAAACGAGAGGGATTTAAAAGCTTTCTGTTGAAATCACTATTGCCAGATCTATCTGAAAAAATAGCCAAAATGCGTTCTGTACACGTCTTATACGACTGTACCGCACAAGTATTTCCCGCAGAAATGATTCTTGATTCCAAGAAAAATTTTCTGGGTGTAGTGACAAAAGATTTTTTTCATGCAGCAAGTTTTTTTTCTCACAAGAATTTTTTTTTCTTACTCCAACAACAAAAAAAATGTTCCAAAACTCTTGCGGTACCGCTGTGTCGTCACTTTATCAAGAAAACAATATCTTGGTACATTTCTGTGATGTACAGTCGAGGGCATACCGGTACATGGCTGACAGTGATTTTTTATTCTTCCGAGCTTAGGTTGGCAACACACTTGAAATCGACTGGAACGCGGGAACACCTATCAAAATACGTTAGTGGTGCCAACATATATTGGAAAAAAAATCCCCTGTCAGCTATGTATGCCCTCAACTGTATTTTCAACCAGTGTGTCTATTGAAAGTCCCTATTTTTCTTTTGTTTTTGACATGCAACCGCAAGGTAACCCGAACTTCTACTCGTGTGAATTACATTATCTTTCCTCTTTTCCTGCCTAGAATTTCGACCCGTTCTATTAACGTGCATTAAGTGGCGTGAACCAGTTTTCAAATACCTCGTGCGTTACAGTTAATGTTGTTCCTTTCACGCTGGAACCATTTAGATAAAGAAAGATGTTTAGCTTAACAGTTTTAATTTTCTCCTATCATTATGAAATTCTTGGGATGTTCCGGGAGATCACAGGTGAAAGTTACTGCGACGCCCACCAAATCTTACTTTTATCACATCATCAGGTTAACCTGTCCGTGACCGCGGTGAATCCCCCCCCCCCCCGAGGAAGAGTACCACATTCTTACCAGACGAGTATTAATGGGTACCGCACCTGAAAGCTGAGGAAAATTGTCACCCGATGCATTGACCCCCATCTTCTCTACAATATATTTCAGCTGAGCTGTGGTCAAAGTCACATTGTACAGAAGGTCATCCTGCGCGAGAATCTCCTTGATGGAACCGATGGACAACTCTTTATCTGGAACAAAACAGTGATCACGACAAGAAATCGACATCGTTACAAACAAGCAGGGATTTGTTATGGAACCAAGCAAGTACTTTGTTGGTGTATACTCAACCAATTTTTTACTTGTGGCAACCAAATTTTTGGAAGTGGTGACCAAAGTCTTGGTTGTCACTACCTAAAATTGAATTGCCACAAAAAAAAAAAATGGTTGAGTTTACATCAACAAAATACTTCAGTTGCTCCAACCCTTCTCTCCGTGATCTAAAATTATGTACTTATTTTTCCTCCCGTTCAGCTAATAATTACCTCAAAAAGTCAATTTCTTTAAATTTATTGAATGTTTTTGTGAATCTATTTGCCCTCGTTCATCTGATCTTTAGTCTTCTGCACAAACATGATCACTTTTTTTAAAACAAAAAACTTGATATGAGAACTTAAAGTCAACATTTTTAATTATTTCTTTAAGAAGCATTTTAATGAGTTTTGAAAGGTCATGTTAAAAAAATAAGAGCAAAAATTTCTTTATAATTTTTTTGAACATTTTTTTTTTTTAGTTTTAATTTTTAAAAAGTCGATTTCGGGGTGAATTTAGAAGGGTGTGTTTGGTTTTTGAAGAATATGGGGCCGGAAAAGCTACCTTTTCAAACCGTGACTTACTCTTACCCGAGTTCAACACACCGACTGTATTTAAATATCGCGTGATGAAAAAAGTAGTCGAAATTTCGACGGGAACCGGAGGTCCCTTTTGATTTTTTGTGTTATTCAACGATCATAGAATGTCCCATGAATGTGCCGTTATGCTCATGACTGTAGCGATCGTACTTATATGCGATCTATAGCTATGCTTTGTCAGTTGTTATACAATTGAGTCCGAATAGATCGTCTTTCGTCATTGGCTTACTTAACTGCTGGCCCATTCAAATGTTCTATGAAACTAGCTCACCTGACAATGAGTATTCTACCCAATCCTCTTGTATCACAAATTTTGCTGGATTTTGAAGAATTATTTACAAGCCTTTTTCAGCTATAAATCTCGTTCTACATAAAAAAATAATTGATAAAAATTCGTACATAATAGGTGAGAGCCATTCTCAAACCTTGTGAAAAGGAGCTTATACGGAAGTTTAAAAAAAGGTTAAAAATATAGGTTTCTGGAAGGGAGGTTAGGTTAGGTTAGGTTAGGTCAGGTCCGGTTTGGAGGGAAGAGGTGAGGTTAGGCGTACTTACCTGTTGTTAGGCTCGCGTTCTTCTTGAAGACCACCGCGGGAAGAATAACCGCGCGGTATTCAAGAGGAGAAGCTGTCTTATTTGCAGCCTTAGCCGCAACGGCGTCGGCCGCCATAGACCCGATGATGCATTCGTACTTAAAGCAGGAATCAGTCGTCAGATTAACAGGTAATTTTACATTGATTTTCGCGCTTTCCTTATTGTACGCATCAAATCCGTCATTTATGGCTTCATTAATCGCTTTCTTGTTATTTGCATCATCTGAAAAGTGCACCAAACTTATTAATATGCCACAAATTGTCTGCGCCGTCCTCCGCTTTAAAACTTAAGCTAGCTAGTCTACCTAGCTAGCTTGGAGATTAGTCAAGTGCGTAGTCTTGAATCCTAAGCACGAGACCAACTTTGGGAAATCAGATTTTGTTCGCAAAGGGAACAAAATCATGTTTACGGAACCTAGAATTCTGTTTGACTCATGATTGCATCATCCTAATTTGGGTCCTGAATTTAACTTCGAACGCTGTCGGAGAGGTAGGCTACCCTCAAAGCAAGGATGTGATGTGTGTTGCCTATCCGAGAAATATCTTTGGTTTTTCATAATCACAATCAGTAAACCATATCTTAAACATTGAGACCTAGGGTGACAGCCCTATTAGTCATTTTTGGACTTATCTAGATTATGGAGAATCTATATTTTAAACTTTGACTACCGAAGTCAATGTCGAACTACCAAGATATATATTCTGTGTTCGTTTTAGAGTATCCCACCTATTGTGCATGTTGTGCTATCTTGCGTGGCAAAGACTTTTGGTTCGTCTTCCTCGTATTTCACTATCCTGCATTCCGTTGGTTGAACACCCAACTTGATTTGTGCGTAGGCCCCATTAAGGACTTCAGAACACACGTACTTTTGTGGTTTGTCCTTTTCAGACACCATTTTGCAGACTTTCGCTGCAAAAGAGTACAAAATCAAAAACTTTGTTTCGAGTCGCTTTGCTGGACAAGGCGACTGGTGTATATTTACCTTCTGCTTTGCCCTCCGTGTCCGTATCACTCGCACCGCTCAAAAGAACTAAATCAACGCCTTCGATAGCACTTATCTTTTTGCCTAGTTCCTTTGTCCCTTCGCCTGTGAAACGATAAACAGTTTGAAGGCAAAAATAGTCAAGTTTTTAATCAAATGTATCTATCAGTAAAAAATATACACACAAACTGTAACCCGCAGTGAAATGTCAAGGTTAGGTTTGCAGTAAAGGCACATTATGCTGAAGGAGGTCAAGATGTTTGTGTACCGGTACGAAGTTTGAATATAGTTTGAATTCACTGTGTTTGCTTTTCATCGCCCCCTTCAAGTACTGGACGAAACTTACCCATTACAACAGTTAAGTTTGATTTCCTTTCGTTGTTTTTTAGGTATTCTGTAATGGCTGTTACTTCATCTGAAACTTGAATTCCTTCTCCGACGTTTTTCTGCAAGCATTTTGAGTTAGTAAACTAGAACCCTATAGTTTAAAGTAATTTTACGGACCGTCATTTTAGTACCATTTTTTCGGCGTTAGAAAATCCGAGAACTCGGATACCACACGTCCCATTATCTTTAGGACTTATGTAATAAGCGCAATCGTAGGACGGTTTTTCGGACTTCAAATTGCAAGCTAGCCACTTTGGGGACTTGTCATCTTTGAAGTTTTCTAGGAACTTATTAGCTAAGTCGACGCCGTATCGATACACCTCCGGTCCAAGGGCCTGAAAGAATAGAGATGGCGTTACTATCGTTATTCTACTTCTTTTTGATTTTAAAAGCGTTTCTCATTTAGCGTACTTTACCAAAGCCTCGAGTTGGTAGGGTTTAAGGGCTTTGAGCGCTTTCACAGCTGGATCGTGTTTTAGAGTTTTGAAAAAATCTACATGATTCGTTGAATCGGTAAGAGTATTTCCCGCCGAAAGCAATACGGTTTTATTTTTTGCTAGAGGCTCTGCAATGCACGTTAGACCTCCTTTGCAACCTGTAAAACATCCAACCAAAGTGTTTTAACAAATTAGAGACGCGCTCGTATTCTAGGACCGGAAGTAGAGATCAAAAGCCATGTCACATTCCAAACTGTAGTAGGTATTTATGTTGGCAATACCATTGAAATGACCGGACCGTACGCAAGGTCCGTGTTTAAATGCTTTAGTATTACCAACACAAATTTTTGAAAACTAAAAGTTACCAGATTTCTAGTGCGTTATGACTATTGATCCCGACTGTTTTGGTATAAAATTATGAAAAATCTTGTCGCTCTAACGTTTGGAAAAGTCTTGCATGTGTTACACTTCTTGTGATTTCGAATTCTACACTAACCAAAAATCGATTTTAAAAACTAAGTTTGGTACTTCTTAAGAGATTACACGGCGCACTATTATTACATGTACTAACCTGTGAGGGCATCAGCTTTGCAAGGTGTGTTGTCTTTTACTGGGTACCATTGATATCCCAAGTTATTGACGAATTTGAGAACTACGGTCTCTGCAGGCGGAAGTGGATTTGGAGGATCTGCTGGAGGTGCTGGGTTTGTATCGTTCTCCCCTGTTTTGAATTAATTTTTGTCTTAGATCATGAAAAATTTATGAGTAAATTAGTAGCTAAGGGTTAGTGGTTTCATTATTGGCGCTAGTTTTCGTATGGATATGATCTTAGTTGCTCTGTGACTCAGGTACTTTATGTCGGTTATGAAAGCGCCGTTATTCAAAAACGGATTTTTCATGACCCACATACCTGAGCACGTGTTCATTTGTTGGGCGGCGATGGAGGCGCCCCTGTTCGACCGGTGCCTCGAGTATGAGAAACCCCGCGGTCAAGATGAATATCCTGACCGTTTGGACGTGAATTTCTCATATTCGCCGCACTGACCCGCAGCAGCATCCAATCAAAACGGCGCAGTCGACGGTCTATCGAACAACAGGACCCCTGTTTAGGGGATTTGATTCTACCGACTGGCTTTTACTTGGGCATAGGAAACTATGTGCGAAAGGGGCGGGGAATGGAAGCTCCTAAAAGTTTTGCCTCTTTGAAATATGCACTGGCTTCACGAGATTGTTTCGGAGTGGAATCCAAAACTTCTGTATTGGAATGTCTCTTATGACGTTACGCAAAATAAACAAACCTCAAGTCTTTGATCTCATCTCGGAGAAAAAGAGGTGACCAACGTAAAAGAAGGCGCCAGAATCATTGTTATTATTACTAGTTTGATTCTGTTTGTTAGTTGTTCTTTAATATTCTGTGCGGTCACGAGTCATGCTTCGTATTTAGCTCTCCAAACAGCTTGTAACGCCGTTATTGGCTTGCTGCCGCCGAGCATTAAGCGGCATCAGGCTTGACGACGAACGGTGGAACTCAAGATACAGAAAATTCAAGCCTCAAAATTTACCATGCGGTATATGATATTCAAAGTTTACGTTATTTTCGCTTTATGAGATGTAAGTAATGTCATCCGCATGAAGATCCTTGCTTGGAGTATGCAACACGCCTTACACGGCAGTAGCTCCGGTTGCCTAACCAATACACTGTACACGTCGATAACCAGATTTGGCGCTACTAGATGACTCGAAAGCGTTTCTTTTGGAAGGTGAAACAAAGTTACATCACTTGTGTTGACCTATCAACGCCGAGCGGAGCGAAATTGCAGCGATGCATAAGGCACCTGAACCTTAACTAGGTTAACCCGACCTTAAGGTCGCCATGCCTGATGCCAGTAACTTCTCGGCAGCAGTTACGTCCGCCGAGAAGTAAGCGGCACGACGCTTGGAGGCAATCGAGTAAAACAGAAGCGGAGCGTGGCAAAAGGCACCTAACCTGACCTATGATAACCTAACCTAACTTACGCGGTTGTGTATCATTACTCGTATGTTGTAATGAAACTTTGAATCGAGGTAAATAACAGAGAATCTCATATTTTTAACTTCTTAAGGAGTGCTCTACGTGAATCAAAAACAGTTTGAAATAAATTGTCAAATATGGCGCAATATCAACATATCGGGTATGTTTATCGGCAAATATGTCAGTGTCTAAGTAATGGTGACTCACCGGCTGTGCATAGACTGATTATTTGAATCACCGTAAAGGATATCGCTAACCCTCTCCACACCCGCATTCTCGTGCCGTGAACACAACCTGTTCAAATAAGATACCATTAGCATTCGCACATTGACATCTGTAAATCACCTGAAACGGCCAGTATAAATCGCAAAGCGTAGTTCACTCTGTCAAAACTTACCTGCTCTTTTGACTAATGTGACGACCAGCAGGGCGCTTATCTTACCCGAAATTGCGATGTGACGTTTTGCCCGACTGTGGCAGTATTCTCAACGGCTCCAACACCTCATAAGCCTTTCTGATAAGGCATCCTGCCTGCTATCATTACCTGGTTCGCTTTCCTATCTTGCAGTGATAATGAAATCAAACCGAGGAGGGAGGTGCAGCGGTGAGTTGCGAATGCCGTGCCTGCGCGACTCGCATAGCCTTCACAAAAACTGGCGGGACCGAATGTTTGGTATAGCGGTAGGCCTATAGAGATTACAGCCCAACGTTGCTTTTAGGCCACAACTCCTAGTTTAGTCTTACAGCGTTGGTCTGAATGTTTATACTCTTTTATCTCGTTGGAAAAGAGTAAGACGCACAGACTTTTTTTACGAATTTGATAACGCTAGAAGAAATATCAAGTCGTGACAGGTTAACTTCTTATCAGAAGTGAAATAATCCTGATTGACCGCTTTAACAAAATCGGAGCAAACGAATCTGAAAATTTTGGGAAACGACCACTGTTCACTTTGGGATTAGGGGTCGTCCATAAATTATACCGTTACTAACTCCCCTCTCCTCCTATATGGACATCGCGCCTCACCCCTCACCCCACGTGGAGTAGGCCTATCTACCGGTACTAAAAAGTCTACCAGAGTTGGAGTACACGGTGGAGCCCCTCTGTAACATATGTGTGTCGACGAATATTATGGGTGATCCCTAAACAACTGATTATCAGCAAAATTTTCAAATAACTGACTTTTTAATTCTATTCTTCTTCGACACATTTCTTTTTGACCGAATTGCCGGGGCGTATCAAAGAAGGCGCCAAAATAAGTTGAAGGTTGTTACCTATTGTTTGTCCGCCTTTGATGATTTGTATTTGTCCCGGAAATTAAGTGTTACAATTGTAATTATGAGCTGTTCCTTTCAGAGCGCTTTTGCGATAACCAAAAAATACATGTGATTTTTTACATGTGATATATTAACACTAATACCGGTACCTAGTACATTTACTACTTGATACGACGTCCTTGGCAATGAAGTACCGGGCCTCCTATGATTCTTGCAAATATCAGGGCCGTTTTGATCTAAACTAAAACTTCTGTTAATGAGATAAGGCCGATACCACAGCAATAAGCATATACCGGTGTTAAGAGTTAGCTGAAACTATTTGACGCAAGATTTGACGCAACGAGAGACTTGTTCGAAGCTATGAATTACCAGTGCTTCGTGGAAACTCAGTTTATATACTCACCGGTAGCATTTTTTCCTTTTTTTAAAATAAGTTTTGCACAACTTTGATGGTTTTATTTGTTTTTGTTTTTTAAATTAAAATATTGGTAACTGCGTTACCACTCTTACTGGCACTAATAGTACTGGCACTTGTCGCTTCCGGAGTATACCGCGCTGCGGTAGTACTGTACACAGTAGAGGCCTACCCGTATTCCAAACTTTCTCTTTCGTTATTCTATTTGCCATATAAAAGAAAATTCACCGCAAAATTTTGTATGAGGATAATCATAACTTCTAAATCCTGCCCGTTACTAGACAACATAGATTAGTCTGCCAACCATGGAGGACTCCATTCGCTGACAAAGCATACCAAGCCGAGGACAGAATCAAAACCCTCGCGCGCCTTCGCGCGCCCGCTAGAGAGCTGTTGCGCAGTTGCGATCTCCTTTTTCCGACTCTTTCTCTCTTCGGTGCTCTTCGGCGCGTTTTCGAACAGACCTTCTTAAAAGTTTCCTTGTTCCCGCCATGTTATTGTTTTGCCTAGCGGTATTTCACTCGATTATCGTACGGAAGGCTCACTGATCTATTTTCTGTCTCAAAGACATGTAATATTTCTATCCAAGTCGAATCGGCAAGTAGATCATAGTGTTGTTTCATCAGGCAACGGGTGCAAACCGTCAAAATGTCTAACATTACTTTAGACAAGGAAACATTTTTCCGGCGTATGAAAAGGCTCTACTCGGCGTGGAAGGTAATTTTACAAGTTGCTCGTTAAGGGACATTTTTAGGACGGATTCCTAACGTTTTTATTCTTTATTCGGCACGTGTCTCGCAAAACGTGATTTTTATTCAGTCTTTGCCCCACTGCGTTCTTTTCATGTGCACGTTGGTTCAGTCAACTAGGTTATGGACGTTCCAATTAAAAAGTTTTCTGATCTCTTTCCCTCTCTCTTTGCCACGATTTTATACTTTAAACAGGCAATAATGACTTTTCTACCATCAAGCGCACCGTATATTCAGCTCACACGTTAATCATTTTCAAATCGAGTGCAAGCGCTATCGTGAATGTCAATCTTCAGCTGATTTGTGTGTGTTCCCTATCCTACTTCTTACCTTATGGACTTGCACATATTTTCAAGTATATTTCTCATATATTTGTACTTTACCCAAATTTTTGGTGTCTCTTCAGCATTGCTCCAGGAGAATCATCACAATACATGTTATGGGATGATAGAACCGCATGGTAGCTCTTTGTGGAACCGAAGTAATCATATAACCTGTGAAGAAATGACATGCATATTTGGCTGAAGTATTGCACATCATTACATCAAATACAGCAGTTGTTAGGCATTGCTGTAGGTTTGACAGATGCGGTACTTCATCAGTAATGCTATTGGGATGTATTGCACAACAGCGTGTCCTTGGTTCAATTGATTTTTTGTGTTAAGCATTGTTTTTTTAGAAGGTATGATATTTTTGCAGGATTCCGAGAGCAACAATGGAGTCGTCAGTGATGATAATGCATTCTCCAAGATGGATGCCCTTGTTTCAGCAGTTGGTGTGGATGAAGAGACCATGTACAGTAAATCATCAGCGCTTCAGGTTGGGAATTAAGCCTCCATGAGTCTCGCAATTAATTCAATCAGGTTTTTCATAGTAATTTCTTATTTTTTGCAGACATGGCTCCTAGGCTATGAACTCACAGACACTATTCTGGTTCTCACTGAGGAGGCCATTCACTTCTTATCAAGCAAGAAAAAGATAGATTTTCTCCGGCAAATAGAAGCTAATAAGGATGAGAATAATGTTCCGCCAGTGAAGCTACATGTCAGAGAAAAGGTATTATTTGTGACAATTATGTTTAACTCAAGCACATCATAGTTACCAAAGATTACCGGTATTTGATGATGTTTTTATTTTCTGACCATTATCACCAGGCTGATGAGGACAAAGCAAATATCAAGAAACTAATTGAAGAAATCAAGAAGAGCAAAAAAGGGAAGACCATTGGTGTGTTTGCCAAAGAGAATTATCCTGGGTCATTTATCGAATCATGGAAGAAAGCTGTTAAGAATGCAGGGTTTGAGCAGGTATTTCATTTGTGTGGTGCTAACCTCACGTCTCAAGATCTCACTGGATCCTGATGTTTATGGCCTATTTTCAGGTTGATGTGTCATCAGCTATGGGACTTCTGATGGCACCAAAGGAAGAAAATGAGTTAACGCACATAAAGAAAGCCTGTAGCATTACTTCTGATGTTTTTACTAAGTACTTAAGAGATCAAATTATGGACATTATTGATTCCGAGAAGGTGGGTTTGAGGTTTTGAAGAGTTGCTCACTTGTCGAATGGTTCTGTAAAGTGATTTTTCCTTGGGTTTTCAGAAAGTTAAACATTCAAAGCTAGCAGAAGGTGTGGAAAAAGCCATCTCTGACAAGAAGTATGTAGTAAATGCTGACATCTCCCAAGTAGATATGTGCTACCCAGCAATCATTCAAAGTGGTGGACATTACAATCTCAAGTTTAGTGTTATGAGGTAAGTTTAATAGCTGGTGAGGCAGAGAGCTGACTAAGTGTTAACCTACTCTGATTTTTGCCTTTCATCTTACTTTCAGTGACACAAACACTCTTCACTTTGGAACAATTATTTGTTCACTTGGCGCCCGTTACAAATCTTACTGCTCTAATTTGGTCAGAACTTTGATGGTGAATCCAACAGAAGCTATGCAGGTGAGATTTTGTAAAGCTTTCTGTATTTTGCTTTTCAGCGCGGTCAGAGAATCTGATATCTATAAAAGCCTTAAAACAGAAAGAAAAAGAAAAAAAAAATATTCCTCGGAAAAATTATTTAATTGGAGTAAAACATCGTGACTTATCATTTCTTTTAATCCTTGAAGTTCGTCGGCATTTTTTTGTTTACGTTTATGTAAATTTTATTAAAATATCTCGGTGATTTGACATCTTGTGTCCTTCATTACCGTACTCAGTGATTTTTGACGGGGGGCATTCGATAGCGCCAAAAACCACAAGCGCCAACGCCACAAGCGCCAGTCCGTAACCGCCAAACGAGAAAAGTCGCAAACGCCAAAGTTCGTATAGGTTAGGTTAAGTTAGGTTAGGCTAAGTTAGGTTAGGTTAGGTAAGGTTAGTATTGCAGTTAAGACCTTTGGCGTTTGCGACTTTTCTCTTTTGGCGGTTACGGATTGGCGCGTGCGGCGTTGACGCTTGTGGTTTTTGGCGCTTATGACGGCTACCCATTTTTGACATTGCAGTTTAATTCTGTAGTTGATCGAAATTTGCCAGGTTCGCTGAGTTATTTTGGTATAGTACGTATTTTTTGTTTTCAGGCAAACTATATTTTCTTGTTGAGCGTAGAAGAAGAAATTTTGAAGGCATTGACAGCTGGCGCGAAGTTATGTGATGTATACGAAGCTGGAGTAGAATTTGTAAAGAAGGAAAAGCCGAAATTGGTGGATAATCTTACCAAGAGCTTCGGGTAAGGACATGTTCTGTTCGATTTCTGCGTATCGAGATTTTTTATTTATTTATATTAATAGGGACGATCTATTGTTTTCTGTTTTAGTTTTGCAACGGGTCTCGAATTCCGAGAGAGCGCGTTGCTGATCGGACCCAAAACCACGGCTACGGCGAAGAAAGGAATGGTTTTCAGCGTCAACGTTGGTTTTTCAGGCCTTACGAACCCTGATGCAACAGACAAGGAGGGTAAAACGTACGCGCTCTTTATCGGAGACATTGTGGTCGTTAACGAAGTAAGTCCCATCTCAGGGTTTTTGCGTTTATATCGCTGTATTCTTTATAGTTATCCCTAAATGAGCCCACCGCGGAGTACCCGTCATTACGATAAATTTGACGATTTTTCATCGAGATAAAGTGTGCTGATATCAGGCTCTTTCTATTAATGAGAAATACAGCTAATATGCTATTACACCCACCTGACCACTAAAAAAGACTTGTCTTCGTCCTAACTTACGAGTTTTAGGCATTCAAAGATAGCAAGAATTACGGGGCGTTACATGGACGTGTACCAAAATTCTGAAGTTTTTTTAAGGTTTACGTGTAAATTTTCTCGATGAGTTTGTTAAAAAAATGTTCCACATGATGGATCTAGTTAAGATGAATAAATGGAGATTAAAAAATCAGTATCTTACAGTTGTTTGAGAAAAATATTTGATTAAAACCTCTATAAACAGTACATTTTTTAGAGAAATATGAGTCAAGTCAGCAATGGCGGCAATTTTAAAATTAGAAATAACCGTAAATATTGGCTGCCAACTTATCTTGATTGTTTATTTAGTCAAGTGTTATAGTTTTTCGTGCTTTTCAGATTTTATTAATACAGTTTTGTCATTTTTTGTAAAACTTACTGTGAATTTGACTAGCTAAGTAGAGGAAACACCTTAACCCTCTACCGCCCAGTGATGCATTTCGGAAACAGAAAAATTTGTTTTAGAGGATCTTTTTAGTTCAGTATTGTCACAATAGACCATTCCGATGCTTCTGACGGACTCATTATTCGCGACCTGCGACTGGAGACATGTGACAGCAAGTAGCCAATCCAGGCCTGCATCTTCAATCAGCTGTAGCCAATCAGCGACTTCTTTAGAAACCACTTGTATTTTCTAAGGAAGCTGCTGATACGTCACAGCTGACTGCATGGGAGCGCCCGGATTGGCTGCTTGCGGTCACGTGACTACAGTCGCAGGTTGCAAAAAATGGGTCTGTAAGAGGCACCGGGATGGTCTATTTAAAAAATATCACCCCTCTGGAAACCCGAAATGTATTAATATAGGCATTTTCCAAAGTTTTAAATCGCGTAATTTAATGGGAAAAATCCTTTGAATTTCTCTTAACCCACTACCGCCCAGCGATGCCGTTCGACAACCAAAAAAAAATAAATAAAAATACTTTAGAGGATCTTTTCTGTTCAATATTGTTACAATTTAAAAAATATTACCCTCCTAGAAACCTGAAATTTAATTATTTACGCATTTCCCAAAGCTTAAAATTGCGTATTTCAATGGGAAAAATCCTTTCAATTTCTCTTAAGCTAAATTTCACTTCAAATACTTTGGGCTGTTATGGATTAAGCTAAATTTGTCCAAATACCTTGGGCGGTTATACAGTTACACGGTTGTCGTGCAGGGATCTCTCCAGCGACTCTGCTGACGCAGCTGAAGAAGAAGATGAACAACGTGGGCATCTTCCTGAAGGACGAGGAGGACGAGGACGAAGA
>Ga0058701_10001910_pt1 | contig 15311 bp, 5 predicted proteins | sample AgamicOrMae_FD_97039 | JGI IMG/M metagenome (GOLD analysis project Ga0058701, IMG submission 97039) | Agave microbial communities from Guanajuato, Mexico - Or.Ma.e | ecosystem: Host-associated > Plants > Phyllosphere > Phylloplane/Leaf | place: Guanajuato, Mexico | collected 2012-06-04
ATGACCCAACTCACCCGCCCTGTGCGCATGCGTCGCACAAGCCCCCTACCCCAGGGAAGGGGAGAAGAGCAGGGGTATTCTGGAGGGGTAGAGAGGGGTATTTCGGAGGGGTGGAGCGGGGAGCATCCCACGTGACCACACCATGTGACCTCCTGACGCATGCGCAGTGCAGGCACCGAGATGGGTCTCCCTCCCCACTACCTCGCTATCGTCGACGGTTTTCCTATACAAGGATTTTGGGCGATCTGATTGTCCTGGTCTCTACTGTTCATAAGCATCCCACTTGACCACACCATATGACCTGACGCATGCGCAGTGCAGGCAACGCGTTGGGCCTCCCTCCATAACCCCATAACCCCTCGCTAGGGATGCCCGATCATGGAGGAATACCTGGAGTTGATACTCGGGAGTACCCCGTCTTCGTATTTTCAATGTATCCTCAGCAATTGGTGTTATGACTCAACAATTCTGCCACAGTCGCATTGCCAGATAAATTCTGAGTGCGACTGTGGCCTGACATAAGGCTTTTAAAGCCGAGAAACATTAATATTTCAAGCAAAACTGACTGTCCCCAACCCCTTCAAAGACGATCCATAGAGCAGAGCCGGTAGTGGAGTGGATTTGCACGTAGTTTCCTATCCAGGGAAAAGCCACCAATGACTGTAGCTCAAGATGGCGGCTGTAAACAAAAACACGGCGATGGACTGAAGCATTTTTTTTATTATTTGTGATCTATGTATTGCAAAAATATCATATTTTTATGCACAGTTGCACTCTATAATAATTTAAATGTAACCTATAGAGCTGCTTACATGTGTGAAGGACGTTAGAAGAGAGATACAGTGATTGCCAATAGTCAATGGTAGGACTGTGCAGACAGTTGTAACTTAAATTGAACTCTTTTTGATATAATTATCGCAAGAGTCGTCTATTGTAATGCACCGTCGCATTCTTAGACGTCCAAAATTATAGTCCGTGATAAACTTGATTAAGTGCGGGTCGTATTGGGAAAGGAATTTTAAATATTAACTCGATTTGTAAGCGCTGCATTGTAACCTCCTCCATGAGGGAACGGAAACGGAGGAGTGGGGTCGGTGGGGTGCGGGGAGGGGAACTACGTGATTCTGTTATAGAAGGCGCAGGACCGCTTTTGAAAGGGTGGGTCCCGGGTTTTTTCGAGTAACAACTCCAGTCATTCCTCCATGGGTAAGGTTATAGGATGTCAGATTCTTCCATGTGCTCTCATGCGGGCAAATCTTTTCTAATTAAAACTAGGCATTCACGGACTCAACGAAAGAAGAAGCAATGACGCTGAAATCTCGAATAGAAAAACTTTGGGTGACTACAATAAGAAGGAAAGAAAGTCTTTTATAGCGAATTCTCGATCGTCTTTTGCTGAAAACGAACAAGACTGTCCGTCCAATAACTCTGACCCCGTTTACAAAGTAGCGGGAGAAAAAGTCTCGGATTCAGGGGCCTTGTTCAACAAGTATCGAACACTTTTATCGTGTTTTCTTTTCCTTTTTTTAGAACCGGTAGCTTCCTTGACGATTTTGATTCTATTCCCCTCTCCTCCTCCCAGCTTTGCCGTACTGCGCTATTTCCAAACAAATTTCCTTCAACACAATTAGAGCGGCAGCCATACAAAGAGGCCCAAAGCGTCTAGTTTACACTACCACGATATATTTTCTCTCACTTGGAGAACTTGGGCTTGAGCGCGATTGAAGACCGCAACTCACTCAAGAACCACCACGAAACCAAAGACAAAAGATAGTATTCAGCGCCAATGTTCACGACTCCGTAACTTTTAATCGCCGGGCCACTTAAAGACATATTTAAAAAAAAAATAAAAAAAATATTAAAGCGGGTTGTATGATATTCAAACCCACCAGTAAAAACTAACCCCTGCTTTAGGAAGACTTATACATGTTTTGGGTCTGCAGGTCAAACAGAGACAGAGGGAAATTTTTATTTTTAAACATGAACCCTTTCAACAGTGGGCCGAATACTTTGTTCAGTAAGGCGATTTGCGTGGATGACACACTACACTACTACACAAGGGAAAATGCTACGAGCAGCATGCTGAAGGTGACATGTTGCAGGCAAGACGATGCCACATAACCAAAGAAAGACGCAATACTCAAAGCTCAACTATCACTCATCCGAGACCTAACTCATACTTTTCAGATTAGAAACACACAAATTTCTACTGTAATTTTGATACTGTAAGGAACATGAAGCCTATTCGCTAGAGAGGCGGCGGCCTCCATAGTAATAAGGCTTGCTAAGAATCTGCATGACAAATATCTGTCTAAAGATGAATTCTGCGGAGTCATCATCTTGGAAATGGAGCAAACCTTTGACAGCAAGCGCTGCGCGGGCGGCCGGCGGCGGCGCCTGCAGCCTGCAGGCGCCAGCCGCCAGCGCCCACCAGCTGTTGACATTTGCGTAATGCATCCATTAAAGGATTCCCGACTACAATAAAAAGGTTTCCACGAAATGGGGTACTCCTAATTTCTCGTGTGAGTCTCCTATTTCACTCATTTTTTAAAATGCGTAAGATTCGGACATACACGCTAAAAAATTAGGGGTGAAAATTCGCTTTAAGAGTAAAAAAATTGTACTCCTAAATAAAAGAAAATGAGCCTCTATCATGCTAATAGTGGATCGCTTTTCACTATTTAGGAGTGAATTTTTTCCTCCAAAAGCACTTTACAGTAAAAACAAAACATTCGTTTTTGGGGAATGCTACATGGTTAGGGTATGAAAGCAAAACGGGGGTGGTAACGAACTTCGGTAATTTTTCAAGATAAACCTAGACTATGTTAAGCCATAAAATTTCGAAGGTTTCGACGAGAGCTTTCCACTGACGTGGCTGAACATAGGTCTATCTTGAAAAAGAACACCACCCCTTTTTTGGTTTCACACCCAAAGGTAGAGTATTCCCCATCGGGGGGTTTATTTTTACTGTGATACACTAGTAATTTTTTTGCCGTGTCAAGTATGAGAGCGGGTCTTTCCACCTCTTGTGCTTCAAATTTCGCCCAAAAACTGCGAAAGGAATGATGGTATAAAGCACGTAACCTAACCTAACTTAACCGATATAGACAGCCGACTGACCAATAAGGCACACACATGCGTGGCCTAACCTTTGTAAAGTTTATTTTATTTGAACATCACCAGTATCTTGTCATAATTTAATAAAGATAAAACTAGACTGGAACTCAGGTAGGATTAAATCTTGGAGACCGGCGGCGTATCAAAAAAAGGAAAAAATATGGCCCTATAAAATCATGTTAACTTTTAAGTGTAGGGTTAACCTATTGCGAAGTCCCTTGCGTTATCTGCCTGCGGCTAACTCAAGTTAGCGTGTTTCTTACCGCAGGCACTTAACTAAGAAAATAGGACCGTTAGCAAATGTACAAACCGTGAGTCTGAAAATATTCAAAGGTGGTCATAAGTTACCGGTAAGGAGGTCGTAAAAAATGACATAGTGCCATAATTTTGCCAACGTTGACTTCGCAAAAAGCAGACGACGCTGGCCTTGTTGACAAAGCTCCAATGACTCTTTGTCTTGTTGCGTACTTAACGCATGGCAAGCGCGTAAATACCATCTAAACTCATCGGCTCCATTTAAACCCATTCTCATTTTAGCCAACCGAAGGAGTAGTGAAAAATCGACCATCGTATCGCTGTATTGTGTGGATCACGAAGCCTCAGGCAGGCTCTACAAAAAAAAAAGAGGTGAAAGTGCAACATTCATGCTTAAAAATAGCTAAAGGGTGTTGCTCTTGGCAGTCGGGTCGATAGACACTCCTGTCCTTTCGTTAAAAACCGCTCTACAAGGGTTACATTAAAAGAAACTTCTTTCTAGAGTTTCAAAACGGTATTCTACCTAATTTTTGACCTTCCACTAAAGTTTGTTGAACGACTGAAATGGTGCACCTACGTAAAAGTTTGTCCTCGCATTTTTTTTTTACCGCCGGCAAGAATTGGTTCACTTCACCATTAGCGTAAATTTTCACCCAAAATTTCACAGTTCCTGTTTAACAAAAAGTTTTGAGTTCGCCAAGCGAATTGAGTTGGTAACAATTTCAAGGGAAAAGAGTGTTTGAGCTGCGCGCTGAACGAAAAACTGATTTGCCGACACTACACTGTAGCAAATGTAGCGCCGACTTGTCTGGTGAGAACGCAGGGTGATATATCGCAGATGGGAGTACAGTAAGACAAACAAAGTTTTAGATTTAAACACGGTTAAGATTGTTAACGCGGTGGCGTGGTGCTGCGCTGTAAAGAAGAACAGCAGGGAATTATTTTCTCGAATCAGAATAAGGTTGTTCATGTCTATTGGCAACATGAGCTGGTTTACGCTTTCTTACGTAATACATCAACATGTCAAGAGTTTCAGTAAAATTTATAAGGCCCATAAAACACTTTCCGAAGTCGGCAACTACATTCAATCCAACCCCAATACTCAAAAAAAATTTAGATACAAAGTTAGCGACTAAAATTAGGCTACAGTCTAAACCACAGAATTCGAAACCGACAACTAAAAACCTTTCAGTATAATATTGTAAAAAAATGCAAAAAAAATAGAAATAAAAAAGAAAATAACATTTAGTTGCAGACCAAATATTTCCATACTCCAATAATGCCGGGTTGATTGTAGACCAGGCGTATTAAAAGTTAAGTTAAAAATTTCTATAATGATATATTTCTATAGCCCCACAATTCAGAAAATCAATACACATAACCTAGAAAAAAACATCAAAAAAGGTTATCTCACCATCACCTCAAAAATCGTTTTTAGTTGTATTTTTTCCCGATTTCATAGAGAGTTTTCGTACATGAACCATGCAAAGAAACTCTTCAAAATCATGTGTATCCGAACCGAAAAAAGCAGTATTTACAAAAGAAGGCGTGGATAATTTCGTAACTTATTTTTTAGGTCAGGAGCTATTATTCTCGATACATACTTTCCATCAACCGAAGGCCTGAACCATAAATATAGTTTCATATTGAATATCTCCTGTACAATCACTTGAAGCACTCTCAATGTATTCAGTTTCACGCTGAAATAGAAACCGGCGATTTTATATTCGGTCCATTCCGTGCAAATAAAAATTATGTCATTGGCGAAGTCAAGCCTACATCCGCAGCACGTTCGCAACAAGGAAAAAGAAACGTGGACTAAAAACGTGCCCATTTGGCTACCAAGCGAGTGGCGCGAGTGGCGCCCGCCGGCGGCCGGCGCGGCGACCAGGCGACCAGCAAACTTGGTAAGAAACGTTCGTCTGGTGATTCCCAGAACGCGATAGTGATCCGTCCCAGACGCATATTGAGTACAGCCCAACCAAAAAACACAAAACTTGAAGCAATTTCTCGATGCTTTTCAAAAATTAAGGTTACACGCACCGCCCTACGATAGAGTCCCCAGCACTGGTTATTGTGATAAACTAAAATTTTCTTCACGAAAAAATAGCAGTGGTTGTGAACGCGTTCATTGATACAGCTGGTACAAATAGTTTTAGCAGATATTGCTAACTTTTTAGCAGTCATTGCTTACGTTAGATGTCGCTGCTGAAATGTCAGCAAAATGGCTACTCAATTCGTAGCCCTTGCGAACTTCGTAGATAAGCTAAGGTTTGTTGCTAATATTAATAGCACTTGCCGAGGCACTTGCTATACAAATTAACGCGTTAGCTGTCACTGCTATTTTGAGAGGGATCTCGAGGCGGTAGAAAAGCGAGGCATACGACAAATTATAACGGAATCGTCAGTCGTTTATTCTCATGATGTATTTAAAGATTGAACCAAGATTAAAGATGCAACCTTCCTTAAAGGGGAAGTGGGCCTTGGTTTGATGGGGAGTTATAGCGAGAATAACATTATCAATTTTGGCTTAATTTATACATAATCAAATACATCTGAAGTCATATAAAACGAAAAGATTAAAGACAAAAAGACTAGTCCAACTCTTGGTCTAACTTCATACGGTGACCCAAATCAGATAATTTTTACAACCCTTGCCAATTTCAGAAGCATGAAGAAGCCATTAAATACGCCCAAAAAAATCCCACCCAGACTTTTTAAAACTTGTCTTACGCAAACTTCCTTTCCAGGCAAAGTTCATTTTTTCTTGCTTACGCTTCGTAACCATTTCCATGTAATGAAAAGGAAATCGTGCGAGCAAAATTTTTAGATTTTTTATTTTTTTTTGCAAGGAGGGAGAAGGAAGATTTGCTCATGACGGCTTGCTGAGAGAGAACAAAAAGGTGGTGCATTGTGTGCGGTGTGCGGTGTGCACTTGCTGCAGCGCAACAAGGTGAAAGGAACTGTACGGACATATTGATGAACGAGCGAAGCGGGCAAGTGCAGTCAGAACGCTCCCGCCCCACACACACCTCCCCGCGCCATTCAACTTTGGCGCGAAGCGAAGGCCAAGGTGGCGGTGCAACGCGCTCGGCGGACGCCATGTTCCGCCCCGCGCGACGCGCTCTGCGTGCGGCCGCCTCTGCCAGAGTAAATCTTTCGCTCCTAATGCGATTGTCCGGACAGCAAAATAAGATAAACTCCTTGTCATAACATAGATGAGACACGCTCGGAAAACAGACATCCGGAGATATACGTTTCCGCGTAAACAATCGAAAAACTCGATTCCAGAAAGTAAGCCATGGACTAAGCAGAAAGATACACAACCTAACCTTACATTATTCAACCTAACTTCACCACACAGTTAAAACTAACCCCTGTTTTAGGTATGAAGAAACACTGTAAAACGAGATTAATTTTCGATGCAAAAAAAAATCAAATTACTGGTCTGAAAAAAAACAACTCATTTCAAATATTCACTGAGTTCTATTCTTAAAATAAGAAATTTTCAGCAGAGATTAAAAACGACGTCTGAAATCCAGTGCAAAATGGGACTGCATTTTTTCCCCAATTAGTGCTTTGGCTTCTGTTGCATCTGAATTGAATATCTTCTTGACAGTGTAAAACAGGGGAAGATCGTAACTTAAAAAAAAGAAAAAAAAGCCCTATAAATAGCCATAACAATGGAGAACTCTCGACGAGACTTTTTGATTGATATGGTTGTTCATACGTTTATCTTCTAAAATAACCAAATTACGCTCTCCGCCTAACTCATACCTAAAACAGGTGTGGGACTACCTAAAAACAGGCGTTAGTTTTTACTGTGTATAACCTAATCTACTCTAAATTACGCTCTTCCCCCGTTTTACCTACGTACTTAAAACTTGAGCAATACCTGAAATAGGGGTAAGTTTTTCCTATGTGAAAAGAGGACGAGTATCTGAAAAACTGGTATTTTTAGGGCCTAAGTCTACTTTGAGATTCTCTACCAACAACGTGTTCTTTAAAGCTAGTCTCGATACAAAGTAAAGTCGAGATTTTTTTCGCAGTGCTCGCAAACGGTTTGCGTGTGCATCGCAACTTTCTGAGAAGATTTGCTACGGGGTTCGATTCGATTGTGACGGACGGCGCGGCGCGGCGCGGCGCGGCGCATTCTCGGATCCGATCAGCAGATCCACCTTTAAAAGGAAAAGGAAGCCTCGCTCGCATCATTCATCGCAGCTCTCCTCATGAATGAACCTTTCACACAAGTTCCTAATGGGAAGGAACGATATTTGCTCGGCGCATCAGTTATGCCGGAAAAGGCGACGGATGGCCTGGGTGCAGCGCGTGCGCCGTGCGAACAACGCAGCGTACAAACTCCATTCATTCACCGATTCGGTTTCTTTCACAAAAATCACTTCCTCGCTTCTTTCCAAAAACTCTTCAGCCGTACCATTTTCAAAGAAAGCGGTTCGACTTACAGTTAGCCACGTAAAAATACTTCGTTGCGAAGTTGAAAGAGACAAAACATACCCGTACTTAACCCATAACCGCTCAAAGTATTTGGAGTAAAATTTAGCTTTTTAAGAGAAATTGAAATGATTATATTCATTGAAGTACGAAATTTTAAGCTTTGGAAAATGTCTAAATTATTAAAAACTAAGATTTCCAGAGGGGCTACATTTTTTGAATTGTGACAATACTGAACTAGAAAGATCCTTTAAAACACTTTTTTCCTGTTCGTGAACGGCACCGCTGGATGGTAGGGGGTTAAGGTTAAAAATGAATGACTTTTTTTTGTATTATTCCGAAAAAAAGAGAAAAAGAAAAAGAGGACGATGATAAAAAGTCAGGTAATTTAATAACACTGATATTACGCTAAACCTTCACCCTGTATTACTAACATGTGACAACCGGGAATAGGTCATATTTGACGGATTTTCAAAATTAATTGCATATTGACGCGGAAAAACGCACTGACATATTGGCCATAAATAAATGACTTTGTCGCATTAACAAATATCCGTGGCAATGACAATCGCACTTTGTTCCTATAGGCTACAGACTACAACCGTGGTTGTAATAACAGTCATTTTTTGTCGCGTTTACTATCTTCTTGTCACCATTACAACTTTTCTGATAACTGCAACCAAGTACAAATTGTTTAAAAATTGTAATTTTGACAAAGTCATTTTTTCTGCGTGATCAATTATTCAACCAGATGTTTACCCAATCTAGACTAAACGACGGTAAACACAGCCGTGGTTAACCTAACTTAGGGTAAAGAAATGTTCGGTGTGTCGTTACTTGTAGAATTAGAATGAAAGGTTGAACCAAGTCTTAAAAAAGTGCAAAAAAACTAATAGAAGAATTGGTTGGACGCGATGGCCACAGCGCAGTCAACGACGGCGGTTCAGATAAATGTGTTTACCAACTTACCGCGTGGCGGTACCGACTGCACCGAGCGAGAGTGTTAATAACCTCCTGTATACCTGCAACACATCACATTGCACGTCAGTTCCAAACACGGGTTAACACTCAACTTCCTCTGTCTGTAGGCGCGTTTGCCGTGGAAAATCGCATTAGTTGCGGCTGCAGCCGGCGCGGCGCGACGCGGACGGCGGCGCCGGCCGCCGCAGATTCTCAGCCGCCTATTAATATCTCTTCAATTCCGATCGACATAAACAGCATGCCACTTCATTCGGTCAGTATTTTTATTTCCGAAGCTAAAAACCCACTTTTCTGAGTATGGAAAAAAAATATTTAAGTCGATTCGTTGCGCTTGTCTATAGGCCCCAAGGAAGTACTTTTTTTGATTGAAGTTTTGGGTAGCTCTCAAGCGCCAAAAACCACAAGCGCCAACGCCTCAAGCGCCAATCCGTAACCGCCAAACGAGAAAAGTCGCTCACGCCAGAGTTCTTAACCACAATACTATCCTTACCTAACCTAACCTAACCTAACTAAACCTAACTTAACTTAACCTAACCTAACTTAGCCTACCCTAACCTGACCTAACTTAGCCTAACCTAACCTAACTTGACCTAACCTAACCTATGCGAACTTTGGCGTTTGAGACTTTGCTCGTTTGGCGGTTACAGACTGGCGCTTGTGGTTTTTGGCGCTATCGAATGCCCCCCGAAGTTTTTATTTCAAGAAATCAGCAATTTTATTTAAATAATTTCTCAACTCAGTCTTTTTTTAACGCGTGTTTCAGAAATACGAAGATGAGTAAAAGGTAACGCGTTTTTCTTCTAAAATTAATGCGTCCTCTAAAAGCGTTCATCGGCGAACACATTTTGACGTTCTGCCAACGGAAGAGAAAACAATTTGTGTGTTATTTGGATTTCATTCAGGTTTCCTGATCGAGCTATTATCATAATGAGCTCGAGAGGGACCCCGAACGTGCCTGGCCAAAGTCAAAGATGGCCACGGGGCGGCGGAAAACAGCGGATCCAAAGGGCGTTTCTCCAAAGCAGATCGCACGCCGGGACACGCCGGGACATGAGCGTGGCGAGGCGCTCCACCGCCCGGCTGGCGCGGCGGGCCGCCGACGCCCCCGCTCCCCAGGCAACCAAGCTAAACAGGTGCTTTCAACGAAATCAAGCAACCTCAACGTGACGTCTTCCATAACGCAAACAGTCTAGGACGCAACTCGCATATTGCGTTCAGGGATGTATAAGTTCAAGTTGAAACAGGTTATCAGGGCCACAATAAAAACTGATGCCTATTTTCGGTAGTTCTATATACCTGTTTCGGGTATGAGGGCAATGCAGGAGAAGGGCCTGAATTGGTACTTTAAAAAGATAAACCTACCAACAACAGCAATAAAATGGTCTTGAGCTCTCAATAGGTTATCGCAAGATATCGCAAGCACAGTAAAACCTACAACCCCGTTATGGAGGAATGCTATACCGCTGTTTTGGGTGTGAAACCAAAAGGGTGGTACGTATCTTGGTAATTTTTCAACATGCACCGAAGTTCAGCCCCATCAATAGAAAGCTCTTGCCGAGACCTTTGAAATGATGTGGCTGAACATAGGCCTAACTTGAAAAATTACCCAAATACGTACCACCCCCGTTTTAGTAACCCAAAACAAAGCATTACCCTAAAACGGGTGTTTTGTTATTACTGCAATCTTAAAAGATCATTTGAATACGTACCGTTTTAATTTCTTACCGTAAACAAGGTAAGAACTTCCTAAAGCAGGTGTTCCGTTTTTACTGTGAGTGCAATATGGAAGGTGGGGACTATGCAGCGTCGAGGTGCATAACTGCACAAGGGCAATGCACTTGAAAAATAAACGTTGGGAGGTTAAGGACGTCGCTATCTGAGCTTGAGCTTGGCGTCGTGGAGGGGCGCGGTCGGCGCAGCGGGCGGCGACGCAGCTATGCTAAGGTGTCATCACGATTAGTGTCGGCAGGGATGTCGGGCTTCTTTCTGAAATACGGACGTCTCACGGCTTTCGGCCGGCGAACGACGCTCCCGCAACTTGCGCCTCCTCGGACGAAAAGCCTTGGAGGCTGTTGCTTGCACATATAGGTAGCGGTGTGCGCCACCCAAGAAGACCTCTACCAAACGCAACAACGGAGTTGCCTGCTGATTTCAATGCACAGGGTAATTAAGAAAAGTCAAATTATCCACGCCATTACACTGTAAAAACAAATCCTCATTCAGTCACCTGTTTTCGGTATTAATACCACAGAAGCTAACCCTTGTTTTAGGGAATGTAAAATACGGGAAGAGTTTCAATATGGTTATTTTTAAAGGTAACTTTGTGAATAACCATATCACTGGAAAGCTCCCGACAAGAGTTTTTCATTGATGTAATTTCATTGATATTTTTTTTTGTTTATCTTCAAAAATAACCAAATTACACTCTTCTCCTGTCTCACCTTCCCAAAACAGACGTGGAACTACCTAAAAAATTGGTTAGTTTTTACTAAGGTAACTTAAAACAGAGAAAGATCATAATTCCGTTAATTTCAAGGTAAACCTATCTTCAACTAAATCAATGAAAAGGTCTCATCAAGCTCTCCTTTGATATGGTTATCAAGCATCAAATTACGCTCTTACCTAGTTTTAACACCTAATGAATTGGTACTACCTTACACAGGGTTTGGTTTTTACTTTGCAATGACGTGAGAGGTAGTAAATGTCTTAAAATTTACAGGATATCAACTTTTCGTGTTCGTGTCGAGCAGGTGGTCAGGACGTCTTCCACGCGCTAAGCTAACCATAAATTCTAATCTGCTGAACGGCTTCGGCAGAGCTGACCGTCAGCCAGCCTTCCGCTGCATTCGCAGCCAAGCTTGATTAATTTCTTCACGCATTTTGTCTTCGCTTCTCAAAAAAAAGTCGAATGTTGAATCGCACCCGATTACCGAGTAGACTGGGATCAGCCGCCCACCGCGCGAAGGCAATGCAATTCAACCTGCACTAACTGCATCGGGGACACTACTCGCATATCGGTACCCTCATGGGAAGGCATATGATAAATTCAACAACACTCGTTTCTTTGTACATCATGTGGTTGTTTATCGGTTTCCAGTGTAAAAAATCCGCGTACGTTAAGGTAGTAAACACAAGCTCGGCCCGATCCGCTCGGTAAGTTGCTCTAAAACCCGCACTCTTTTTTGGTTTTTGTTTTTTTGAGTGCGTTTGAGAAAGTTTGTATTTTACTGCAGTTGCCTGTAAATATCATAACGGTGATTTTGGGGCAAGTTCGACAGCTTCAAAATCACGCAAAACGCAATTTGTCCAAAGTTTGAACAAAATCCGAGCAGTAAGATGCATTTTTCACTGCTATTTCCACGGCGACGTCCTATTTTTTTAAAAAAGAACGATGACATTCTGTATCAACAATTCAAGCGATTTAATTCAAATAAATTTTTTGCTTAGGTCGTGTTTTTCAACCTCTTTTCTTCGTTCGTTTTTTCCTCCGGAATAAGTTTCCGGCATTTCGGATACCGCAAATTACGGCTCACAACGAGCCCATCACTGAGGCTGACCTCTGATTAGTCAAAGATGGAGTTTCTGTTTAAGTGCCCTCAGTCAATATATTTTTAAAAAAAATCTTTGGGATTGAGATTTTTTTCGCTTTGACAGAAGTCTTCCAGCCCTTTTTCAAGACGTCAGGGGGCGTCTTTGATGATATGAAATTCGTTAGCATTTGTTTTGCGATAATCAGACCCCTAATAAAACCTCTATTGGGGGTCGCAGAGTTACTCGTCCAATACAAAAGGCCTGCGCAAAGGCATTCAAGCTCCTAATTGGCAAAACCGACACAGAAATAACACGAAAAAAACCAATAATTATTAATGCGACAGCGGCCATAGCTCGTTCATTAAGAAAAAGGACAAAGATTTTATTTGAAAGGGAAATGGGATTTACTGACGGAACTTTCTTCACAGCCAACTTTCTTTGCCATTCTAAATGATGGAGGGGGAAAGCACCCTCACATCGCTTCGCTTCCGTTCTCCAAAGGAATACATTCCATTTTTACCCCTTTCACACGCTTTGCAATTGCACACACACATTTAATTTCTCTTCACATACTCACTCCACTTACGGCTTTGAAATGTGTTCTACCCTGGTTCAACCTTACACACGGAAAAAGGTAGTTGGCAGTGGCAGCTAACGCGTTGATATAACAGGTGCTATCGGTTTTAGCAGCCGTTGCTAAATTTTATATCACTCAATATGGTGAATTACGATTGATAGCGCCTCATAGAGATTGGAAGGAGGAGCGAGAAAAATACTTTCAGACGATTGGAATTTTACAATTTAGATAGGTTTAACGACCACTAACCGTTTCGTTATATTAAAAAAACAAAAACAAAAAAAAACTTTTGAAAACAGTTTTATTTTGTGAAAAAGTGAGTCAAGGCCAGCAACATAATGATTTCTTCATGCAAGAAATATTTTTTTATTCTTAAAAAAAAGAATAGCTCTGTAATATGCTTTGGCAAAGGCGAAGGCAAAGTTTTCTCTATTTATAGATTTTGAACGCCCGTTTGGAAGTTTGGATGAACTTGACAAGTCGCGGAAGCGCTGGAACATCCTTACTCACACAGAAGCTTGAGTTCTTGAATCAAAGATTGAAATTAAAATTAGGGAACACAAAGAAATAATGCAGGGAAAAATCGATTCAGCTGGTGGGAGCACGTTTGCAAGCGTACGAATATAAGTGAGTAGATGCGATGCTGTTGGTTTAAAGAGAATGCTGAAGTGATGCCGATTAATCATGGGAATCAAATCGAGCAATTTGTGTTCGTGGAGCTATGCGCTGACCGCGCCGCGTTGCGCTAATTTCTCCACGCGTTGCACATTCCAATGTCATTTCGTCAAATTAACTTTTTCATGGAATTTGGAGCGTTAACCTTTTCCAGAAAGTCGAGGTAAAACCACATCCTGCACATTTCGCATCACCGGTTGTCGCTTAAAAATACACTTACGGTTACTAGTATGATGAGATACTCAAGATCAAAGACCTACGACTAAACAATACGAGAAGTGCAGTTCCAGTGATAGCTGCTACTAGACTAAAGCAATTAGACTAGCATTTGACTGCCAACGTTAGAGGTAGCTTTTTGTAAGCAAGAAATAGCAAAGCGATTTCTCCTCAAGCACAGAAATAGCGGAGCGAGTCAAGAGGAACTCAACCAAGCCTAAGTTTACCAGACTCAACGGCCTTTGATCTTGAGGCCGCTTACGTCTTTCGGCAAAATAAAATTTCATTTTATTTTAAATAGGGGTGGTTAGAGTAGGATATTGTTCGCAATACAACCCTGATGTCAGTTAATTCGATGAGCAACACAAGTAATAAAACAATGTTAAACATTGATGTCCTCTTCTTTTCCTTTTTAAAAAAGGTGGTAAACTATTAAACGAGAAAAGGGTGCACAGCAGTCGGAAATAATTTTGAGAGAACTTTAAAATGTTTAATTTTTTTTAGAATTAGTTTAAAATGCGGTGGTATTCCACCTGATGCCCTGTTGTCCACCGAAGTTCCCTTACTTCTTCCCCGCCTTCCTCTTATCTCGAGAGAGTACCCCATTACGCTGTCGGATTTACGAAGTTTCAGCCCAAGTCTTTCAAAAGAAACAATTTAACGCAAGGTACAACACCTGCGCCGCACCTTGAGACCAATTTTCGCTAACCGAATTTTCTTTCCGTACCTCCTAAAATGGTGTAATTAACTCAACATGAAGCTATCTACATTCTGCTAAAAAGTCTTCACTAACGAGAGTGTTTCACAGAGGCAGAGGGAAAAAAATGATACTTCACGTGAGAAAATACATTTATTGGGGCTGTAAATTCCGCAATATTGAAATTTCTCCGGTCTTCGGTTAAGTTTGACTCGCTAAGCCGAAAAAAGCGAGGCACGGGGTACTTAAGCTCAGCTTCTCTACGGTTGCCGATAATTCGCCGATGACTACGTTTAGTAAGGTGGGCTTACGGCACAGCTGATAATTTGTGTAGAACACAGAAACGGTTAGATGATTTATAAGCTACCCGTGACAAAAAGTTTGAGTATGGATTGGTACTGGATTGGTATGGGACGGTACACATCGGTATTGCTAGCGGTCTCTTGAGTCTCGCAGAGACTCGGAACGAGGTAAGCCGGTATGGGAGCAGTATGGCTTCAAAGACTGGGCAACCAACGACGATTTCAAACGACCCCGCGGCAGTATAGTTCAGCCACTAAACTAAAGTGCACCTCGACCCAGGTCAAAGGGGGGTGAGGTGGCAGGGAGGGGGGTCTCTTGGACCCAAGTAGGACCCTTGCGATTGTCTAACATTTGTCACGCTAGTGGGATATGGCACGCGGCTTCTGCTTCTTTGCGGCAACACTTTCTGTGTGGATATTAAACCATTGCAGTTCTTGTGTTAATTGTCGTACAACTGCCATTCAAATTTGTATAAATTTGTACAAGTGCGTTCTTTCCGGAAATAAT
>Ga0058701_10001911_pt1 | contig 15307 bp, 7 predicted proteins | sample AgamicOrMae_FD_97039 | JGI IMG/M metagenome (GOLD analysis project Ga0058701, IMG submission 97039) | Agave microbial communities from Guanajuato, Mexico - Or.Ma.e | ecosystem: Host-associated > Plants > Phyllosphere > Phylloplane/Leaf | place: Guanajuato, Mexico | collected 2012-06-04
AGAAGTAAGCGGCATCAGGCTTGGTGACGGCCGAGCGGAGCGATAGCAAAGCGAGGCACAAGTGACTTTTTCTAATTTTGGTAAACGGCAAGGGGGCTTTATAGGTTAAGTTAGGTGGGATGCCTCTTGCCTCGCTCCGCTGTCGTTTCACTCCGTGTTTCACTCGATTTCACGACGAAAGGTTGAACCAAAAGGTTAAAATTGCTACCTACAAAAAATTAGAGCGCAACTGTTAGGTTAATTTAGGTCATGATTCGCCTTGTGCTCTGTTCCGTTGTCTCTTCGCTACGAAAGGTGGAACACAAGTGGTGGAATATTCAACCTTAAAAATGTACAGGGCAGTGGTGGAGTTTCTAGACTATTAAATTGCAGCTCGGGGAGATCGAAAATTGTCCCTCCGCGGCGGCTAACAATTTCTCCAGAAAGCAAAGGTCCTCTGCATCCCGTCGCAACGATCGAGCTGACTTCAAGATCCGTGTGGCGGTTGTGTCCAAAGCCTGAAAATTCCATTTCGTTGACGTAACAATTTATTAACCCTTTGCTGTCCACACGAAGTGTTATTCGTACTTTTAACGCTTCCATTTCAGCTTATAAATGTGTGAAATCGACTCTTTGATTTGCCAATATTTAAATTTAAGGTATCTAGGAGGGTACTTTTTGTAGAATAATTGTGACTCAAAAAAAAATATTTCCTCTCTTAAAAAAAATCTATTACTCCAATTAGAACTAATAAAAAATTATGATGAAAAGTTGTCAGAAAAACCTGGCATTGAGTTTTGAGCGACAAAATCGTAATTCTTAAGCGTATTGTAGGTATGTTGAGTTGTGCCGGCAACACGCCTTACACGGATGTATGCCTGGTTGCCTACGTATCGCAAACCCGTGAATTTTTTTAGCTCAAATTCATGTTCTTTTATTATTCACTGTGTATATCTGCTATTTTTTTCTTATTTTTAACTGTCCTGTAATCAATCGGGAAAGTTGTCAGAACCCATTTACGTTAACTTGAAATCATTATAACGAGGAATTCCGCTTGTTGGGATTGATTGGAACAAGAATCCTTTTTAATCTAAGACTATATACCCAAAACAAGCTCAGTAGAAAATTACCTAAACGAGGAATTTGTAAAAACATTATTGGTTTACCTTGAGATCTCGAAGTAGCTCCCGCGAAGAAAACCTCAGTTCTGTCAAGTTGGCACTCAACTCTCGTAACCTCGTAACTTGCCGCGCCAAATCTTCGTGGACGTGCCCGACTTTGACGGCGTCCTCGAGCTTCCTGAGATCGTCAATCTCAACCGGAGAGGGCGTCGACGGAGTGCTCGTGCTCAAGCTCTCCTCCTCAGGAGGCTCCTCGTCCTTTACTTCCGGGCCGAGGACTCTCTCGATGACGCTTTGGTGCTTTTCCAAATGCGGAAGTCGACCGCTTTGCACCAGCTCGAGAAGTTCTTCGCAGGTTGGAACGGTAGTTCGGGAAATCAGTTGTTTCAGGCGAAGTTTGTCGGCCTGATTTTGATCGAGAGTCGAGTGCCCGACATCGTGCGTCGTTTGTCTGACAGGTCGGATTCGGGGGCTCCATGGCACGCGTTCGTCGAGATCGGCTAACCACCAGCCGAAGCAGTTTTCGCGAACTGGCCGCAGACTTTTCATCACATTTTTTTCTTAGACCTGAAATTAAATACGGGCAGTTCTATTCGCACGCTTATGTTAATACAAGGGAGACTTGAACGCTCGTAAACCAACCTAATGCATTTTAAATGGGAGGTGACTTGAACGCACGGAAACCAACCTAATACATTTTAAATGGGGCAGCGTGTGAATAGTCACTTCGATTAAATATAGACGAGACACAATAAGCTTTGAATTTGGAAAGTCACACATATGAAAATTCTCCTTTAATTAATCTTGTGTTCCATCTTTCGTCGCGAAGAGGAACGAAGTGAGACCTGAGACACGTAACCTAACTTAACCTAGGTTGACCTAACTTGGTCGCCAACGTGCTTCTAATTGGCAGTGAAAAAAAAAGACTTAATATTTGGGGGGGGGGGTCATTACGTAACGCCCTTTCGGCAGGGAAGGGGGAATTGATGAGCACCAATGCGGACCGTTACATGGGGGAGGGGATCGAAGGCTACCGTTACGTAACGCAAGTGTCATGATCATCAAGAGTTGAAGCTATTTGCTAAGGATAAAGAAAGTACTTGCCTTTAACCACCTTTGCTACTGGTACCAAGGAAAATTTTATCGTCCCTGTCTGTAGAAACAACGACAAAATCTAAAGATGCTTAACGTATCAATATGGGTTCGTGTACTCCGTGATGCAAACGAGAAGTGATATCGTTGTGGCCAACTCGTATTAGTCCCTACAATTGATATCTTGAATCTGCTGCTATCAAGCGCCCCACTTTAATATAAATGTGCGCATATCTCAAGGTCAAAGCCCTAATGTCCAACTGATCGCGTCTCTCGAAGATACTTTTTATACGTTCACCAATTTCAAAGTTTTGTTCACTGATTTAAGTTTAGTGGAGGGTTATTTTGGTCAAAGAGTTTTGGAGCTCAGCGGTAACCCGTTCGATCTAGTGAAAGAAGAAAAATGCCAGTTTTTTAGGGACACTCACCTCTTCTTGAGATTGTGCTGTGCACTTGTCCGCGATTCATGCAACCAAGTCGCGTTTTCGAGTTACCGAACCGGCCAGGGTCAGTGATAAGATGAAAAGGATGCCGAAATAAATCAATCAGATTTCGGTATTTACACGTTTATTTGCGTGTATACACAGTTTACACAGTTCTCCATGTCAAAGCAATAGAAATAATATATCTACAAAATTACTTCGATCACTTTATACAAATGTAAAGAGAGGTGTTGTTCTGTAAGCTGACTGAACAGACTCATTTCTGAAACGTGTATCGAACAGCAGCAGTCAGTACGGATATGTTTAGGAAAAGTTGTACAAGGCGGAGATATTTTAAGGCACTGAACTGTTCAGCGCACCAGGAGGTGGCAAGGCGTGTTCTTGATAACTCTAAATTAGGCACTCGTGTCCCGAAATAAACCTAATTCTAGGGCTGCTTTCAAGATGAGAGTTCCTCACGATTTGAACAGCAACGTTCAGGAACTTCACTCACAGTCTGAGTTGATCTTCCTGTGACAGAACTCTCAGAGGTGGTGTGCAGTGCTGCCCTCCCATGACTGAAATATCAGCTAGATGTTCGACATTTTATCCACGTATACTTTGGACTGCATGTTACAGTAGTACGAAGGTAACAAAGACAAACTGAAGGTCAGTCTTGGATTTTCATTGAGGTCGCAGTCTTGCTATCTTCGTTTAACATGAATCCAAAAGAGCACCCAATGACAAATACCATAAAGCACATCATACCTGACAAAACATGAAAGCACGTACGATTAAAATGTTATTGTCACCTTTAAAACAGCTAGAGCCTATAGTGATTGCTTACGTTTACATACAGGAGTGGTTTTGTTGGCACACACTACGTAGATTTGTTGTCAATATTAAATGCAGTTGAAAAATATTTCATGGAATTGGATAAATGCTGACTATGTGAATGGGGTTACTTGGCTGTCAATTTCTGAGAGATTTTACTTGAGTTGTGGAGATGAACGAGTAAAAATGTCTAGATAAATTTATAGGTGAGCCATACCAGAATATCATGCAAATAAAGCTATATAAACGATAAGGTATAATTTAAATCGGACATAAAATCTCTACAGCAAAAGAACGCGTTGCGAGCAAAACGATTAATGTATACTATTTCATGGGAATTCATTTAAAAATACATATCTTGACCAAAGAGTATACAATATTGGCGAAAAATCACCACGTGGCACGATTTCCGATCGGAGACTCCAGGCAACAATTGAAAAGGAGGAAAACCAATTGTTCTCTCTCCCCATTAATTACAGATCACAGACGATGGGTACTAGTGATATAACCCCGAAGAGAATGACTAGGCATGTATGTACTTCAAAGTAGGGAAAAGTACGCTCAAACTTGCATATGAAGTGCCATCACGCCTCTAAACTGCCCTCAGCAAGTACAATCGACATCATGTGACTCCTTAACTGGAATAGCCAATTTGAACTTATGATCAGGACTGTACATGAAAAGCTGATCTCAAACAGGAAATGGACGTCTTAAGTCTACTCAGTCGAGAACAAAAGTCTCTTTCATGGGTCACTTTTATACTTGGAAAAGTCCATGAGAAGTGTAACATGACGGCTGTTTCCTGTTTCCGTTGGGTGAAAGGATTTACCAATACGTGCAGTCTGATATAATATTCATTAACCTGAGCTTGCTGAACTGGGGTAAATTTAAGAATCTTCAGATGTTTATTTTCTGGACGGGATCAAGCAAGTCGTCAAAAATTTTATGCCATGATCTTTTTCGTCACAGTAGAAAGATTTACTTAAGATGCAATCGCTTCAAATAACGAGCTGAGTTTTAGCAGAATTTTCGGAAACTGTCAAAATGAGCTTAGGACTAGAGCGTAAAAAAAGAAAATGCCTATTGGTTAATAATGCCTTGCACTCGCTTGTAATTATTTCCGTTCGCATGAAAACCAAAAACTTGTCACACCCTCTTCAACAAAGACGTCCTTAATTTCGTTGTGAAATAATACGTAAAAGCGAAAACTATCTCGATTTTATATATAATATTCCTACAACATCCTCTACTTCATTTTCCCCGTTTTACTGTTGCATACAATATTTACACATATACACAAATGTTTTCGTTTCAAGGGATCTGTTTCTTAAAAAGCGTTTTTTTGTTGTTTTTTTCTGAAACTAAAAGCATTAAAAATAGGCGACTTAAACGTGGCTCCGTTCAAAACAGGTCCCAGAAAATACACACTTTTATGACATAACAAGGAAACACTATACACTCGATGCATTTGTGCATCAAACTTTCTCTCGGCACTATTTTACAAAGAAACTGAAAATTCACCGAATTTTCTAGGCGCAGGATATTTTAGGCAAGACCAAGCAACACATTTATCATCTATGCGATGCAAACGGAATGTTATTTGAAAGGAAAAATATATAAAACACTAGCTAGAAATAAAGTAAAAAAGCACTAAGGCTTTTCGTCAAGCTCCATATGAATTTAAAATTTGCGGTTTTACTTGAAGACGGACTGAAAATTGTCAACTTCCGTCAATGTTGTCTGCTATCTGACACTGATGTAAGCTTTTCTTTTTCTGTAGATTCGAGTGTTCCAGCCCGGGCAGCTCCAGTGTCACCGCAGCAGCAACACAGGTAAAAATGCTCTACCAATATTTGAGTGGGTTACATTGCAAATAAAACTTAAGCGATATGGATACTTCAAGATTTTTTTTTAAAAATGGATTCGGTTTGTTGCATCAGAAAATACTTCCTCAGCCATATAGGAAGAATAGAACAAGTAAGAAAGACAAATTGTTGAATACGCAAAGCAAAGGCGTTGAATTCTTGGCTATCTAAATAGACTTCATGAACTGTAAAGACGTAACATCAATGGAAGACGATTAATTCATAAGGTTTCGGCACAGAGAAAGAATCTACAAGCATGAAATAAAATACATGAATGATTAATAATGTACAAGAGATAAATAAAATTAAGTAAATAAAACGTGACGTTTTTGGTTCAAAGCACAATTAATTGGCAGCTTAAACCAAAAGCAATGCAATTCTCGTTGCTTGTAAAACGTCCCCTGTTCACACAAGATAGGAAAGAGTTACGGTCTGTCCGCAGTAACCTGATCTGAGTGAGGCGGACAGATAAATCTGATTGCCCGTTTAAGAGACACACATTCAAAACTTAATCCGCTAACGGAGCGGATTAATACCCGAAGGCAGTATTTAACCAAGTACTCGTATTCACAGCCTCAAGAAACACAGTTTCAATATCACTGACACTCTTATTTAAAACAAAAAAGGTTGAGTACCATCACACTTCACACACTGTACATATTTTTCAACGAAAGTCAGTGAATCAACAACTCCTACAAAAAGTACAAAGCAATTTTGACAGATTTTTCCCCGAAACCACCGTACGCATGAGTATTCCCTAAGTAGTAAAACCAGTATGCACTCAAGTCATGGCAAAAAAATTTGTTAAGTACACAACCAACTATTGAAGAATCCGCGAAATAATCAGGACGGGGTTAAGAGCATTTTAAGTAAGTACCCGATCAGTATAACCCATCATATCACAGAACATTATAAAGGGGTGAACCACGGCGGAGCTGAGTACGGCTCAAGAGAAAAACTCGGCCATTAACCGTAACAAGAAGTATACTGACGAACTAGGTGCAAGATCGGAAGAAACTTATGGCAGCGGTGAGTTCGTATTAGAGATTCAAAAGGCCCTCGAAATCGAGTGAAGCGAGTGAGCTGCTCAGAGGACGGTCTGTTAACACTCGCCAGGAGAATCGTAACGTTGAGCACGTGGGTCACAATCAGCTGCTTTCTGGCGCGAGTTTTTAAATCGTAGCACGATCACTTGCCCATCGAAGAGTTAGCTGGCAGGGTAGCAGAGCGCTGCTGCAGAGTCGAAAATTGCTTTGGATTTGATCTCACTGATTCTCTGCGAACGGAAACAAACGCTTGAATTAGACCAAAGCAATGTCCAAGAAAATTGAGGTTTTCTTCCTTGCAAACATGATATCAAGTCGACAAGAGGTTGTATTCAAAGTATCAGTTCGCGTCAAGAGGTGCTGATCTCCAAATGTACCCCAACAGCAGAGAGCTCACGATGGGAAGTTAAGGTTATCGGCTTGTCGGTGCACATGCAGAGACATTTGAGACATGCATCCAATTGAACTAGAATATCGTAAGAAGGAGAAAAAAGATACTGGGTTAGCATGCTAGGTATTATAAGCGAATTAGCGTGTTAAGTTTTATAGCTTGTGATCAGTGCGTAAGGGAAGACATGACCGAAACTTAAAAGTGGACTTACATCCGCGAGTCTTTAGTAAACTGTGCAACCTACGTGCTTCAATTTTAGTTTTGGAATCTTTTTTTTTAAAAAAACTTTTTGTTAGATCATACGTGCAAAAAAAGTTTCGCAAAGAAAATTACCTTCCTTTACACGACCGTTCTGGGCTATGTACCGCTAAATCATCTAGGGCAAATATTGTACATTGAGCATCTTACGATAAAAGGGGAAAAAAAACATCAATCATGCCACAAAAAATTCCAGGCATTGTGAACGTGCGCAAAACTGAACCTCTGAAAATCCATACAAGTATTTCGGGGCTGAGAAAGGTACAACGTGCAACGTGCTCTCAACTCAATTCCCCAAATAGAACAGCAAATTCTGCTATTTTTGAAAAAGATAACCCGTTTTAAAATGATTTTTAAATGCAGCAGAAAACTTCCAAAGCGTTCTCTAGAATCTAATCGACACCTATGTAACCATAAATACTGCGATCTCACTGAAAATGAACAAGTTTCAAAGAGCTACTTCACCTTCATGCCCTCATTTATTTTTCATAACTTTGAGAAGCATGTACTGAGCAAAAATCGATTTTCAAAAAGTTTTGCGCCGTTCTAAACACCAGAACAGTTCATGCACAAAAAAACTAAGCCTTTCAACAGCACTAAAGTGGACATAAAACCTACCTAGGTGATACTTTCGAGCCATCCAGTCCCGTACAGCCGAGCGTGTTCGCCTTGTACCCGCATTTCTGAATTTTCTTACTCAATCGTGAGACCCAGACTTTCTGGTCCTCTCCGCTACTCGCCAGAATTAGGAGCTCTTTCGCGGAATTCGGATCGTAATGCAATTTGCACGGAGCAATGGTCTCCTCTTTCTTGTCAAAGTGCTCCTTGTGCACTTTAACTCGGCATCCTAAAATAAAAAAGATTATCAATGATGAAAAAATAAAAAAAAATAAAAAAACGGGAATGATTTTCGAAACGTACTCTTGCACTCGAGGGCTGCTGGCGGCCTGAACATGTGCCAAAGTGGTTTGGGACACACCTCGCACGTCGTGGGCATGTGATAAGAAATTTGGAGAAATTCGTGACCTTTGAGCTGGATAGTTCCAGGCTTATCGTCTAGCAAAACTGGTAAATCTATCTGGCCTAGCAGACCCTCCTCGGGTCTTCTCGCCTCTCCTTCGCCGGCGTACAGCAGCTGCAAAAACAGGAATTGTTGTAGTTAAATGTGCAATTAGTGACAAGTCCCTTTAACTCCGTAACAGATACAAGGAAAAAGCTTAAGTTGATAAATGTAATGCCGCACTTTTTATTTTAAGAACTTCAAAAATACGCCTATCATAAAAACTAGCGCATTTATAAAATGAGGACGATTAGAAGATTCTTTTTCATACCTGGAATATTCTAGGAATATCTTTGGGATCTGCTCGGATGACGTCACCGTGTGTGACGGAGCGCACGTGAAACACTTTGCTGTAATAGAAACAGATGTTAAAATAAGTGAAGACTTTCAGGACACAGTGAGGAGTTAATACAAAGAAAGTAGAATGGCTTACTTTAGATCAAGTATCAGAACTGGATCTGTGTTTTGCTTGTCACTTTCGGAATTGTAAAATATAATCTTCTTGGAAGACACAACGACGTACTGCTTCTTCCATCCGTGCTTTTTAATATTCTGTTTATTAGGTATTGATAACCAGCCTTCCAACCGCGAATCTGGAAAAGAGATAAAGTAGTGAGTTTCTCGCGAGATCCAACATTGCAGTCTTGGTTAACTGAGAGCCTCGAAAATTGACTAACCTTGCGAGGGATCATCGTTTTCATTATCAGCACTAGAAAGAGACGCAGTTTCACTGCTCAGCGACGCAAGTTTTCCCTGCAACTGCTCAATCTCGGAATCTTTAGAATCCAACTCCATTTGCAGACGAAGTTTGACCTGGTTCTCCTCAACAAGCTGGGCTTGCATTTCTTGCAGTTCCTTCTGGTACTTGGACATCGCCTGGCCGTACTTCTCGCGCTCCTGCGTCAATTCCTGCTGCAGCTTCCTGCACTCCATCTCCTTCCTGCGGAGCACCGCTGACGGGACCTTGCCCTTGCTCTTGGTCGCCGAATTCATGTCCTTCCTGTTCATGATCTCCGCCAACTTGCTGACGGCCTGTTCCTTGAGTAGCTGCGTCTGCTTCAGCTGTTTCTTGAGCCTCTCGACCTCGTCGAGCGTGGAGGACGCCTTCTTGACTTCCTCTTCCGACATCTTGAGCTGCTGATTGAGGTCATCCTTGTCTTTGATCACCTTATCAAGGGTCTTTTTGTATTCCTGTTCTCTCTCTTTCAGTGCGCTGATAGCCGCTTCCCTGGCGTTCAAATCGTTCCGGTGCTTCGTCAGCAGATCTTTGTGTTCGAGTTCTTTCATAGTCTTGTCTTTCTCGAGGTCCGCCACGGTCTCCTCCGCGATGGAGCGGGCCAGCGCTTCGGAGTCGGCTCTCGCAAGAGCCAGTTGCAATTGGTGAGCCAGAGAGCCTCTCTCTTCTTCGAGCTCTTGAACAGCGCGCAGGCGTTCCTCCATGTCTTCGCGCAGCTCGGCCGCCTGGGTCTTGTAGAGCGTCGAGAAGTACTGCTCTGCTTCGAGCTGGTCTTGAAGTTCTTTCATCTGAAGATCGTCCACTGAACGCTGCGTCCTCAAGTTGTGAAGTTCCTCTTCCACCGCCCTCTTGGCTTCTCGCAGACTGACCACTTCTCTGGACAACTGCTCTTCGCGCGCTTTCAGCGCCGCAAGTGTGCAACTCTGCTGGCCGAATTCGCTTTGCAAGGCGGTTTTCTTCTGCTGTTCCTGTTCGACTTGTCCTTGCAGCGCCCTCACCTGTAACCCAGTTCGCAAATCAATTCTCCGAATTTCCAACAGACCAAATCTCCAACTGCGACACTAAAGACCGACCTTTTCGATTTCTTGGCGGTGCTCTCCTTCGAGCTTTTGGAGTCTGCGCTGAATCTGCTGGTAGTCAACCGATAACATCGACATCTGTCGCTCTTTCTCCTGACAAGCTTGTTCCGCTTTTTGTCTAGAACTCTTTTCCTCATTCAGTTTACCTTGTAACGCTGCAAAAGATATATACACTTCAGTAGAGGGCCCAGGCATAGACTAAAGAAACATGAAAAGCTGGACGATGGTGTGACACAGCCGGAAACATGTGTTCGCAAAAATAGTATTTAGGTACAACATGGCGCTTGAAATTTCAGGTTTCCCACGATTCCGTACCAAAAAAAAAAGCGGCCTTTTCAAGTGTTTCTTTTTGTGACGAAAACTTGCAAACTTTAACAGGAGCAAAAATTAGATCAGTCGAAAATAACTTTTGGGGTATTAGGCGAATCCTGTTTAGTACTGCCGGTTGGAAAAAAATGGTACCTAAATATTTTTTGGCGAGAAGAGAAAAAGTGCAAGAAACATTTTTGTCTGTTCCAGGTAGGCGATGTTACCTTTAAATATGCGATGCATTCTTCCTGGTAGCGAGAATAGGGTGCCAAAAAACAGTAAGTAAACAAGATGTCATGAAGAATGCAAACAGGGGGGTTGAAAGCAGTTGTGTCGCGGAATGTCTTACCTTTGACAACTTCCAAATTAGCTTCTTCTTTGGAAACCAGTCCTCTTCTCTCTGTTTCCTGGTGGCTTCGGACCTCCTGCTGGTACCGATTTTGGGCGGCTTTCAGCTCCAGCATGAGAGAGGCACACTCCTTTTCCAGAGTCGAAACTCTTTCAGTGAGTTGCCGATTGTCCTCCGTGAGTTTCTCCTCTCGTTCGACGCCATGTTCCAGTTCACCCATCAGGCTTTGCAGTCGCACTGAAACGCAAACACCCAGTATAAATGCCCTGTGCTTCAGCGCTTTGGAACCCAGTATAGACAACGAGTTCTTTTTCGATCTTCAGCATATAAAGTCCGTGTCTTGTCTTCCATTTAACAGAGATTGTTTAATTGCTTTTTTTTTTCAAAACTTGTGACGTATCCTCGAGGAATAATCATCTTCACAGACTGTAGTTAGAACGGTACAGCTTTGAACAGGTCCTCGTGGCCGTCGGTTAGATACTGAGATTACTTTCTTGCTAATAATTGTAAAAAGGGCCACAGAAAAGAGTACGGCTATTTTCATTAACGTAAAAATTGCAACGTCGTGACTTCTTATTTCAGAACTTCAGAAAACATCAGTTTAACTGACACTTTTCCACGCGATAATAAGAAATGGATCAAATTCATGAAAACTAATTTATATTACCCTAACAGTTGTTTCTTGCTGTATCTAGGCATGTAGGCGCGTTTCGTGGAAAAGTAATATCGGACCACTTAACACCGATAGGCCGTTCTCAACCCCTTCAAATATTTTCAGAATGATAAAAATCCCTTCGTAATTTAAATAAACTAGCGTCCTCAACTCTTTCTAAACCAAGACTTTTCGTTTTAAAATTCTGTTTAACAAATTTCTAAACCGAACAATATTACTTTAAAAAAAAAAAAACTTTTTAGGCTCATTCTAGGCACAAATCGGTATATCTAACACTTGCGGACGAAGATAAAGGACTTCAAAAGAGATTGGAGGAAACGACTTTTTTTTTCCTACCTTCAAGTTCATGATGCATATCCGAAGCATGGGACCTCTGACTCCTTTCTTGACTGAGTTGTCCCTGGAGGTTGGCCACTTCCTGTTTCAAAGTATCCTGCTGACTCTGCAGGCCAGCGACGACAGCCTTCAACTCCGCCTGCATCTGCTCGCTCGCCGCTCTGGCCACAGTGAGTTCAGTCGCTTGTTTCCGCAACCGCGCTGCTGTATCCGTTTCCGCTTTCAGCTTCTCCTGCATGTCCGCCACTTGCTTTTCCAACGCCGACATCTTGTCGCTCGCTTGCTGGTTGTTGTTCATCTCCCTTGTTCGCTTGTTGGTCTCTTCGTCGAGTTTCCTCTTCATTTCTTGGACGAGCGATTCCGCTTTTCTTCGCGCTTCTCCTTCGCTCTCCACTCTTCTTTGGCTCTGCAATTCGAAAACAACAATATTGGCCAGCTCAGCTTTCTTGATACCATACAACTAGGTCATCCTTGCATCTAGGGGACTTTGATCGTAATTGTTAACAGTGATAGGAGCGATCCTGCCTGGATCAACTTTTGAAAATAATAATAATTTATAAAAAAGATATTTCAAACCATTTATATAAAAAAGAAAAATACAAATAAAAAAGTTCATTTTAAAAATTATTTCAATTTTAAAAATTAATTTTTGTCCAAAAAATGCACGAAACCAAATCAGATATTTAAATTGATCAAATCTAAAAGTAATTCTCAATCCCAAATTTTTTCACAGGTGTCGTTCACTCCTTCATGCCCGGAGTGTAGAATAAAACTGATTGAGAATGAAAATACGTCTTATATTCGAAACTTGGAGACATCTGAATAAATTGACTCCTGCAGTGCTTTAAGATTTCGAGGAAAAAAATGCTTAACTTTTGGACATAGTTTTCCAAGAGTTCTTCCGTAGAATGGTCGATTGACGTGAGCCAAGATCAGGTTATGTTACCTCTTTCAAGTCATGCTTCAGTAGAGTGAGCGTCTTTTCCAGGGCGTGGGCCTCTTCCCTTAGCTCCATCTCGTGATGCGTCATGGCGTCTATTCTCGAGAGCAGAGCCTGATGTTTCGATTCTAGGTTTTCCACCAATCGTCGCTCGTTCTCCAAACTCGCTTCCAATTCATTCACTCGTTTTGACGACTCCGGGGCTCCGATATGATTACTACCACCCTGAAATTCAACATAAAAATTATTAAAACCTTAATGTTTTTTGTTTTTTTTTAATAAGCGATTAAAAATAAGTTAACAAAAAGTAGTACAAAACGACGGAAAGATGTATGTTATTCATTCAAGCGTCTGGATAAATGCTTAGAGATTCAGTTGTAAGTAAATAATAGAAATACCTTCAGCCATGTTTAATAGATTTTTTGTGCGGCGTTGGATAAGCTAAGTATCCAAAAATTAAAGCGAATCTTAGTTGTAGAAATGGAAGGATTTTGCATTACAGAATTTTTTTAACTTAGAGATATCAAAAATATTTGTACAGTGTTTTTGTTCCAAATAGGGATTTTTCAAAGCATAGATCTACGCTGTCCTTTGGAATGCTACAAGAAAGAATTTGAATAAAAAATATTTGCAAACTCGATTTGGTTTTTAGACCCAATTTACGAAAATGTTAGGTTGTCATAAGCAGTCGCTATCGTTAAATTGTCGAGGAAACATGCTTAGGACGGAAGGAAAAGATGAGGAGAGGGGACTTACGTTGTCCACCTGCAGGACGACCAAAATGGTTCAGCCAATCAAATCGCATGGAACAAAACACGATAAACGTTACAGAAAGCAGGAACAATCATAACCAGCACCGTTTAAAATAGGCACAATAAGAATGTTTATTTTACACGCCACCATCCCAAGGATGGTTCATCCAAGGATTAGATGCACAAGACTATTTGACAAAGCATTTGTAAACTGATACCAACGAATAATTAAACTAAGTGCTCGGATTTCAAAACGTACCACATCCATTTGATCCGATCTTCTGGACCCAGTTAATAACCTAGAAAAAGAGGAAAATAATTAAGGAATTTCACTTCCATGTTCAATAAGCCTTCTTTCAGGCAGAAAAATCGACTTAGAGATAAGATAACATGTAACATCCGAAACGAGGGAAAAAGCGGGTTTTAGCTAAACGTCTGTGCCTAATCGTCCCCTTAACTTTAATTTAAGACCGACTGTGTCTAAATTAATCGCTTGCTAACAAACTTCCACGGGATTCTTTCACTGATGGAGTTGATCGGAGTTGCCCTTCTCCCTGGGGTTGGGGAATACTCTGTGACTGTCCTCAAGGATGATTTTTTCTCCTAATAAATCAAGAACTGACAGAGAAAAAATGTAGATATCAAACGAGAGAATACTTACTGATAGTCCCTGGAATAGGTAAATCCCACGAAAGGTAGATGGTTTCCCGCAAAGGCCTTTGGAACAGAAAAATTTTCCTCGGGTGTGTTTTCAAATCCGCAGTCGTCGAAATTGCTCGTGTCATCGTCCCCTTTCAGCTCAGGTACAACGGGAGGTACACCTGAAAAAATACAAGAATTTCAAATAAAACTCGAATGAGCGGAAACTTTTCTAGAACTCGAGATTCTACTCACACTCTCTCAGATTGTCAAAAGTCCACTGATCGTTCTGAAAAAATGGATGGGACTTTATTTCTTCTACGCCGTTCCTTCCCAGGCGCTTCGATCTGCAAAAAGCATAAACAGAGGTTTGAGTTGCCGGTGCCCGGTTCGATTCCCGGTTCCTTCCGATATTTTTTTTTTCTTTTTTTTTCTTTCCAACTCGGTGTTTGGTATTCTTCACACCGAGTCAACCAATATTCGAGAAATGGACTCATTTCGGGCTGCGATAACCAGATATAAGGGTTAATTTGAACAGAGTCTTTTGGCTTGGTAGTATAAAATTGACCATCTAGAAGTTTCCTTTTCTTTTTCTCAAGTTTTAAAGAAATGAGAATGAACTGTCAGTTCCCTGTGTATTCCAACAAAAATCATTCGGAAAAAAAGCGTGCCTAAAATTTCCGAGAAAAACGAAACCAGTTCTTAAAAAAGAAGTAATTTGAGAATCCGTTCATAAGGCTAGTTTAACAGATTTTAATAAAAAATTCCATTTTGTAATTTAACAAAGGGTTTCGGAAACGGTCTCCTAGGCTTAAATGAAAGGATAGTGGGCATTATGACATACCTGTCTGTAAGAAACCCGCATATCAGCGACTTAGCTTCCTTAGATATATTTATATCAGAGGGGAAATGCAGGCGGTTGTTATGGTCCATAATTTTGCTATAGGTTCCGACCAGGCTGTCGGCATAGAACGGGGTCTCGCCGACGAGCATTTCGTAGACGAAAATGCCGACTGACCACCAGTCACATTCGCGCCCGTACACCCCCTCACCGCCCTGCGATTGGAGGACTTCCGGGGAAATGTAGTCAGGTGTACCAACAGCGGTGTCCGACCGAACTAAGCCATCCTGGAATAAATTTACCAATTGAAATTGGGCTCAATGTCAAAGGTTGAAATTATTCTCTGATCTTTCCTACTCCTTACCGCATCCATTTTCATGCAAGTACCAAAATCCGCCAGTTTCAAATGCCCGTGCTTATCCAGTAACATGTTGTCAGGTTTAACATCCCTGGAAAAGAAAACAGTATTTGGTTCAAGTTAACACGGTTGCATGTACATAAGATTCTTTCTTTAGCCACGAAACGGATCCCACTGACTGACAGCTGATTTTGTTGAAAAACTGCTAATTGCGCTAATTTCATCTC
>Ga0058701_10001913_pt1 | contig 15304 bp, 9 predicted proteins | sample AgamicOrMae_FD_97039 | JGI IMG/M metagenome (GOLD analysis project Ga0058701, IMG submission 97039) | Agave microbial communities from Guanajuato, Mexico - Or.Ma.e | ecosystem: Host-associated > Plants > Phyllosphere > Phylloplane/Leaf | place: Guanajuato, Mexico | collected 2012-06-04
ATTGTAGATACTGTGAAAGCTAGAGACATTCATAACATCAATTTCCGCTATGAAAACCATTGGTTTGCAGATATATTAAAAAAAAAACTTTTATAAAGAGCAGAGATTTTCGTGACTGATATCTAAGAGAAGTAAGGCTATTTGATTCGAAAAATATGGCTTTGTAAAGAAGTATTTGAAGGTGAAAATTCATTACCTTGGATCAAGAGGAGAAAAAGAAGTATGCTTGGCAAATAAAAAATAAATGAAAATTATGATTAAACCTTTAAAAAATTAAACGAAGATTATGTGTATCTTATCATTGTTCCTTTTTAGTACTTTGACATCTATCCATGACAAAATACCATTAAGACTGAATGTATGTATACTTTAAACGCTTGTTTGAGCGAATAAAGCAAATTCAGCGTTACTTTTCGAATCTCTTAAGTGACTGCATTTGGCTCTCAATATGGGAAAGAAGAGTGATTTTTTTGCATGCATCGCATATTTAAGGGACAGGCCACCATGGCAGTATTATTTATAGAAAAAAAAAACATGACCAAAATGCCCGAGAGATGCAACTATTATTGAACTTATTGATTGTTCCTTTTTTGAAATACTTGATATAGTTTTGTGATCTTGATTTGATTTTTGAATAATTTTTATTCGTATTACGTATTTATAAGACTGTGAGGCTTGTGTATAGATTTTTGTTCGTTATCATAGACATATACATTAGCGAAATGCACAGTACTTGTGTTAAGTGAAGATTACTGGTGTACATTGTGACCGTCATTAAAGAAGTCATGTTTACGTTGTTTTGAAATAACTGGTATTATTTGCCTACCCTGTTAAACTCCTTTCTGCAGGTATAAATTTTAATAATTTATATATACATTGAAAAATTTTATGTTTTTGTTAGTGATAAAGTTGATATAGAGATTAGAGCAATTCTGGGTAACCAGTAACGATACGGACCATTCCTTCAATTTTTAATGAAAGCAGGGTAACTCTAGTTCAAATTCAGTGCCCTTTCCCTCTGCCCCCCGACTTTGAAAGCTCACATAAGATCTGGCCATATAAGGGCGCGGGTATCGATAAAGAGGTAACCTTAGAAGCCCAGGTTTCTTCAGATTAAATCAGGTTAGTTTACATCACCTATGCCGTTGTAACTGATTCATTCTCAGGATATAATTAAAAATAATATTACAGTGTGATACAACAAAAAAGTGCAAACTTAGGGTAGGAATATGTACGGTGAAGTAATCAAACCCAGTGAGTCTAAAATGAGCTCGAACTCAGTAGACTGCTTCACTTTGCCGATGGTTCAAAGTCCTATACAATAACTTTGTGCATCTGGAGGTTGAAGGTGCTGCTTTGGAATGGTCCTCTAAAAAAAAGGAGGGGGGTTTAACATTGTTTAATTGCAATTAGGGAAACGTCAGGTGCCCTTTCAGGGAAAGAGGAACGTCCAGGGAAAGGCACGCTTCTGCAAGACTTATCTCCTGAGAACTCTGAAGGAGGACAGGTCAAACAGTGGCCTTAAAAGAGTGAATTAAAAGCTCGTAGTTTATGGACGATCCCAAGAAATTTCGCCTAAAATTTAGTTTCATCGAATGTTTTCCCCTGTAATATATTTCATCTTCGGGGATATGCTATGCAAAATTATTTGAAGCCCTGCGCTAGCATGATGAGAAAAAAGTACTTAAATTATAGTCTGGTCTTGAAACCACAATAATTTATGTGTTTGGCTTTGACTTTATATAATAGACATTTAGTAGTCATTCATTAGAGGAATGTCAAATCACTTTATAAAGACATCAAATAATGATTGAACCATGCATAGACTGTCAAAAGTCATGTCCAAGTCAAGTTGAAGTGGAAATAAAAGGACGCGAGCCGAGTAAGCGGAGGTGAAGAGGAGAGGAGTGAAATGGCCGTAAAATTGAACAATGGACGAGACAGGCCCAGGCATTGATTTACGCTCCGCTCAGCGACCGGCCGTCGGCCCCTTTGCGTCGCCACCAATTCGCAATGGTGGTCAATAATCGTTTTCTAACTTTGCGCGATCAATAAATGACAATTTTAGATTTTAAAAGGCCCCCGATAACTATTGGTTAGGCAATTCGAGAAATTTGCTGACTTCAACACCTCGACATCCATTTGTTACGCAGATTTTAATCAGTGCAAGACTAACTCGTAAACATGATCAAAAATCCACATAAAGATATGATTTTAAATTTTAGCGTATCGTAGGTTTAAGATAGTGTTACTCTATATACACAAAATATTTTGGTGGGATAATTATTGCAAAACAACATAACATAGACTGTGTTTGCAATGTTGAATTTACCACCATTTGTATTCCACCTCTTAGATTCCATCTTTTGGATTGTATCTTTTGGATTCCACCTTTTGAGTTCCACCTTCTGAATCCCACCTTTCAAATTTCATATTTTTCACCAAACAGGGCGAAGCGACAGCAGAACGAGGCACAAGGCACGTAATCTAACGGAAAAAAAACAAAGAAAGACGCGCCCCAAACCTCATGCCGCCGCCTGCTTCTTCGCTTTATGCTAAACCAAAAAACGAGGCATCGGCAGCTTCAAACGCGGCGACAGCTGAAAGGATCCATATCCGAGCGAGGCAATTACCCTAACTTTATCTAACTTACGCCGAAATATCTTAGTGAGAAATGAAAAGTTGGACCAGGATGCGTCGCCGATGTGAAAACTTATCTTGAAACCTGAAGGTGTATAGACTTTCTATCCAAAAGCTGTGAGAGCAACTCTGAACTATTCTGCTCCCTAAACTACTCAGCAATTCTCGTAAAAGAGACATCGCCCGGACTTGCTGTCGTTACAAAGTTGAATAGAGCTCAGGAAAAAAAAGTCTTAACAAAGCATGTATTACTTTGAAGGGTGTGGAAATCCAGGCCACCCACCAACACCCCTCCTAGAGATTACCTCCCCGTCCCAGCTATTTGTTTGGCATATTACCGCAACACGGATCAGATGTCTTTCAAGCGTGGAAGAATCCTCACCTTTTTTTTGGGGGGGGGGGCTACTTAAGTTGGCAGCTCTGTAAGGAAACGCGCTTGGATTGTTTAGAGTTTCTTTGCGTAACTAAGGAATTACATTGGATTATTTTTCGACGAGTCCTCACCAATACTCCGCTTCACTTGCCTTCAATCTGCTGAGGTATCATCTCATTCAACCCGTTTCTTTGCCGCAAGGTCGATTTCAAAGGTGGAACCGTACTTCTCATCTTCCATTTTGGAGTAATCTTCTGGAATATTAGAATGACCTAAATCTACGCGGCATTTTGTATTGTCGATCAGGTTGATGTAAGCTATGTCGGTATCTTGACCAACTTAAGATGCCTAGGTCAGGTTAGGTAATTTTAGATACATCGTGTTCCGCTTCAAGAAGGGTTGAATAATACAACAGGAAGACAGTGGATCCAAAGAGTTTAGAGTGTTCAGTACGACACTTTCAATAAGAATCACCTCGTCGCAGCGCAAAGAAAAATCAGGGTGACATCTGATCCGCATGTCTTTGGTTGTAAACCTATTTGAACAATCAACGCCGACACCTCACCGGCAACAGGAATCGCAAACAAGCGCCGATCGCAACACAAGTACTGCCCTCTCCTCGACGGGAAGAAATGCGAGCTACCTCAGTACCCTATCCGTATTAATTTCAAACCTGTCGAGGAAACTGGATTAAAACGCTTTAATTGTAATCGCTTCGGTGAAGACAGAAAGTGTCAACTACTTTGGGAAGCGTCGTCAAGAGCATCACGACGCTTAGCCGGCCTTGGTTGTATCGCCCTCGTGGCTCGGTGAACGGCGGGGCGAAGTGGGATGGAGAGGGGTAAAGTGGGACAGAGCTGGGCGAGATTGAGCAGGGCGAGGAGAAAACGGACGGAGCGGGACGAAGTGGGATGGATAGGGATGAAGTGGGATGGGGAGGGATGAAATGGAACGGAGAGAGGTGAAATGGAACGGAAATAGGTGAGATGGGACAGAGTGGGGTGAAATGGAGCGAAGCGGGGAAGATGGGGCAGAGCGAGGTGAAGTGGGACCGACCGGGACAAAGTGGGACAGAGCGGGGCAAAGCGGGACAGATCGGGGCGAAGCGAGACAACGCAAGGCGAAGTGAGACGGAGTGCGGTAAAGTGGAGCTGGGCGAAGCGGGGCGAGGCGGGACGACGCAGGGCAAGGCGGGGCGCGGGTATCAAGTGTCAGGTCGCAGCCGCTGTGCGGACGGACCCCCCACGCGCTCATGTCAACGGAAAGTCGTCATATATGTCACCATGGGCACTGGTCCGTCCAGCCGTCCTCCAAGACACCCGTCCGGTGCGGCCACCTTGCTTCTCCGCAAAAGACGTATTTGGAGCGCTCAGCTCACTAAATTTTAAAGCTGCATCTTTTATCACCTGTGTTTTACCTTTTAAGCCGAGCGGAGCGAAGAAGAGGATAATTCAGTCTAAGTCGCCAAGCCTTCACGAGGAAGGGATCAGGCTTGGTGAATGGATCCGTCGGGAGGTGAGGAAAAACTTAACCAAGCCTAAGTTAACCCAACTCTCTCGGTCCAGGGCATCAAGCCAACTTAACCTGAACTATTAGCCGAAACGGAACGATAACAGCCACTAATCTGCGCAATTTTATAGTGTATCGTTACTCCGTGTCGGTATGCTTCCGCAAAGCACTCCGGCGTTAGTCACCGCCTTCGTACACCAGGGCAGCCTCTTGATTGTGGTGCTCCGTACTTCGCTCAACTATCACTCAGCTTTGCCTGACGACGAAAAGTAGAGCTTAAGCGGTGCAAAGCTGAACCTATGACATTTACATTGTAAAAACCTGAGTTCCAGACTTGCTGGGACAGTATATATTCAAATTTTAAGACTTCTCATTTCTAACAAAGAGTTCCGTGCTATTTCGATCCCCGGAAAAAAGACAATCTTAAACAAAAATTCAGGATGGAAGATAGTGGTAACTTACTTGTTGAGGTGGCAGGCCTAATTATTTTAAGCTAACTGTACTGACATTCAAAAAACTTCACACCTAAAATTTGAGAGCCAATGATTCTCACCGCGAAGAAAGTCATCCTTTTGTTGGGGTGATGAACACCAGTTGCAGGCATTCCTTTTCTCTTCTTTTTAAGGCCCTCCTATATGAAGAGGGCTTTGATATTCCGACATTCCTTTGAGACTATTCTGATCCATCCCCTGCATTTACGGTCAACAATGGTGCGTTGAATCTACACAATAAGCGCGCGCGCCCTCGATCTCTTATGGGGTCAACCTGTGACCACATCAACACCTTTGTGACTCACGTTATAAATTTGTTTCCAACGCAAAGGCATTCCGAGACGACCACTTATGACACATTGATTTTGCGTGAAGAGGCTGAAATACTCGACAGGGGGTCGTGACTTTCTTGCTCTTAGATGGGAAAATGCGTCCAAACAACGTGATGCAACAATAACGACTCACATGTCAGTTTTCGCCTCAGAAACAGGATGAGCGGCACCGGTGGTTTTGTCAGAAATCACGTCTTCATGAAGTATTTTGTTCCGTCAATTACTTCAACTTCATTAGGGACTGAATAGCAGTCGTTTTTTCGTATCCAAAAGTTATGGTTAAATTGGTGTGTTATTGCAGAATTTGCCTCCTCTGAACACACACATCAAACATATTCTCCTGAGAAGGGTTTCCGTTTTCGCCATATATTTTTTTTTTAAACTTAAAGTATCTTTAAAGATGATCAATCCCTAAAATTACGAAATGTTAGTCTTCTTCATTTCACGTGGAAGTATCTTGAATAACGGCGAATATGAAAACAGGACCCTGGCTTGAAAATCCATCGGAATCACAAGAATGTTGGGTACACACTCAGAAAAAAAAGGCGATCACAAAAACTATCCTTAAAGTAAAATAGTAACTTACAGACATTTTTCTTTAGGCAAACGATGTCTTAAAAAGGAACCTCTCTTTGAGTCAGATATGTGTTTTTTTTTTGTCTTTTTGAAATAAAACTCGCCCTTTTCCTTGACTCGAGAAAATCATTGCTTTGTCACAATGTCGAGAAGAGTTATCTTAACCACACAATAATTTTTGTGACTGACCAGAAATATTTTCTGAGAGAGATCCAATTCGGAAGGATCAAGAATCGGTAAGCAAAGAAATGGTTGACGTAAGACAGGGAGTGTGCGGTGCGTCACGCACGGCACTAAGAGAGTGCGGTCCACGATTAATAAGGTTGCGGTTCCAACTAGATTGGAGTGCGGTTTTGCGGTGCAGTAACGGATAAAGTGCTTTAAAGTGATTCCCTGCTGCGACTCTTTCACGCTCTCTCTGTGGTTTTGTCATTGATCTTGCTCGCTTTCCATTCGGCGTGAAGAAGAGTTGTTGTTTCCAAAAAGCTTTGTGAATCTTTGTTTTCCGCGTTCAAGCGCATTTTCACATTCCTAGTTTTCGCTACCCAAAGGAATGATGGTGTAACGAGGGTTTTTAGGTAAGGTTATTTAAGGTTGAGTTAACATAGTTTTAGGCACGAAACTGGTGGGCTGTATTGAGTTTCTGTGGGCGGGTTAATAATACACTACGTAAGCACAGCTTTATTGTGAGATCACAAGGCAGTTGAGCTTTCCTAGCTTATGCTACCATGAGGTGACCTTAGATTGAGTTACCATGGGTGAGGTTAAGGTACCTTAGGTTAGGTTTATCTTGCATTAGGTTATGTTACCTTAGGTCAGGTAGGTTAAGTTACCTTAGGTTAGGTTTATCGTGCGTTTGGTTAAGTTACCTCAAATTTGGTTACCTTGTAAGTTACCTTGGGCTGGATTTAGGTTATCAGGAACGTAATGCGACTACCTTATATGCGCAAGTCAATGTACTGTAGTTCTATACTCCGGGAAGTTAACATACATACCTCCCCAAAGGGCAAAGTTTCTTTTCGGAGACGAATAAAATCACCTTTCAGGAAAACAATTATTTTAATATCTGAAAAGAGAAAAAAGTGGGGGGTTCAAAAAACACAAAGAGTAGAGCTTGAAATGTGATTTTGTTCATCAGTGGTAACGCGCCAAGGAAACGAATGTGATCTGATCACTCGCCAATTTGAGCATCGAAAATTTGTAAGCGCAACAACCTTTCAACTTCCAGCTGAGTGTTGAAAGCATCGCCCGAAAAAAATCAAAGGGTTGAGGCGGAGCTGTCGATCGGGAGACCAAAATAACGAGCACCCTCCTCTCCTCAAAAGGACTCTATTATTAACGGATTAAAATGGAAACATTTGGCAGCGAGTATTCCGCCTCGCTTCGCAACCTCCTTCGTGTATTCCAAACCGTTTGCAGAACAAATTATTTACACTGTCAACTTGAGAGGCTGGACTTTGTGTTCCACCTTTCGTCACAATACCGAACGAAACAAGGCTCAACGTACCTAACTTAATCAAAGTTAACCTTAAGCCTAACAATCGCAAAGCCTGATTTTGAGCACTCCCTCGGGGGCAGTTGCGGCCGCTGAAAATTGATCATATTTTCAATAAGTACATGAAGGGTTATTCTTAACCCTTTACTGCCCAGCGTTGCCGTTTTTAGGGGATCTTTTTAGCTCAGTACTGTCGAAATTTAAAAAATACCGCTCCTCTCGAAGCCTGGCATTTTATAGTTTAGGCATTTTCCAAAACTTCAAATTGCGTAATTTAATGAGAAAATCCTCCGAATTTCGCCTTAGCCAAATTTCACTCCAAATACTTGAGGCTGTAATGGGTTAACGAGATTTTTTTCGGATAGGAATCAAATATGGCTGGTATCAATAATGAGTGTTAGGGTTCGGTAGCACTGGGGTAATAACTCAAAAACGACGTTATTTTTTCTGCGGTGCAAATCTGCTCGAAGGCTGTGTAAATAACGCAGTTTTTATTAGGGTCGTTAAGTTGAAAGTTATAAGAAAAATATTTTGTGCAAGACGCTTTCGGCAAACTTTGTACGATGATTCAATTACCCGAGTTGTCCTCTCGATGAATTTACGAGTAACTCGCATTTACGAATGCGACCGTAAAAAGATGTTGATGGTCAAAACACGGTTATAGTACCTGATACGGGCTCTTTAATCAAATGGATTTTCCACTTCATAATGCAACCCGTTTTCCTTGGTTAATTTTTCATTACGAAGCAATCCTTCTAACATAATAATTTACGGCGAAAGGACAGAAGCACTTGACCATTAAAATATTGGTATATCGCCTATAAAACGCAGGTTCTGGTACCTTTTTAATGGTCTCAATTGTTTTTATGTTTACATATTACCGCATTTATATTCTGCCACTTTATGCCACCAAATAATGTAACAATACAGCAGTATAACTGACTTTAATAACTTTCTTTACTGCCTGATTTCAATTAACAAAGTTGGCGGAAATTCCTGCTAAACAAACGCGTTTCCTCCAGAATACATGCCTACATTCTCTTAGTTTATAGTTATATTTACAGGTAAAACTTTCCACTTTTGTGGTCTACTTAAACTTGACCTTTTTTGTTAATAATTCAAACGTTTGCTACAAGTTTTAAGCATAAATCATTTTTCTACAAAACATTAAAATTCTTTTCTTTTTCACAACAGTTATTCTTGAATATTAAGGATATGTTTTCTATGGCATTGAAACTTGCAAATTTAAGAAGCAATTTTTTTTTTAAATCTTCGAGAGGATTATTAACGTTCCTTTCTATGTTTTATTAAATTTTCAAATATTCCTGATAGATCCATACGGCGAGAACAAAACTTCTATGAGAATCTAAAATAGTATTAAGATTTGTCCTCCACCTCGTCGTTGTCACATGCGACTTCCAATAATTTTTCGGTGAGTGATTCATAGATTCCTATAAAGTTTAGTCAATTCCCGATGTTACCTGCCATCCAGAAAGGGCAGATTAACACAGACACTTTGGTCGTAAAGGTATGAAAATCGGTGTAAGTCCGGCTTTGCAGTGCTCTGCCAAAGTAGATTTGGGGGGTGGAGTTTTCTACTCGTCGTGTTCCGCTTTTCATTGAAACGCCAAGCAGAGCGATCCCGCGTATCAAGACACGAGGCTTGTAACCTATCGTAAAACTAGGTCAATCTAACAAAGCGGCCATCCATCCTGACACCACCCAACCCTCAAAGTCAGTTATTGACACCGAGATATAACCGAAATTAGGCCCTGCGCAGAGTGCAGCGGTACTGTAGCGAGGCACAAGACACGTAACCTTCACAGTTGTTTATTGGTAGCACGCATAAATGTAAGTCTAACAAAGATCACACGTGGGGAAGTCCACTTTTGAAAACTGCAAAAGCGCAGATTGCAAGTGTGTTTACTCATCAAGACAGTATATTTCTCGACCCCACACAAATAAATTATCCACTCAACGACCAAAGTCTTCGCGAGAAATCGATATATTTTGAGTAAAAATAAAACGAACATTTTTATTGTCAGAGAGCAATCAGTTTAAAATAAACTATCAGCAATTTTTTTTTTGCAAAATATTTTCGATAAATATTTTTATTTGAAGTTTGTTAAAGCTTTCCTTAGGCAGAAATGGGTTATTAGCGGATGCCAAAAATGAAGTCATAGTTACCAATCAATGATTAAAAGCAGCTTCTCGTAAACAGACATTTTAAAGCCACTTGAAAAAAAAAGACATTTTTTATGTATTTCATTTTACGTCACGTAATTCACCCCACCGTATAAAATCTTTTGAGTTTTGGACTGGTAAAGCTCTCGTCAGGTCCTTATCAGTTTCTGATAAGATACTTTTGTTTACAAGATTCTGATCATGAATTGGTCATTTTCTGATCTGGACTTTATAACAACTACCAAAACCTGCGGATTTAATCAGGACCAGATAAAAGTGTCTTGTCCGGCTCTGATAGCGATATTCACGTTCTAATACCATGCATCGCTGGTCCTGCTCATTCTCTGATCAGAAATATTGGCCGTTTCTTGATCAGGAATTGATAAATAACCTCAGGTCCTAGGACCTGACAAACGCATCAGCTGATACGTTTGTATCTTATGGGACGACGACATTCACGGATACAGAAATACTCCCAATAATTAGAAATGCATTGGCAAATCCTTGACAAAGTGGCGACGCAAAGTTTATCAAAGCGGAACTGAGTTGAAGCTGAGGCGGGCGAAAACGGCACTTGAAGTTCAGTGAATCGGGCGGGCTTCGGACGGTCGTGAAGCTCTCTCTCCCCATCTCATTCCCGCTAACAAAAGAGCGAGCGAGAACGACACCCCTGATGAAAGCTCTCACGCCACATTACACGCGGGCCCCGTCGAATGAACCTTCTCACTTACGTTTGGGTGTGCGCTTGTCAAATCAATTCTGCTGACGGACTGAGTGTAGAAGCAAGCGAATCCCAGATCCTCCCGTTCGCTCCCACAGAGGCGCTGGTGCGGACAGCGGTGACCTTGCTTTGATACGCAACCGCTAGCGCAATCTCCCTATCCTTAATTTGAGAAAACTGACGTTCTGTCAAAAACAAGCGGTTAGTTCACAAATGTCCGGCATTTGTGTCCATTGCATCTTGAACTGAAAAGTTAATGTTCTATACAACATATCCCACCCTCGTTTGCACTCACTCGAAAGTGAATTTTTGTGGCAAAACACAAGGGATGGAATCTAAACAGCTCATGAAAATACTGATAAAACTGGGGCAATATGCGGCTCAACATACTCATTAGAGTTCATTAAATAGAATCATTAGAAAAATTACAAACCTTGATTTTCTGAAATGCAGAACTTACATATCTGTTCTGAAGAAGCTGTTAAGTCTCGAGCAATGACTAATACTTTGAAAGTTGAGATGGTGCGATGGTGTGAGTAAAATTAGTTTTCCTGGAAGAAATTTCATTGAGGAAGCACCTTCATGGACAAGTAAGTAGAAGAGCTATCCCCAAACATAATTTCATTTAAGGTCAGGTAACGTCTTCTAGATTAGAACAGGATAAATCTTTTCACTGTCGCTACATCAAGCTTGGCAACGAGGTAGAACGAAGTCGTACAAAATGCAACAATCTTAAAAATTTCCAGCGCATCACTCAGAGAATCGCATGGGCTGAGAAACCTCGAACATTGTTGATTGTTGATATGTACTTAACCAAAAAAGTTTGGTAGTAGCAACTAAATTATTGAAAGTGACAACCAAGCCTTTGGTCGTCATAGCCAAACAATTTGGTTGTCACAGCCAAACAATTTGATTGTTACAGCCAAACAATTTGGTTGTCACAGCCAAAAAAAATGGTTGCCACAAAAAGATGGTTACTAGAATCAAAAAATTTGGTTTATTATGACAAAGTACTTGATCGCGCCAACCAAGCCCTTCTCTCCAGCAGTTTCAGAAAAGAACCCCTTTCAAGACACCGCTTTCACAGAAGATATGCATCCCGCCATCCGTCACTGTTTCGTTCCTGAAGAAAAAAAAATCAGCACGCCAACGTCGGTCGCGTCGCGGCGCGGCGTGTTCGGTCCTCCATCTTGAGAGAGCGTCGTGCAGGAGACATTGAAAAAAGAGATCAGCGAACGAACAATGACAGTCCTCTAGTCCACTCGGCCATTTTGTTGGCCAACTGCTCCTTCAAAACATCTCTGATTGTCTCCGAGTCCCTATTGCGAAACGACGCGCAATCGCTCCAGTAAGCTCACCGAAAAAATACGATGGGTTTTTAACTGATGTTTTACCCTACAGAGAGTAGAATTTTCCACTTCTGTATTCGATCTTCCGAGCCGAGTGGAGCGTCAGAGGAGTGACGCACAAGGCAACTAACTTAATTTGGATATCGCCGTTTTGAAGAAGAAGTTACGGCAGGTTAAAAATCATCAGGCTTGGTGACAGCTGGTCGGAGAGATACCGGTAGTGAGGTGGGGCACAGGCATGTGACCACTCCTGAGTTAACCTGAGCTACACAGTAATGTCTCAATCATTCAAAATGCAAATGAAGGCTGGAAGAGGGTGGACACAGTGACAAAAACTTTACTTTCAAAACTAACAGTTCACTGACAAGCTTTAACAATAAGTCTGCAAGGGTTTAAAGAAAAAAATGAACAATTAATGATTACTGACATTTTGAAATACGAGCTGAAAACAAATAGAATATATCAGCTGGCCAGACTTCCGTTCAGAGCTGGGAATATTGTTCCCGACAGCCTCATCTTTAACTTAAACCTATGAAAACGGTCAGTTAAAATAACCAACTCTGCTATGAAAGAATGGAAGCGAATTCGATTTCCACGGCGAGTTTATATCCTACGAAGTTAGATTCCACTCTCGAAGAGGAAAGTGTAGCAAAGACACTCAGATTATCTTCTTCTAAATAATCAAAGTTTCGACCTAAAACATCTCGGAAAGTATGAAGTTTTCCTTTCATCGAACCCGCACAATCAGAAATTAATGTCTATTCTATTTGTTTTCTGTAAACTATAGGTATCGGTACTGAATAAAATCCGTTGCTATTTTTTTTTAATATACAAAGCACCTGTTTATGCGAACAAAATCATTCAAAAATTTACGATGACCTTAAAGTTTGTGTGAATTTTGCTAAAGCAGATGTAAGACTAACACAAAAAATCTTAGAAATGTGCCTTGAGTCTGTCGGATATAGAGCAAATAGCCAATTCAGAGCACTCTCTCTTTAGTCTGCACAGAAATCTCATGAGGATGTTTGGATATCCATTTTTATTTTTTGGGGCTGGGGGCAGGAGTCCTTACAGAGAAAAGCTTACATTGTAAACAGAATGGGTTCAATTACAACGCAGCGGTTTAACCCAAGTTGTAACTTAACCCCCCAGAGACGTAACATTACCTCTGTATTTGCGTAATTAAAACCTCTTCAAGGGTAAGATTACACATTTTTGTAAAGAATCCCCAGTTTAAAGGTAGTCAAATCTTTGTGTGGAGTCAACTTAACTTGTAACCATGTTCTACTCACCCGCTACCATGTTTGTAATATAATAACAACTTGGGGGTTAAAACCGCTGTGTTGTAATTAAACCCATCCCCTTTACCGTGAGCTGCTATGCAACTTTCACTCATAAAAATGTTTTTTGCCAAGAAAATGTTTCTTTAGGTCTACGTCTAATGTCAGAACATTTTCTTCTTGCAACAAGAAATGTCTTGCTACAAGAAAAAAAATATATTGCCGAGGAAACAATGGTTTTGTCACTATGATTGAAAAAAACTAATCTAAAAAAAGTCGTGGCATCAGAAATCATTCCTGTGGAAATCAAAACAGCATTTCACACTCCTCTGTTCTACGGGACTAATACTAACATATAGGCCGTATAAATTCAGAGCGGAGCGATGTAAAAGAACATTGCTCACATTATTAGAACTTATCCTAAGCGGTTGTGAGTCGCCAATCCCAAATATATTCAAAAGTTAAACTAGCCTGGAATGTGAGAGGTAAAAAAATGCAACTTTAAAATTTACAGTGTACTAAAAGTAGACTCTTTCCCGAATGAAGTGGAATTGATAGTGACCGTGGCTGCTTGCCTCCTCAGACTGTGAGGTGATTTCGGATTCGGATTTGGGTTCGGCGGTTCGGTAAACTAGATCGAGAGGCGGGTCGGAACTCAGCCCGCCCCCGGAAAGAGGGAGGGGAGGGACGGCGAGGGGAAGGCTACCGTGTACTCGCTGCCGCCTTGCCGCCGAGCTCCCGCCGACCAATTGCCCGGTAGCACTGCGGCGTCCCGACGCCGCCGCGCGTCCCTCGCCGAAAGCCAGTAGCTCGCCTCCACCAATAGCAGGAGCCCTTCTGGCGACCACCAATCACAATCCTCCATTCCTTCATTTTGATCCAAATTAAGGGGCAAATAGGCTCAAAATCGGCAATGCCGAATCTGTTTCCAAAGGCCGATGACTTTGTATATGAAAATACGTCTGGGTTTTGTGTGGAAGTTGGTCTTTAGTGAAGGGAGGGGGTGTGATGTTACAGAAAGAGCTTGAGAAAAAATATCAATCAGTTTGGTGGGAAAGAGACATGTGGAAACGCAGAAGTCTTACAGTTAGTAATGGTTTCTGCACAATCTGAGGTACGAGAAAAGTCAGCACTCTGCATAGTCCAATCTTTAAGAATTCCCTGATGAACCATCTCATTCAGAGGTCGAATTACTTTGAGATCTGTACACCTGAACCTCTTTTTTTTCCTTGCCGCATTTGGCTTTTATTCCAGATGAAAAAAAAGATAAAAAAAGTTCAATAAGTTTATACTTGAGACAGAAGTAATGTTGAGACAGACTTGTGAACGAACTTATCACATCCCCTATACCAAAATTGGTTTACATTAATTAGCTAAAACTCATTTTCGAAAATTTTGATATTACCAGCAATGTTTCTTCGGCACTAAAACTATGTCTTCTAAGCTGATGCTGCCTAAAAACATTGTTCACTGTGGTGAGAAAAACACGGACTAAAAGATAATTTTGCAAAATGAAGGGGAGGAGATTAAGCGACATATTCTGAGAGAGGTTATAATTAAGGACTTACGCAAATTAGAATGGCACGGTAAAAGAACTCCCACAGACCTTATTAATAAGGCTTGTCACAAGAATTCCGCAGGAGGTCAATACCCACGAGGTCAGCTGGCGACAGGAATAGCCACGCACGGTCTGGGAGTAGCCAACTAGAGATTGCTTACATTGTCGATAAATATTTATCACTGCCATTTAGGCCTGCATGACACAGTTAAGCAGTTGCATTAATTTATCCGTTTAACTTATTGGGGTGTACTCGGGGTATTATCATGACAGCAGTTCTTCTTCTGCGATAAGTAAAATAAATCCTATCAGTAAGGCTTCAGTAATCTCAAATAAAAAATAATAATAAAAAAGTTATTTCGGGATATTGTTAAAATCATAGTGAAAGCAGTAAATTAGCTACAAAGTATTACGTTTAAAAGCAAAGTTTCAGCTTAAGATTTTTTATTACAAAAATAGTTTGAAACCGTTTCTACTGCACGTTAGGGAGTAAAGTTAGGTTTAGTTGGATACGATACATGCAGTTTTCAGACTTGTTAAGTTACGTTACTATACGTCTAGATGCATCTGTAACGACGTCGAATTTAATCATTAAAAAAATTAGATTATTACAGTGAAACCTCTGCTAACGGACACCTCCTAATAGCGGACACCTCCCACTAACGGACATTTTCGAATTCCCCGGCATACTTCCATATGAAGTAATGTATTTCGAACCTCCCAATAGCGGACGCTCCCAATAGCGGACGCGGACACGCATGTCAGGGTCGGGAAATCTCCCTATAGCGGACAAAAA
>Ga0058701_10001914_pt1 | contig 15301 bp, 6 predicted proteins | sample AgamicOrMae_FD_97039 | JGI IMG/M metagenome (GOLD analysis project Ga0058701, IMG submission 97039) | Agave microbial communities from Guanajuato, Mexico - Or.Ma.e | ecosystem: Host-associated > Plants > Phyllosphere > Phylloplane/Leaf | place: Guanajuato, Mexico | collected 2012-06-04
GTCCGCCATTTGTAATCCGGAGCGTTCTCATTGGATGGGGATGCCCCGGATTACAAATGGTGGACCTGAGCGAGTGAGAAAACAGGGTTTGGGGAAGAGAGAGGGGAGATCGTGCAAACACAGAATCGTAGTTTAACTTAAACTTAAGCCCTGGATCCAGTTAAAGAGACGCGAATGAAACGCTCACAGCGTTAGAAAAAATGGCCGCTATACACGGGTTGTATTGGAACGGCCGCCATTTTTCTATGCAAGCGAATATCTCTGTCTCTCTCGCACACACGGCAATTCGTATCTTCTGTCTCTTTCTAACGCCGCCAATCAGAGCGCTCAACAGCATGCGCGTCTCGTTAACTGGATCTAGGGCTTTAACTTTAACTACGTACGTATATGCAAACCTGGATGAACTGAAAGGTAGCTATTTTTCAATCCCTGACTAACATGAGCTAGATTTTGTCTCGGTCACATGGAGGCATAGCCTTTAGTTTTATGTGGAGTAAAAAAATCCGGGAAAGCTTTTTCTTCGGTCTGAATTATCAGGGAGTATTCTCTTTTTTCCGATGCCCAACAACCCCGGTGGTTGGAAATTCGTGACATATTAAACGTTGGTTGTTAGAATATTGGTTCCACACTGCAGAAGAATTAACGAAATTCGTTTATTTTTCAGAGACGAAAATGCCGGAGCGCATCAGTCGCAACTTACTGAAAAGATTGAAGCTCTTGAGCAACAGCTGAAAGAAGAGATACAGCGAACCACATCACTACTAAATGATATCAGCACCAAAGACAAAGAAATCGAAGGCCTTAAAGCGCAAGTTACGACCTTGTCCCAAAGTCATGGCGGTCAAATCGAAGCCTTGTCAACTGAACTGTCGGCAAGCAAAGCATCGGTTCTAGAAATCAAGTCGCAGCTTGACAGTGCTTTGGCTGAAAACTCTAAGAAGGATGGCCTGATAAAGAGTCTAGAAGAAGCCGTGGCTGAAAGCAAGCAAGCTTTGGATGCGCTCGTCCAAACAACTGAAGCGAACACGAAAGCACTACAAGGCCAGCTGAAAGACAAAGAAGCTGTATTGGCTGACTCTTCGGCTGTCGCTGAAAAACAGAAAACGGAGATCGTAGAGCTGTCCGCTAAGATTTCAGCTAAAGAGAACGAGCTGGAGAACATATCCGTAGCAAACAAGGCTGAAGTTTCAGCTTTGAATGAAAAGATTGCTGTTTTGGAAAAAGACTTGGCTGATAAAAACAGCACTTTCAGCGAACGGTTGTCTGAGCTTGAGAAATCGCTGAAAGAGAAGGAAGCATTGGAAGCTAGTCTGAAAGCTGAAATCGAATCGAAGAAGGCGCTTATTGAAGAATCAGCTGTCCAAACTGAAGCGCTTAAAAAGGAACTGTTAGAGAAGGAAGCTTTGCTGAAAGAAAAGCTTGACTCCGTAGCCAAAGAGCAGTTCGAAAAGATTGAGGCCTTGAAAGTTGCTTTGAGTGAGAAGGATTCTTCGATTGGGCAGCTTAACGCTAATGTGGAGTCTCTTGAAAAACAGATTCTAGAATTACAGACTTCGTCTAGTTCTCAGATACAGGCACTAGAAGAGAAATTAGCTGCTGCTGTGGCAACTGGAGAATCGCTGAAGTCGCAGCTCACTGAAACTTCGGAAAATCTAAGTAAAGCTAATAAGTCGCTAGAACAAGCTCAGGCTGATCTTGTTGCAGCGAAGACGCTTCAAGAAACCAGTGTGAAGCAGTTTGAGACTTTGTCCAAAGAAAAACAGGAGGCATGTGAAGTTCTGAGGAAGGAGATTTTAGCTTTGAAAGACAAGTTGGCTGAAAGTGAGGAAAACTCTTCCAGGGACGTTTCTGAGAAGAGCGCCCTCCTGCAAGAAGCTCAGTCTAACATCTTGAGTCTCGAGAAAGATCTTGCAACACGGAATGCCGAGTTGGTGGAAAGGAATGAGCAGATTGTCAGTAAGTATGAGCCACCTGTGCTAGTCTTCAGTTTCATACTCTGATTCGGCGCCTAATTGACTTTGCGATTAAACTCTGATAAACACGATTATTTCGATGGTTTTGATATAAAGTTATACTTTTTTCCAATCAAGTTTTGCACCATCTAGACCAAGGTTTGATCCAAAAAGGTCGGTGTTTGTATTTGAGACGGATTTTGACGCACGGAAAGGTCTTGTGTCTATATTTTGCGTCAACTTTTCACCCATTTGCGTCAATTGTGCTTGTATTCGCCGTCACCTTAAGCGTCAGTTTACCATTGAATCAGAATCTATTTTCCGTCAATTATTACGAATTGGATTTCGCACCATTTAGATACAATAGTTTTCTTTATCAAGTTCCTCCCTCTAAACTCGTCGACTTGACCCCTCAGGAAAGGCACCTTGGACATCAATTATTAGGTTTTCAATAATGCGTATCGAGTTTCCTTCTTTTTTTGTTTTTTTGCAACGTCTAGCTGCTTCGAATTTGGAACCATTACAATTATTGTAATGATTACAGTTCGAAGCAGCTAGGCTTTGCCAGAAAATAAAAAAGGAAGCCTCGAAAAAGTGTGTGAAATTTGCAGTTTTGAAAATCTATGCCTACACCTTCGTTGCCAATTAAGGACTTCGAATGATTAATTTGAATTTCACCAGTGGAAGGTAGGTTTTAATTTTGTTAAGGATATTCCAGCGCATCCGACTAGTCAAGTTTATTGAAAAATTCCAAACGCGTGTAAAAAATCTGGAACTTGAGAAAATTATCGCTTTCGACAAGTATTTACACGAGCTGTTCTTCGCATTTTATTTTCACCTCAGTAAATATTTATTTCTTATGTTAAAAAATAATGAAGTTGCTGATTTGACTCACTTTTCTACAAAATGCGGCTGTTTTTCAAGTTTTTTAAAATAACGAAACGGTGGATTGTCGTCAAACTTTTGTAAATTATTTCTGAAACTCCAATCTCCACTGGAAACAGTTTTTTCGATCCTCATCTAATCTCAATCAGACGCTATCAATCATAATTCAACAGTTTTATCGCCATTTTTTGGAGCTGCCATAAGAGCCCATGCATTTTTTCCCAACTTTAGAATTTAATTGCGTAAAAACGGAACGGTCAAATTTTCTTAGACTTAGCCATTCGATAGACATACACATTTTGAATTAGTCCTGAAAATATCAAGTCCTTGTCTAATTTAAGCCCACTGCGCTGGAATATCATTAAGGCCCTTATTTTACGTTTCCTTGGCCGTTTAGATAAATGGTTTCAAACTTCTCTGAAGATGCTCTGAAAAAAAGCCCGTAGACGTGGCGGTAAGAATAGGAAAAATTGTTGATAATCTAGAAAGTATATTTTACCATTAGTGACAGTCAAATATCTTTCTTCTTCTTCCCCCCCCCTTTTTTTTGTTTTATGGATATTTAGATGAAGTTCGTAAATCAGGTTGTAGACATTTCCGGAAAAGCGGTTTTTCAGCAATAGATATACCTCTATTTTTGTTGCAGGTCTGGAAGAAGCTAAACGTGCCATTCAGAAGAAGTTGGACACTTTCCAGTCCCACGCCGCCGAACTCGAGCTTAAGTTAGGCGACTCGGAGCGGAAAGCTCGAGCATCTGATGAACGTTGCTGCCAACTTCTTGCAGCGAAAACGAAATTGGTTCGTCATAGTCATGCTGCAACACATCTTCTGAAAGTTAAAATTTTCCATCTCTGTGTTCCACTCTCGTCCTACCAATCATTACTCTATGAGAATGAACATGTCGTACGCTAGATAAGGCTAAGTCAGGTTAGGTTAGATTACCTGTGCCTCGCTCCGCCGTTGCTAGACTTAAAAGGTGCCTCATGCCGCGCTTCTATACCGATCCGCTTGGCTATTGCCAAGCCTGTCACGAGAGCAGTTACGGCCGCCGAAAAGTAAACGGCATCAGATCAGGCGACCGTTTGGTGCATCTTGAGCGACCTTAGGTTGCCTGCATTGTGGCAGCGATAGGCGGGACATCACTGATTGGTTACGAAAGGTGGAACTTCAGAGACGGCAAATTCAACCTTTTCAATTTACAGCGTTGTTTTTTTCTCTTCGCTCTACTAACTCTGTTTTTCCTCTGTGATTTTAGGAAGCGGATATCACGAATCTGATGACGACCTCCTCCGATTCGTCCGCTCAGCTCAACAAGGTCATGGCTGATCTGAGGGAGAAGGAACGAGAACTGGACGAAGAGCGACAGAGAAGCGCAAACAGTCAGCAATCAGCAGAGCGACATCTTCAAGAGAAGCAGCTGGAACTTGACAGACTCAACGAAGAGCTGCAGAAGGCGCTGGCGGAGAAGACCGTGCTGAACGACAATATGGCGGCCAAGATGGCGTCAGCTCAGGAGCGCGAAGAGCAACTGCGAGCCGAAATCAAAACTCAGGAAACTGCGAGAACGACCGCCGAGGAGCAAATCCACTCTCTGCAGTCGTCCTTAGCAGACTTATCTAGTCAGTTAGAGGAATCGCGAGTCGCTCTTCTGGAGCAGAAGGGAGCGTCGGAGAAGAAGAGCGAGCTTTTAGAGGAATCCACTCTGAGAGAGTCGGCGCTGAAGGAGGAATGTCGGAGGCAGGAGCAGGCGTTGGCTGAGACGAAGGCAGCGGTTAGCGAGCTGGAGAAGAGGACGGAAGAGGAAAGAGCCCGAGCCAAGCAATTGGAAGATAGGCTCTCGGAAACGGCTGAAAAGCTGAATCTGGTGACTTCTATGAAAGATGAGCTCGACTCGGCACACAAGGGCGGAGAAGAAGTTCTAGCGAAAACGAGGGCAGAGCTGGAAAGCGTTCGGGAGGAACTTCGGCTCAAGGAGAAGTCTCTTGCCGAAACGAACGAACTTCGTACTTCAGCTGAAAAATCGCTTGCAGCGACGCATGACGCTTTAGAAAAGTGAGTATTTGTTTAGTCTGTCTTCATTAGTTTCGAAACTGTCAAGTTGGCAGTTGGAATTTCTTTCTCTTGTTCTCCAACTTTGTTTAGTATTCCATTATGTTACGAGGATTTACGACATGCAGATGCGTCGGTTTAATCTGGACTTAGGCTAGGAGCATGTTGCCTCGCTTGGCTGTCGTTAAACGTCATGTCGAGAAGTGCATCAGACTTTGCAGCCGTAAGGTTAACGTAGGTTTCGTGTAATGGTGGGCCTTGTGCCTCGCTCTGCGGTTGTTCCGCTCAGCTCAGCGGCGAAGGTTGAACATAGGAGGTAGAAAATATCACCTTAAACTCAAAGCGTACCTTATTTGTTTTGTGATCAATGAATTTTAAACAAACTAAAAAGTGTTTCACATAGATCAGGATATTTTCATCATCATTGTGTCTTTGTCTTGTCGAGTAACTTTGGAATTTCTTGTGCTCAGGTCTCAGAAGTCGCTAGCAGAGGCTCAGCAGTTGGGCAACGAATCCCGGCAAGAAATCGAGAAGTTGACTTCGAAACTCGCTGAAGTTCAGAAGGAGTTAAGGAGTCAGCTCGATTTGGCAGTACAGCAAGGCGGTGAGAAGGAGGCTTCATTTGCTGAAGCTCTTGCATCTCGAGATAAGGAGCTTGCTCAACTTCGCCAGAACCTCGAAACCTTAGAGGCAACCAGAACGAACCTTGAATCTCAACTTGTTAGTCAATCTTCGGAAAAGGAAGTCAGCCAAAAACTGCTGAAGGAAGCTGAAGCTCGAGTTGCCACTTTGACGAATGAAAAAGCTTCAGCCGAATCCGCTGTCAAAGAGAGCGAGGATAAACTTCAGTCGGCCACGGAGGAGCTGCGTGTCAAGAGTGAAGAGCTGCTGAGTCTTCAGACGATTGTGAGCAAGAAGGATGAAGAGTGTGAAGCGCTGAAGCTCAGTCTGGCTGAAGCCGAGAAGCGTCGAGAAGAAGTGGCCTCTTCTCTTGCTGAAGGGAAGGGCTTGAGCGTGCAGCTGGAAGAGAAGTTGTGCGAAAAGGAGAAGGCCTTGGCGGAGATGCAAGAAGCTCTGCAGAAGCTCGCAGAAGAGAAGAGTTCAACTGTTCAGTCATCGCTGAAGCTCGGAGATGAGATCAGGAAGGCGCAATGTGACGCGTAAGTTAGGATACCGTTACCTTTAATTAAGAGCACTTTTGGCGTAAAAACCAAAGAGTCCCGGACGAAAGTTTAAAGTCACGGCAATTTTCCCAGGTGCCTTTTTTGGCTTCTTGTGCTCCATTTCTGTCAAGCCGAGCGGAGCGATAACGGAGCGAAGCACACGACACTTAATCTAACCCACAAACGAAACCCGACGGTCACAAAGCCCAATGCCGCATGCTGCTGAGAAATGCTCGGCATCAAGCTTGCGACAGCCCAGCGGAGCGACAGCGAAGCGAGGCAAAGGCTCCTTCGAGTGTATTTTTGCCCCAGTTGTATTTTTGGTCTAGAAAAACTTCTAAACGGGGTGGCAAGAGGCGCTAATATAAAGTGGCTAGTATTAAGTTTTATTTTTACATGAGAGGATTTTAGTCATCTCGTGATTTTTATTTTCTCTTTGTCCCATATAGCAAGATCGAGGTTAGGTACGGTCCCGACTTTACCTTCTTCGGGCTAGGCCTTAAGCCATAATAATGTCAATAATAATAGAGGTTAACCCATAACAGCCCAAAGTATTTGGAAGGAAATTTAGCTTAAGAGAATTCGAAGGATTTTTCCCGTTAAATTACGCACTTTTCAGCTTTGGAAAATGCCTAAATTATTAAATTTCAGGTTTCCAGAGAGGTGATATTTTTTACACTTTGACGATACTGAACTAAAAAGATCCTCCAAACTAAATTTTTCAGTTTCCGAATGACATCGCTGGGCGCTAGTGGGTTAAGTAACCGTCGTCAAACCATCTGTTTGTTAGTTTCTTGTTTTTTTTTCCTTTTCTACAAATTTTATTGTTTTTTTTATTCAGATTACAAGAAAAGAAGCGAGCTGAAGATCTTCGTGAGCAGCTCGAAAAGCAGAAGATTCTGTTCCAGGAAAGCCAGCAGAAACTGGAAGAGGAGTACAAAGGGAAGAGGGAACTGGAGAAGATGTTAGAGGAGGCTGAGAATAGGTACGTAAATTTAAATAGAGGTGAATGTTTAAATTATTGTTTTCGACGGTGCCAGCAAGGAGAAAAACGGAATTTTATTCTCCATGGTGCCAGGGTAGTCAGAAGACCTGAAATCCTTAACGCCCCCCCCCCCAAAAATGAACTATCAAAATATCTCGAAACACCTAAAATAACTAAAATCTAATCCAAAAAACCATTTTTTTCTTCAAAGTTTTTCATAAGTTTGTCCTTATTATGCTGATAACTTTATTTATCTTCTAATATTTTCGTGGTTTAGCTTTTTCTGTATATCTGCTTTTTCGGTGATTTTACGAACCTAAATATAAAAATTATTTTTTGTTTCAATGTAGAGAGCTGCGATATATATAGAAAAAGGAATGAGTTAGAGGATGCGCTAACATGGAAAGCGACAAACAAAAATTTGGATAAACGACATAAAGATTTAGGAAACTTTTGAAGAAAAAAAAAACTTGGAAATCTTAGAAATTACGTTGATTCGAAAATAGAAATTTGCTGACCACACTGTAATGCTACCGTTCCCGCATATTCAAGTTGCTTACATGTTAAGCTAGGTTAATCTAACCTTGATAATTCTAACGTAAGATAGCTTAAGATATCCTTTTGGAACGGATATCCGAAAATGATATCATCTGCTTTACACACCACACGTTTGACATGTTCTTTTCTGTGAAAGTACTGTTTTTTTAACTTGCAGGGCATTGAATGGTGCTGAAAATCACAGGCAGCAACAACTGCAACTTGAGAAGGCGGTCAGTGATGCGCTAGCGATGGTAGAGGAGAAGGATAGGCAGCTTGAGACGTATAAAGCTAATGTGAGTGCAACGGAAAACCATAACTTACATTAAAATTATAAAAATTCTCATCGAAATCGTGTGATTGCAGGAAAAAGTGCACCGAGATTCGCTCCATTTACTGGAGTCAGCGCAGCTTGAAAAGCGCTCGCTAGAGGACAAACTGGCTTCAATTCAAAAATCGTTGGCGCAGTCTGAAGCGAACGCTAACAATCAAGGTAGAGTCGTTTCCAATCCGATAGTGGTCATCGGACAAAACTAGATCAAAACTCCTTGCGCTGTTTGGAAGGTTGCATTTTCTACCTCTTGTGTTTCATCTTTCAATGCCGAGCTGTGAAACTAGACACAGGACATTTAACCGAACCTTTCGTAAATTAACCCATAACAGCCCAAGGTATTCGGAGTGAAATTCAGATTATGATAAATGAAAAGTTTTTTTTCATGAAAGTACGCAATTTTAAGCTTTCGAAAATGCCTAAATAATTAAATTTCAGGTTTCCAGAGGGGTGATATTTTTGAAATTGCAAAAATACTGAACTCAAAAGATCCTCTAAAATAAATTTTTCTGTTGGCGAACGGCATCGCTGGGCGGTAGTGGGTTAACCCGACCAGCGTGCCAATCCTGATGCCGCTTACTTTGTGATAGCCAGGCGGAGCGGCAGCTAAGCTAGGCACTGGCAGTCTCAAAAGTATTGACCGGCCCAATTTTTTTTCACACCTCCGTAACTTTGAAACGGAGAGATATGTCAGAAAAACACACATCAATCGGTAGATCTTAATGAAATCTATCAATTCGATTGTAGCGTTTTTGTCGTGTCTTTTTCCTTACCAATGTAACGGAGGTGTCTGGAAATTGGAGTTATCAATACTTTTCAGATTATTAGTACGATGCACGTAACGTAACTGAACTAGCAAGTAAGCTACATGTAACGTTAGGGCTATATTAAATGTCCGTCTGTGGTTGATTTCGCTCTGCTTGGGGTCCAGAGGAACTCAGGAGGTTAAAAATGCAACGTCCAAAATTTCCAGCGTGGTCCAAGTATCGCGGACTTAAGGTCCCGCAAAGTAGAAGTAATTTTAGTGTCTGTTGGCGGGGTGGGCCTCGTGTGTGGTGGACCACGTGGGAGACGGAGTAAAAGAAAAGTACGAAGTTAATAAGAGGCTGTAATTGTATTTCCGTAGAATTTATACTTACGAATAAAGACCGATACATCAGGGTAATGCGCTCAAGGGAGTGGGTGTTTGTGAATTTTTGCGAGAGTGCTATATGTTGGCTGTTCTGCTGCGAGTTGCTGTTTCGTTTCCAATTCACCGGTTGATGTTGTTTGTGGTGATGTTGCAGACCCGTCCCACAAGGCGCTGGTAGAAGAGCGCGACGAAGCTCAAAGCCAAGTCAATTTCCTGAATTCCGTCATCGTCGATCTCCAGAGGAAAAACGAAAAACTGCAAGCGCAGATCGCGTTGCTCGAGTCCGGGGTAACTACCGCAGAGGCGGAGGAGTTCAACCTGTAAGTATTCTTCTCTCAAGAGATTTTCAGGCGTGAGGTTTTCAAGGTTGCGCGTCGATTGTTCGTGTCCCGTTTTGTTAGTTGGATCCGTCACGGTATACCATTGGAATCGTGGTAATGCAATTGAAATAACGTGACGTTAAATCTTAATACAATACCGATGACGTTACGTTATCGTAATACTATCGCATTGTCTACACAAACTTTGCCGCCATTTTGCGATCTCAGCACGGCCACTGCTAGCCGCCGGCCCCTGTTCACCGTATTTCACGACTCCGTGACTTTTTTAAAACTTTTTATCCGTGAGACAGTACAGTATTAAGGACATGCCAGGTGCCTTAGTTCCAACTCTTCCCACAAGGAATGGCTATCTAAAATACATTGCGGCTCATGGAGGAAGGACGAAATTTCAGCTGTTGTGAAATAAAAACTGCATTTGCACTCTTTTCGCGAACACAGGTTAATACTTTAGACCTACTTTTAGAGTCTAAACCATTACCCATTGTGCGCGAAAAGAAAGGGCCAATGCAGTTTTTATTTCATATCAGCTGAAGATTCGTCTATCCTCCATTTTAAGCTGCAATATATTTAAGATGGCCAACTCCTTGCGGGAAAAGACGGAACTAACGTGAGGCACTTGACATATCCTCATTAAACTCATTTTTTTTAAGTTTTAATCTCGAGAGCAATCCTAAATTTAATACAAGGATATGCTCGATTATCTCTCATGATGTGGAAGTTGACTGCGGTTAAAGGCTCAGTCACAAAATCTGGTGACTCGGCAAATTCTAGCGTAGGCAATCGGAATACCTCTGAGTTTTGCGTGTTGCCTACATTTTCTGTCCCTTTAACCCATTTTACCCCAATGTATTGCTCTCGACCCAATGCAAAATTTTACTCAACAACAAATATCTCCCAATTATTTGTGTATTCTTAGTTAAAATGAAGCTTCAACACACTTCAGAACCTCACGTTAGGCCGCAAATCAGCAAAACCTCATTTTTCAGTCGGGGGAATATTTTCTGTGTAAACGGCTTCTAAACCCCTGCCTGGACCGATTGGTCAATACTAAGACTGTCATTTTAGTGAGGCCTTCGTGATTTAGGTAAGGCCGTGGGCTGAAAGAATAAGCAATCTGAAAAAAAGTCATTTTATTGAGGTACAAGATATTCTTTTTATTTGCAGGCATGAAATAATTCACAAAAAGAAAGTAAGTCGGGCTACAAAGTTGCTATCTGACAAAAACGGCGCAATTCACGCATAATGTTACAAATGAGGACGGAAGTCATATGGTATCTGACAAAAATGGCGCAAGTCAATATTTGACTTGCGCCATTATTTTTTAGATCACTCGTAACTTATGCGCCGTTTTTGTCATAGATCGTATGACTTGCACCATTTTTGTCAGAAAACATATGAACCGTTTTTGTCAGAAAGTACTATATAAAAAATGACTTACGCCCTTATGTGTACATATGGTAAAAAACAAAGTAGGGCTCGGTTTGAGATTACACCGGATGACACTCTTAGTGGGATATGTAACTTAACCGTAGCTATTGTGTCGTGCAAAAATATCATTTTTACTAAAATGATGTCTCACGTCTTTATGTGAGATACTGGATGACGTAACTGATCCGCCTCCGATTTTCTTGAAACTTCCGGGACTGTAATATAGCCGAATGAAAAGGTACTCGAAAAAATACTCAAGCCCAAAATTTGCTGCTGAAATTCAGTTTTACTACGTTAAAAATACCGTAAAATATTAAACGTTTTTTTTCTGAGCAAATTTTTCTTTTAAACCGCTGGAAATATCGCAAAATCCTGGAAATTTGAGGCCTTAGGCGCTGTTTTTTGGTGTCCTCTTAGGAATTATTGTTAGTTTTCAGTTCTTCGTAAGAAAAATCTATTGTTCATTTTTTAAGCTTATTTTTAACGTACTAAAATGAATTCAACCGGCAAAGTTCTTGTCTGGGTGTCCATCAATTATTCTATCCTAATTATTCTATGTAATGTCCTGAAAGTCTAGAAAAATCGGGGGCGGACAGTTGTGTTACTTTCCTTGCTAGTCTAATTGGTGAGTTTGGTCAGTTCCAAAATATCAATTTGCCCCCCCCCCCGTTTTTTTGTTCATTCCTTTACATTAACATTTCCCCAGCCTGCGTTGGTCATACATCGGTTTTATTGAAGAAGTTAGTAATGTCACTGTGGTTCCCCTGCCTCCCAGACCCATCAGCCTTCTGTGAAGTTCAGCTGTGGATAGAAGAAAAATGGCTTAAACATTGCTTGTCCTACCTCTCCGTTTATCCTACTACTCGCTCCGAACGGGTGATGAGTTTTACCGAGATAAACTGCTCGAACCGTTCCTCGTCGCGCCGCGCTGGTAAAACCCCACATTTATGCTCCACTTGTCTACAACATAAATTTGAAAGATGGCATTTCCTACCTCTTGTCGAACCCGATCCAACTCTTCATTCTCCTAGCGTGTAGGTATTGACCCGACATGCATTAATATAGGGAGATTTGAACGCACGAAACCTAACCTAATACTTTTTAAATGGAGCAGTCAGTTCAATAGACACTCCCTTTCCTATGAGAATTATAGAAAAACAACCTCATAGGTATGGTTGTCGAAGGTGAATTTAACGCACTACCGCCCAGCGATGCCGTTCAGAAACAGAAAAATTTATTTTAGAGGATCCTTTCAGCTCAGTATTGTTACAATCTAAAAAATATCACCCCTCTGGAAACCTGAAATGTAATAATTTAGGCATTTTCCAAAGCTTCAAATTGCCTATTTTAATGGGGAAAATCCTTCCAATTTCTGATATACTAAATTTCACTCCGAATCCTTTGGGCTGTTTAACTTAGGTTGGGTTACCCTATGTTGAAGGTTATGTGCCAAGCCTGATTGCGCTTCGGCGGCATTTGGTAGGTTGGTAGAGCGACCGCTAATTTAGGGTATGTTAGGTTAGGTTAGGTTAGGTTAAGTTAGGATAGGTTAGGTTAGGTTAGGTTAAGTTAGGATAGGTTAGGTTAGGTTAGGTTAAGTTAGGATAGGTTAGGTTAGGTTAAGTTAGGATACGCGTCACGTGCTCCGCCACTCGCCTTTACAACGACATGAGGTGAAAAATGCCACCTTTCAAAATGAAATTATGCCGTTTGGTAAGCAGGACAATGTTTTGCAGAAACGGACTAAGTTCGAAGATGGTGCCCCCGCGTCTGTACTGCGACATCTGCGAGGAGTTCGATGTTCATGACACGGAGGATTGCCCCCAGCAATGCTCGGACGCTGTCGCCGTCGCTCCGACTGGCCGCAAGCTCCCTGGGAGCCGCTCGTCTGCTGAACGCCCCTACTGCGATAACTGCGAAAGTAAGCTCAATTGTCACTTCTGTGCTAAATACTAATGGGTAGCCATCATAAACGCCAAATTTCAAATCCGCCAACGCCGCTACCACAAATGTTCAAAACCGCCAAATTTCAAATCCGTCAATGCCGCTAGTAACCTAACCTAACCTTACCTAACATTACCTAACCTAAACTTACCTTACCTAACCTTAGCCAACCTAACCTAACCTAACCTAACCTTTGACTGGCAATTGTGATTATTGGCGCTTGTGGATACTGGCGGGTACGGCGTTGGCGGTTTTGAACTCAGGCGTTTGTGGGTGCCGCCCAATACTAATCTCTAATTCCTCAAAACACCGACGTGCTCATCTCTATCAAACCTGTGAGAAGAGTTATGGTGTCATTGATTCAAGAAGCTTATTTTATGTACCGAGCGAATTACGAGCCTCTGAGGATTTTCGGGAAGGACGATGCAGCCCACTCGACACGAGTGCAATGCGTTTTGCCTACGTCAACATGTAAAGCTACTCATTACTGTTAGGGCTCTAGGCTCGAAAACAAGATCACTTGGAGGCGGAAGCAAGGAATTGAGCCCCAAGTCGCACTTAGTCAGCACTTCGGAGCTCTTAACTCAATCGGTACAGACATGCGGCCTATTATTAGGGTAGCCGATTAGGGCATCTCTTTCAGTAGGGTGAGGGTTCAGTTATTTTATATTTTTTACTTATACCTTCGTTACTTATATCAAGTTATATTTTTTTTTTTGATAAGAGTATATTTTCGCTTGAGCATATTTTATATTTCTTACTTTTATATTTGTTACTTATATCTAATTAACGGTTTGATTGAGGACTCCCTTTCTTTTTTTTTCGAGATTAATGTTCATGTAGTGGTAATATAATGTGTTTTATTTTCCAGTGTTTGGGCACGACACGGGAGACTGCGACGACAATGAGACGTTCTAAAAGTCGGTGAAACGAAGTACAAAAGTTATAGGTTAGGATGACGATTATGAAATACTCTAGCAATATCTATTTATTTGTTTCCAACTCCAAAGTTGAAGTTTGGTTCGATGTTTTTCTCTTGTGATAGAGATTAAAACGCCACGTTCCGGTGGAGTTCATTTTAAAGGTAATATTTCTTCATTTAAATGAATGTCCTATCATGGCGTGCGCTTGGTGCGCAAAGTCGCCGAGCTTTCAAAGCTGTGCTTTTTATCTAAGACGGGAAGTAGCCGAAGTTCTATTTTTATTTATTAGTGCAGGTTACATTGAGGTCAAGTGTATCATCACTGACAGCCTATATGTCATTGCCAGTAAAACTTCTTTTCCTTGTCGAACGAGCAATAGTCGGCAAACAAAACCGTAAATGAATTTTCGTATGCACGAGGGTAGGAATGAAGTTTTTATACGTAAAGGTGACATAAACCGTACCTGTCCTATTAGTAAGTATCGAAACAGCATGTGATTCGTCGGTTTTTGAGAGAGTAGCTAACTAATTCCTGTATTTACTGAACATAATCCAGAGTTTATCAGCGTTGTGTTCCTTACCATGTAACTTATTTATTAATGTGTTTTGTTCTTAACATATTGAAGTTCTCACTGTACTCCTTGTGTATCTAGTAACTTCATCACGACAAACTGCATTTTGCCTTTATATTGTAATATTTCGATCCAGGAATTATGTTTATCTTGTCCTCTTAACTTGTCCGGTGATAACAAACGGTACGAAACCGATCAGAAATCTTGTGCTGGTATCAGGAAAATCGCGGTTTAGATTTCGCAATAACCATTTTTAGTTACAAAGCTTTATGAGTTTCGTCAGAAATGCGCAGGTTGTAATGAGCAGGAGGGAAGTCTTTGAGACTTACTGTTGTGCGTGAACTGGGTCCATATTTTGACTTACGTGAATTCACTTATATCAAAACATTACTCTATATTTTATCTGGTTATGTCTTCCATCTCTGACAAGATGTGTTTGGGATCACAGGGTTTGTGACGAACATTGCTTGTATCGCCGGGGCTTATAATTCGAAGGCTCAGTGTCTTTTCTAGACAGAAACTTGTGATATAAATTGTTCAAGTGTCCAAGCGGTCTGTTTCAGGAACACTTTTGCTAAGCGTATCGTAGTATAGTCTCGTTCAAATATTCAGTCCTCCACGTTTTTTTAGATACCGTACCGTACCAGATCTGATGTACGATATGCATTACACACAATATTTGTCTTAAGAGTTAAACATGGCTGTGTAGTTATAAGAATAGATATTGTGTCGGGCTGGTTTTGTGACAATTTGAAAGCAATGGTTTTTGTATACAGATCTTGTTTGGAAGGAAGGTGCAGAAATACAAAACTCTTTTTATCAAGTTGAGAGGTATGTTTTTATTTCACTTGTCTCCTTTAAAGCAGTGAAACATTTGAACTGCTCTGTTACAATTTGAAAGGTGTCATTCTCAACTTCTCGTGTTCTATCTCGTGTGATTTCTCATTCTCAAGATCAACCGCGTAGTTTTGTTATTATCTAATGGGTGCCTTGTGCTTTGCATAGTTTAAGGTGACTCTATAACGTTGGAGTCACTTCAGGCCTTATACACATAGAGAAC
>Ga0058701_10001915_pt1 | contig 15297 bp, 10 predicted proteins | sample AgamicOrMae_FD_97039 | JGI IMG/M metagenome (GOLD analysis project Ga0058701, IMG submission 97039) | Agave microbial communities from Guanajuato, Mexico - Or.Ma.e | ecosystem: Host-associated > Plants > Phyllosphere > Phylloplane/Leaf | place: Guanajuato, Mexico | collected 2012-06-04
CCCCTTGTTTTACCTTAAAACCTAAAACAAATTAAGGTTAGTTTTCAAGACAGACCTATTAATAATCACATCAGACGAACAGGCAGAGCAGAAACATTAACTGATTGTGTCTAAAATAAGTCTAAAAAAATGTTCTCACTTTGTAAAGCGTCATACTTATATCAGATATAGCCTATTTCATGAATGCTTCCATATTTACGAAGATAAAAGCGTTTCCCGATGTCATTATCTTCGCTTGTGTATAAAACACACGGCATAAGGATCGTTTATTGTTTTCACAGCAAAACAGCTGCTTTCAAACCACTGGCGGCTCCTTACATACGACAAAAGACCGAAAATTTTCAGACGCAAGACTAAGAATATTAACTCCACTACCACTGACAGGAAAGCCTTAAGGTCAGTGCAAACGAAAACTACCGCAGAACTATATTTAAATAGAGAACGACTCTAGCAAGTTAAGCGCATGCGCGCGTGCAACTATAAACAAAACAGCGCCACAGATAAACACAACACTGCACTCAGTCATTTTTGACAGCTCAAGTTTTTAATTTTATGGGCCTGAAGACTAGAGCAGGATCCTTTTGGTTTGAAATTGTTCCCGCAACTCTCTTCTACGTTGTAAAACGAAACTTGTTAATAGTAAATTCAGGTTGTATATTTAATTTAGTAGTAAAACACTTTTTTCCCAAGAAACTTGCAACACGGTTAAGCATAGGTCTTGCTTTAAGATGCGCATATGAGAAAGAACATTAATTGTTAAACAAGCAATAGTATGTGGCGGTAAGTCCTCAAGATGAAGTACTGTTCGCTCATCTTTATTACTATTGTTAACGCAACAAATCACAGAACTTAAACAATACTTTTTGAGCGAACATTCGATAAAATTGTTCGAGATTTCTTTTAAATAAAAAGAGCTTTAGAAGTATATACTATCCTGAAATGATAAAGACATTGCAAAAAGTAATCACAGTAAAAAACTAAACTCCCGTTTTCGGAATGCTATTTTTTTAACGTACACCTATGTTCAGCCACATCATTCCAAAGGTCTCGGCGAAAGCTTTCCATTGATGTGGCTGAACCTAGGTCTACCTAGAAAAATTACCAAAGTACGTACCTCCCCCGTTTCGATTTCACACCCAAAACAGGTTTAGCATTCCCCAAAACGGGGGTTTCATTTTTACTGGGTATGGTGCAGGAAAAATCCGTCCTATCGAACTGTTCTCTCTTAAAAACTTCGAGTGAGATTCGCTCGTTTAGACCACAAACTGACCACGCCGAGGCTTTTGAATGGGTGAGTTTTTGGTTTAAACGAGTCAATTTCACTCGAACTCATTTAGAAAATAGACTGATGCGCTGGATATTTCTAAGTAATCAGTATATGTCTAACATAATTCATTGAGCTCCTATAATTATAGTAATTAGAACGTACTCATACGTATTTACCAAGGGGTAACAACTAACTGGAAATCTGTACACCGGATATCAGGATATCAGCTGGATATCAGAGGTATAATTAACGGATATCAAGAGAAAATTCACAAAGTCTGAATTAAATATCCGACAGATTTTGGCAGAATAGTGTATAATAAAATGTCTGCTGGCTTGATACACCTAAATATTAGCCAGATATCAGTGGACAAAGATGAGATAGTAAAAAACTTGAAAAATCGCGGGTAACAGCCAAGTTTCGACCAAATCCAGCAGGTGGATATCAAGGATATCAACCGGATATCAGCCGGATATCAAGGCCTTTTTACACCGGATATCATGAGTTGTTACCCCTTGGTATTTACGTATCCATATACGTATTGAAGGGGAGAAGGGGACGCAGCATGGAGCATATTAAGGTTCGTTTTCAGCAGAGGCACGACGCGTGGAAAGCCTTATCGACCTATAGACTGTAGTTACAGTCTGTACCTTAACCATCTTCGAGGAAGGAGTGCTAGTTGTGCGTGTGTTTTGCCTACCTTTAGGTAAAACAGAAACGCAAATCGTTTACTCCCCAGGAGACTGGTAAAATAAAGCGAACTTCACCGCAGGAAGTGATGTATACTCACGTGGCAACGCGTTGGATCCCCCTCTACAAAAGAAATGTTTTGAAAAATGTTCAACTACTTTGACCAATATAAACCCAACTGAACACTAAGCACTGTACCCTAAAAAGTATTGCCAAATACTTCGCTTCAGCCTAGAAAATCGTAGACGTAGTTCATCTTGACCCGCATGTAAAATCGATCACAAAAAAGGACAAGTACTTCAAAAAACCTCCACTTTAGGCGTAGGCAAGTGGTAGAGAAAATATCGTCGTCGCAAACGTTCAGGATTTCAGCTTAGGGCTTGGCCAAATAGGTCGAGCTCGAAACGAACAATTTAAAAACCTTAGCGTTAAATTTTTGTGGCCTTTCAAAATAAAAGGAAAAAAATGTGTCCCGACTTTTGAGCGATACTGTACGTGCAGACTGCCTCGCTTACTTGTTAGCTGTCCCCAAGGCTGATGCTGGTTGCTACTTGGCTACTGCCACCGAGTAGTGATAAGGCATTAACGATAGGTTAGGTGGACTTAAGTTAGGTAAAATTTGGTGCCCTGTGCCTCGACTTGCTCGCTTTGCTGAAGGTAAAATCAACAGTTGACAATATACGGTAGCCTATGATTTTTAAATTGGCAAAGAGGGTTGGTTACCTGTCAACGAAAACTTTTTTAAGTTACTACTCATACATTGTGAACTACGTTGGAAAAAAGCTTCGAGGTAGGATAAAAATACAGGTAAGTTCAGCAAGAGGCACAGAAAGGGCAGGTCAGGAGACTTGAGTCCTTCCTGAAAAACGCCTGGACTCAAAACGGGCCCAAATATTGGCCACTTTTGGAAAGTTCGTCTCTGTAACGAAACGGTGCGCGCAGCGACCTGATCAAGGGCGAAGGGTTGCTGGTGTGGTGCGGTTAGGGCAACCGGTAAAGGAGAGCGTTGTACACATACGTGGTGATCTATGCGTCCGAGAATTATTTCTGCGTGGTTTACCGATAGAAATGAATTAACGGTTATCAGTTAATAAAAGACTGGGCAATATTCATTAATACACAAGAATGAGCGAAAAATTTAATCTAAAGATTCAAAATTAAATTCAAATCTTTTTTGATATATCCTTTCAAATATTTGGGAATACATACTTCAAAAAAGATTTGACGCCAGGCGTCTGGAACCGAGAAAGACAATTAACTTGTAAACGGCTTTTTTATGATAATATCTTCAATTCACCGTCGCAGAAAGAAGTCGAACCGCACACTTAATAACACACAAACACACTGATAAACAAAATACTAGTTCCGGGTGGTTCGATACTCGCTTTGCGAATTAAGGTAAAACGGGCCTAAAACGCACCCTGGTTACATTTCAAGATATACCCGTCAAATGAAACATCAATGGAAAAATCTCGCCAAGGCCTTTTCGTTTATACTTGATGCATCTCCGAAACACGTGTTTATTCGGTTTCAACTTTACACCCAAAACAAGTAATTTAAATGAATTGAACTCAGTAAATTTAAACATTATTTATAAATGAACGTCATTATACTTGCAAATTATCTGCATTCTTAAGTGTTCGTGGCGGGCGCAAAATTAAATTGCACTGATTCTGAACAAGTATCGGTGAGGTGGGAGGCCCGGGGGGGGGGTAAATAAGTCGGGCAGAATCTGATCACGCCGCTTGCGCCTGTCACCGCGAAATCGCATCTCACCCTTCCAGGCACTCTGGGTTACCTGCTCAAAATCCACGTGCGTCACCTAATCCGATACTCGGGCTTCATTCAACTCGCGAAAGCTGCGGAAATTGCGGCAAAAAGAGCGCGGCTTTTGAATCGCACTTGGAAAGTTTCGGGGCGAAAGCCACGGGTGCACTGAGAGCGAAGACCGATTCGGCTCGGGAGGGAGGGCCGAAGGGGCCCGAACAGGCCGAAGCTGGGCGAGGAGCAGGGAGGGATGAACGCTCGGGGAACTTCTGGCAAGCAGCCACTACACAACCGCATCAGCTGGCCACCGACAAACAAGTTCGCCTTAGGCCTTTTCCGCCTACTTTTAAGTATTTATTAGGGTTCACTTCGACCTGCTGCCCAACTAACGCAAAATACTTATTTTATTCGCAGGGTTGTTATGCATTCGGGTTTTCAAATTTCCCTGACTTCTCCGGGTTGTACGGGTGAATTATTGTCTTTGCACGTTTTTAATTGAGATTACAGTTTTTGTCGATAAACATGACGTATTTTTGTTCCGTTTGTCCAAGGTCTAGCTCTGTTTCCCTACGAGCCTAATACTAATACATGTAGATATTGCTTTCTTCAATTAAATGCCCGAACATCACGGACAATAAAGGGACATTTCTCTTTTAAGGGCAACACGGGAAAGACGCTTGCGTAAAACGCACGCTGATATATCTTGTTGACATTCCGATAGTTTCCTATATTTACAACTGAGTCCATGTAGACTAATTGTCGCTGTGACTGCAACCGTTTTTGTAATTACCTCGTTGCGGTACAGAGGGTTGAAATCATTGCCATCAGCACCGATAAGTAACCACGTCCACATCTAACCTAAAATCAGACCTGAAATCAGCGGAAGAACGGTTCGCACCGGAGAGAGAGCAGGTTCGAACGCCAATGGTCACTTCCACCACCGGAACGTGCTTAGCTTATCTATGTAAAGTACCAAATATCCGTTTGTTAAGTGAGCAAATCTTAAAAGAAATCTCATAAATTCCCATAAATAGGGCATCCTTTGAAACATCCCTTAAGATACCACAAGCAATATCGCTTATTGCGCCGACTGCGAAAGAAGGAGTTGTCCGCAAATCATAGCGAGAGACAATGTGTTTTCAGAAGCGTTGGATTCACACACCTTTTGTTTAAAAAGATCTATATAGTCTCAGTATAACGGCGTTCAACTTAATGTCTTGTAGCTGATGAGTCCTTAAACCCATCCAGTATTATAACAATCCAGAAAACAGGAGGATCCAGACACACATTTTTTGGGAGAGGATCATTTTAACGTGATCAAGGAGAGCGGAAAAGTTTTCGTATTCTGGAATATGAACATAAAACAGGTCGAGGCTATTCACAAGCCATTGCAAATACGGGGAGACTTGAACGCACGTAAACAAACTCAATGCATTTTAAATGCGAGGTGACTTGAACGCGCGAAACCCAACCTGAATGATTTTGATGGGTATTATGGTGGAGCACGTGTGCAAATAGCCATCTCACATAAAAAAATATAAAAAAATGCTCAAAACTTTAGGGATTTCGGTCGCGATTTATAGACGCTATCGCAACACGAGGCACATGCGAGAATCGCTATACAGTACATGAGCACACCTTTCCATCGGTGAGGAAATCATTTATAGCCTAGCCGCAAATGAATGGAGCGAAACGCGCTTTCGTTTCCCTGATTTTTTCAGGTTTTCCTGGAGCTAAGAAATTAATTTCCAGGCTTTTGTGGGTAGCGTGACGTTTAAGGACACAAAAAAATTACATTTTAGTGTATGGCGTGATTATTTTAATCCTACACGATTGATATGAAACGCAATGGTCACTCAATTTAAACCGTTCTTTTTTTCGAAACAATAATAATTTATGAAAACAAAAATCAAGAGAGGACCAAAATAGTAAAATCAGCATTTTTTTACGAAAAAATACATTTTTCTAGGAAAAAAAATTACTGATTTTTTGATTGTTTTTCCACGTGAGAAATGTCCCCTTAATTTTCCGGGTATTCCAGATACGCAACAACCCTGTCAGACTGGAAGGAATTGTTGTAAAACACCTTGAAACAAGTACTTCCGAAAAAAAACAGTGACGCTTTATTGTTAGCTTATGTAATAACAGTAAAGTCTGATGCAGAGTTAACGGCGAAAGTTCGAAAAGTTACGCCGTTTTTGAGGTGCCGCCTTCTTTTCGGTAGCAAAAACTTCCCTGAAGTGAGTGGCGGGCATCTGGCGGGCGCTCTGCCAGCTATCAACTGGCATCGCGGCCGCATTTTTAAAACTGTGACCTTGCCTTGCCGTTTCGTTTGGCAACTGCGGCGAGCAGACAACGCCGCTCCGTCGCGAACAGAACAGACGATGCGGCACCACCGGCGGGGCGGGAGTACACTACACTGCACATGCAGAGGCTGAATCTCTCAATCATAGCTTCGGGGGAGGGGCGGGGCCGGCAGCGCCGGCGGGGGGGGGGGGCAACTTACCACCCACTTCCGAAGATGCGGAAACGGCCGGCGCCTCGGCCGGCGTGCGCCGCGCGAAACCGGCACACGAGCCGCACGAGGAAGTGGTTTCAAAACAAAAGCTCTCGCAAAAAAAAATCAGTACGCCTAACATGAGCCGCGCTGCTTTGGGATGCACTGTTGTCTCCCCTGCCCTTAACCCACTACCGTCCAGCGATGCCGCTCGGAAACAGGAAAAAAAAAGGATCTTTTCAGTTCAGTATTGTCACGATTTCAAAAATATCACCCCTCTGAAAACCTGCATTTTTTTTGCATTTTCCTAAGCTTAAAATTGCGTATTTTAGTGGGAAAATTTCTTTCAATTAAGCTAAACACTCCAAATACTTTGGGCTGTTATGGGTTAAGCCCTTAACATCCTTGTTGTTCAGAAACTTGGGCACACGAGAAAACAAGCGGCTGAAGTTTCGCAGGCGGTGTGGCAGCTAAAAGGCTCGCTTCAGTTATGCCATTACCTAATTACCCACTAAGGGGCCGTCCATTAATAACGTTAAGTTCTATCGGTGGGGGGGGTCAACAGAAGCGTAACCGTCAATGGATTTGGCGTTACCAAAAAGGGGAAGGGGTTCAAAAGTGACCTATTTTGCCTAACGTAATTATTGGACGGCCCACAAGCATTTTAACTGCCAACAAGGATGACTAACGAGCCTAATAGTATTTGATACATCATCAACCTTCCTTATAAAAATATAGCCCTATAGAGACATCAGCCTGTAGAGCGTTTCACGAAACATGATAGGGGCATGAGGTATGGGGGCAAGAGATCTGTAGAAGCAAAAGATCTAACGATGCCAGATGTAAGTGGAAGCTGAGGGTCTAAGGAGGCAACGGGTCTGCAGGCCTGTGAGAGCAAGAGGTATGATAGAGTGGTGTGACTGTGAGAGAGCGTAAGGGATCTAAATAAGGAAGAGGCCCGAGGAACAAAAAATTGTAGAGCCCGAGGATTGGTCGAGCCACAGGCATGTGGGACTCAAGAGATCTGACGGAGCAAGACGTCTGGGAGGGATAGGTCTGAGGGAGCAAAGCGTCACAGTGAGCGAGATGCCTCAAGAAGTGAGGGTTCTGAGTGAGGAAGAGGGCTCAAGAAGCGAGGGTTCTGAGTGAGCAAGAGGGCTCAAGGAGAGAGGGGACTGAGTGAGCAAGACGCCTCCACGAGCAAGGGTTCTGAGTGTGCGAGAGCAGGGCTCAAGGAGCGAAGGGTCTGAATCAGCACGAGGCCTTGGGGAACACGGGGCCTCTAGGAGCAAGAAGTCTAGGAAGAAGAGCCGAGAGCAGATCTCGAGCTCGGCAGCAGCAAGCTTCGCCCGAGAAACCGAGTAACGCAAATCGGTAACAGTAATAGAACTCGAAGTATGGGCAAAGATATCCGCTTCTTTTCTTGTTTTCACGGGCATGTTTGGTAAACCCCAATCAGTCGCCAGTTGGAACGTGCTCTTTTACATTCAGCAGGAAGCAGTAGTTAAAGGAGCTCAATCAAATGGGATGGCATCAGTATGCAGCCATGACTTCCAATACGTTCATTTCGATTTAACCTGCAGAGATTTAAACGTCAGGCCTACTAGAGGATTTCTTGGGAGCGTCTGTTAGCCTCAAGTCCCCACGTGAGGAGTAAGCTTAGTTTACACGCCGACATATTCAACTTGGTTGAGTGTGTGGCGTACGACCAATTTCCATGCCGAGGGATTGGCGTCGTGACGCTGGTTTCAAACCTCAGCAAGACGTCACTACATTCCCATATTTTGTGCCGAAAAGCCTAACATCGTTTTCATTTTCACACGAAGATAGGTGGAGGTGAGTTCTTCGTTAGGGAGGCCAGCGCTTGGTTCTCCCGGGTCGGGCACATCAGTTTTGATTTTCTGAGATATTCTCACACTTCCCCAGGATAAATACAAGACTTCAATCCTAAAAATAAGCCACAACCGCTCTCCTCCCTCTTGCCATTAGCATCACTGTTCTCCAGCCACTGCTCCACGTTCGCCTGTCGCGATTAAGCGCACGTTTGCACAACTCTTCTACATAACGAGGGTGAACTTAAGTGTTTCCTGGTACAATCTTACTTTAGTAACGCTTTCGACCAATTCCTGGTTCTGCAAAGTTAAAATAAAACACCCTGGATAGCTAACGGTAATACTTCGTGTGCAGGGAGGCTAAGTTAAGCTCGGCTACGTGCCTTATGAGCCTCGCTTGATATTGTTCCATTCAGATTTTCGACGAAAGGTGGGACACGAGATAGGTATAGAAAAATCCACGTTCGGTATACCTGGAGAGTCATGGTAATCAGCCGCACTTTGGCTTCCATACTTTCCGTGAATAAATTATCGTCCAACAAACAAGCATGATCGTTCAATGTTTACCTAGACAAACAAAAACTGTGCCTGCCTCCAATACCTCTGCAACAAACGTTAGGTGGGATTAATTGGACGGCGAGGTTTTTGCGTAAAGGGTCTCTATTTATTTACCCACTATAAAACCGTCAGCAACTCGTTGGTTACTACAAGATTTAGGATGTTAAGCGGCTCAACACCGCTGGTGAAAGCATCAACGGTGGCGCACACCTCTACCTCAGTAGAAGTAAGATACGGCAGATGAAAGGCCGGAGTCTATATCATTTCTGCTTGTTGAGTTCCACCCACGATAACCCTTTCATATTACGACGATTGTGAGGTTAATGGTAAATGAGGTCATGCACAAATTACGATAACGCTAACGCTAAATAGGCCACTTCTGACCTCCTCCCTCCCTCCCAACGCTTTTTCGTAATGCTTATGTGTGGAACGTTAACGTGAATCCCTTCATGAGCTTTACGTAATCAGGATACAACCCCTCGACAGCCACCACCATTTAAGTTTAAGACAACCTGAATCGTTCCGTATCTTTCGCCTCTTACCGATAGGCATTGGCAGGCCTGATGCTGTATTGTCTGAAATTCAGTGAATTTTCATTGAATCTCAGGGACTCTCAATGATTCAAATTTAGAGCGCTCTGCCCGGCTCGGTGACATAAGTTTGAAAACAAAAGGTAACGCAACCTTAATAAGTTACAGTAGACGAACAGATTTGAAGAGAAGACTGCAAAGAGAGTAAATAAATATCATGCTCACCTTCCCCCATGAGGAGCCGAGTCACCACCAGGAAAGGCAGATCATGGTGCCATCGCAAGAGAAGAAGAAATCACCACCAGATACCAGAAGAAGAGTTGAAGAACCCAAGAGGCAGTTGGCTACCGCTACAGATAGGATCGTTCCCGAGAAGAAAGAACACAATGTGTCAGATCTCACGGCAAAGAAGAGTGTTAGACAACTCCAAAGAATAGAAGTGCAGTACATAATATTAAGAATGTGCCTTAGTACCTAAAAGGGGACACGGACGCTATATTTAAAGCACATACAAAATGAGAACGAGGAATCGGGCTTGGAACAGCTTATGCGACAGCAGCCCCAAACGAAATACTGAAGAAAGTCTCACAAGATGCAAGCGTGAAAACGGATAGGCTCCCGAACAGTCCTTGCAAGAAACATAAGCTACGGGACAATGAGCTGACCATGGAAACAGCCCCCACAGATAACTAACTTCATATGTGTCCAGCGTCAGACAGAACAGGTCCGACATTGCCCGAGCCCTATGAAAATTGTACAGGCGTATTCTCTGGAAGAACCTCAAAAAGTTTGTAATAAAAATGAAGTTATAATAATAAAGAATAATCGATTTGTTCAGAGAATGCTTTTCACGAGTTTCATTGACCAATTAAGGGCCAAGTTGAGGGAGCGTTTTTGCCTAAAATTCATATGTTGCGTGGTGGTCATCGTTAAAAAAAATGGTACAAATTCAAGAGTAGCATTATGATAAAACGGGTAAAAATAATATTAAAAAACCTGGTTGAGTACTTGAAATATTTGATTACCAAACTTACATTTATCTATACTGTATGTACTACATTCCACTGTAGATTGCGGCAACGATAACCCAATGTATTTAAATGAATTATGAGTTTGCTAGTAAACCATCCCTACAATCACTATTCGTCCTGTCAAAAATTACTTTCCGCACAAAAAGGCTTACTAATACGTAATAAAAAAACAACGCGATTGAGCTATTTTCTTGTCGCCCGAGAATCTGCGCAGAAAATGGCAACCAAACTTTCCCCAAAATGACATCCTGGCTACGGGCCTGCCAGGCACTGTCACCGCTTTGCCTATTATGTGCTAGTTAAAATGAAAACATGAGACGAGGAACCAAAGCGTTAATCGCCTCTTGCGAGCCAAGAGAAAAAGAAAGTCAAACATGCAGTTGCTCAAACTTAAGAAAACAAGCAGAGTACATGAATAGGAAGCGGTAAACCATTTGAGAAAAGCATTAGGGTTAGTGACATGGGCCAACAGAGGGGTTTTTACGCCATGTCAGATGAGTATACCGGTGCTTGAAAAATATGCGCTCCTAATGATGCTCCGCGAGTTGACTTTTTCTTCGATATTATCACGTTTGTTATGAAAAAGAGGTGTACTAACAGTGGCAAATTGCTCCCTCTCAAATGTTTCAAACCTCTCTAACTTGAGAACGGAACGAGATCCGACAAAAAGGTATTATATCGATACATATATAGAGCAAATATCTTTCCAAGTGATTTTTTGCTCATTTGTTGATTCTATTTCCGTTCCAAAGTTGTGGGTTTGAAAAAATAGGAGGAAGCAATACCCTTTGCCACTGATGGTACAAGCCCAAGGTTTACACTATCGAGATTTGCGATGAAACGTTCAGCTCGCAAACTCGACCTCCTGGACGCTTTAAGGAATACAAATATACAGGCCCGGATTTCGTCAGATATTGCGTCATTTCTCGATGACTGAAGCCAGACGAGAACAAAGTCCTCTTTCACGCAGCTACGAAAAATAGTCGCAAAGTTGATGCAAATAGGCCGGCCATTACTAATTCCAAGGGAAATAAATAAAGAAAAAAAAAGGGGAAAAGTTTTTTTTTTTATTATTATTATTTTTGTGAAACAGAAATGTAGTGGAACTTTATGAAATTTCTTAATGAAGGAGTAAAACTCGCACCTCATTACTTCATGGGTCGAGCGGCTTATGCATTGAGTAAATAGTGCCGTTTGGCGTAAGCTACGTCAGGTAGGCCTAACGTGAGTTCTTTGCTGCGAGGTTAAGGTACGTTCAGTTGGGGAAGTAGGATTTCAATATTTAAAATTTTAGTCATTTTTTCTGCATCTCGCAAATTTTCCCTTTGATCTTCCCACTTGTCGTATAATTATTTCATTTCGATTCGATTTCCGTTATTCAAATTATTTTTAAAAAGCGTTGTGTATTGGCATTTTTAATGCAACAATGGCTATGAAATCATACTCAGCATTCATCAAAATTGTTTCCCTATTCCTGCCTTTATTGACAAACCTTTCATTTGCAAATCATTTTGCATTCACATTTGTATTTTGCTATCTGATTTTTCTAGCTTGGTAAATATGGTCATATGTAAGATTAACTTGCCAGGGGACCTAATTTTTTAGATTTTGATGTCTTGTGCATTTATAGGTTCACCCATGTGAAGTGATTTGTATAGCACGATGATATTGAGTAGGCTACTGTACCACCTACGGAGAACCTCCTCCTGTTAATAACTGGATGTTTTTACTAACAATTGGCTCTCCAACATGCCGCGGTACTTATTTTGAAAAAAAAAATCAAATAAACCCACGTAATTACCAGAAAAATTTCCCGACTTTGGGCTCTGGTTCCATTTTTCCTGGTTTCTTGGTAAATATCTGCCCACTGCCCAATCCAGATTTTTTTTCAAGGATTTTAGGGAGTAAAGGTTTGCTGGCATCCCGCTTGGCTACTGCCCCGGTGTTGCGAAGCTAGATGCCGCTTACTATTCACGGCGGAAAGTTGCTGCTGCCGAGAAGTAAGCGGGATCAGGCTTGACAACCGTTAAGTTGGGTTAGCTTTGTTAGATTAGAACTTACAAGGAACCTCACTAAGTGTCCGCCTCCGATTTGTTTAAGGTTTCCGGGTGTTAAAGGGGATAGCAAGGAATGAATTATAAGCCAAAAATTAGCTGTTGAAGTTTACTACTCTGCTCAAAATATAACGCAAACAACCTCTCTTTTATATAGATACCCGACAAAATATGCTATTCTAATGGAAAATCAAAAAATAGAGCCCCTGTGAGACGAAAATTTTAAGGGTTTTGGGATGTAATGAATCGTTTTGGAGTTAAGGCCATTTCATCGATTTTATTTAACGTATAGTAAAATACGGGAAATTTCCATGGTTTTTACTTTTTCGCATCGCGGCTCTGCGAACGTGTTTTCTAGGTTGTCCAGGTGTAGTGTAGATGTGAGGACACTTGAAAAACGTAGAAAACACGTTTTCAGAGCCGCGATATGCGAAAAAGTAAAAATCACGAACATTTCCCTTATTTTACTACATGTTAAATAAAATTGATAAAATAACCATAGCTCCAAAACGGTTCAAAATATCGCAAAATCCTTAAAATTTTCGTCCGTAAGCGACTTTCTACTTTGTGATTTTTCATAAGGATAGCTTACTTCGCCTGGCCTATCTACAAAAAAAAGTTATTTGGGTTTAAATTGTGAACGCTAATTTAAACACATAAGTAATAAACTTCAGCAGCTATTTTTTGGCTAAAAGTTCATTCCATCCTCTTTAACATCCTAAAATTTCAAACAAATCGCAGGCGGACACTATGAGGTTCTCCTGTTAGCTTAAAGTAACTCAAAGGAAACTTGGACTGGGCAATATAAATTTAATAAGGTCACGTTAACTTAAAGGTTAAGCGCATTGTGCCTCGCTCCGCTGTCGCTCCGTTCAGCTTGAGGACGAAGGCTGGAACACACGAGGCGCCTCAAAAGCAACCTTTCAAATTTGCATTATAGGACACGTAGGATCAGACTTAGCAAACTGGCCAATGGATAAATCTATGCGAGAACACTCAAAAGTAATTGAGTAAGATATCTAAAGCTGTGACCATGAAATTGTTTCACAAGTGGGACCGTTTTGGCCGGAGCGGCGTGACCCAAGGTGACGTCAAAACTTGTTTGCCGGTCGTTTTTTCCGCCGCTACTCGAGTTTATAGCGAAGGTAAACACAGCTCTTCCGCAGCTACAGCCTCACAGACTTTATTATAGCCGTGCTAGCGCCAAAATATTTTTACCGAAAATTATTTGCTCCACCGATAATGAAGGCAATAACTGTTGCTAAAAAGTAAGCCGAATTGGGCTAAACGTGGGGAGGACTTATGTTGGGTGCACTATGACTCGCTCTGCTCGGCGACGAAGGGTCGAAATAAAAATTTGGGCTACTGTTACAGAGTCGGATGCTTACGCGAATTGGTACCTCGTTCATTCGGGACGGGATGCATTCGATAGCGCCAAAAACAGCAAGTGCCAAAGCTCGTAACCGCCAAATGATAGGTAGGCCTATCATTATATAGGATTGGTTAGGTTAGTATTGCGGTTACGACCTTTGGCGTTTGCGACTGTTCTCGTTTGGCGGTTATTACGAATTGGCGCTTGCGGCGTTGGCACTTGTGGTTTTTGGCGCTTATGACAGCTTCCCTTTAGAACGATTTTCGTTGAGAACCGTCGGGAAGGAACGGAGTTTTCCGGTAATTTTTCCATTGACCTGAAGTGCCACCTCGCGTTTGAATAAACAGCGCTGGACAAGAGAGACGCGGAGCGAGAGGCGGGCTCGTGGCGGAGGGAGGTGGGCAAGGCCCTCGCTGCTGGAAAAGAATTGGAGGTGAAGGTCGCGAGCGTCAACGGCCCAAGCCGAAGGTGGATCGCCAACGTGACCTTCACGAACACTTCCACAAAGCAAACTTTTTCACAGCCGCCGCTTATTCGACATGGATGATATTCTCGGGTACCGCAGATATCCGCTCCAAACAGCATTGGAAATCCAAGTGGAACAATCTCGATAAAAGAAAAAAAAATCGGGCGTGCCCGACCGATTTCTTTTTGTGGGCTTTTCTTGAGGTGTCTGCGGACGTTTTGAAGAATGGGTCCACATGGAAGTGATATTGCCTGAAAATATTGCTACTTAGTTTAGCATGCTTGTCAATAAACTAAACGAAGTTGAGAGTTCGATTAAAAAGCCCGCCTGAGTAACCCGAGATAGTATTTCAATAGACCAAAAAGTGGTAGTGTACTCTGCAACTCTATACATAATCATATTTTCTTGAATAACTCAAAATGACGGTGATTTACAAGATTTGCTGTCACCCAGTCGTCATCGGGGGACGATTTCACGTCGATTTCATGGATTGAACTTAACTTTTCGACCTGAGTCTTCGGAGCGATGACAGGATACATACATACAAACGGACTCGCACGAAACTATAAGGCCCTTTTCCGAAAGAAGGCGGGCTTAATATATAAAAAGAAGAAGAAGAAAAAAAAGCGTGCAGGCCGCGCATTTCCATGTTGAGACGTCAACGCACCGAGATGGCTCAATGTATTCTAAATGGAGACTGCAAGCAAATAAATCCTTCAAGAAAAGAGGGGGGGGGGGGAAAAGAAGAAGGAAAAAAAGGTTAAAAAAGGGGTAAAAAACAGGGTAAAAACGCAGGTTTTTACACCATGACCAAAAATAAAGTTCGTTAAACATATTTTGGAAAACATGATGATTAATGACTCAAATAAATAAAGTTACTTTTGTGGCAAACAAAGCAATCAGTCAAGCATCGATAGTCGCGCCTAAAAACCTTTTTGATTGCAAGTAGAGAAGACGAGCAAAACGCAGACAGGGACAAGGTCCAAACCGGGCTCCGTACCTTTACTCACCGCGACGTTTCCTATTTCCCGCTCGCAGTTTCAACGCATCTACACACTCAATTTTTAAGGTTGCATTTTCAAACTTTTGGTTCAACCCCTACGATGTTAAGTCGAGCGGAGCGAGGCACAAACCACATAACCTAACCTAACTTAACCTCGGGTTACCTCATTAAACGGTCGCCAAGCCTGATGCCGCTTACTTCTCGGCGGCCCTAAATCGGCCGCCGAGAAG
>Ga0058701_10001916_pt1 | contig 15296 bp, 14 predicted proteins | sample AgamicOrMae_FD_97039 | JGI IMG/M metagenome (GOLD analysis project Ga0058701, IMG submission 97039) | Agave microbial communities from Guanajuato, Mexico - Or.Ma.e | ecosystem: Host-associated > Plants > Phyllosphere > Phylloplane/Leaf | place: Guanajuato, Mexico | collected 2012-06-04
AAAAAAAAAAGAGGAGTGAAGAATATTAATAAAAATGGGCGGGATTTGGAATTTTCAATTAAACCAAATCCGGAATTCCTGCAATCCAATTTACATTAAACAAGCTTATTGTGGCGACAGAAATTAAGACAAGGAAAAACCAAGGACAGTTTTTACCCGCTCAAAGTGCTCACTGAGTATGTAAGTCAGGAATAACGAGTTTAAAATATCAAGAATTAACAAAACCACCTAAATCCTGCTGAAATTAAAGTTTTAATACAATTTCAGAGAGTTTACTCGAAAGTGAGATTCCATTCACCAGCTTTCGATACATAAACCCGTCATCAAGATAAATAAAAAATCGCTCTTTACTAACTCCGACGGGTATTTAAAGCTAATTTTTAATATCCGTATTGCTATAGTGTCAGCAGTTAAAGTTTCCGATCAGCAATACAATATTCAGTCTCGTCAGTGGTACAGATAAAAAAAGCCGCTGAAATTGTATGAAACAATGAAGGAGGATACTATTTTTAGTACCTTATGTTTTCGCAGAGTAATCTCAAGGCATGTATCCTAAACGCAAAAGCGCCCTTAAAGGAACAACTCTGAAAACTAGGACACGATTCCTGGAATCAGAAAAGCGATAAGAAGCGTGGCATTACACCTAAACTTCCTGAATTTACGCAAACACCGGAAGTATCGACAAAAATTCTTATTGTTTGATAACCGACTCTTCTTACGCCTATGAATGCTCCTGATTCAGACTCCGAGTTTATAACTAGTCACATTTAAAACCTATAAAGATTTTTCCAATAAGCTACTTCGAGATCATCCGCTTATCGAGAGCTGTTCCTTCGAGAACGACTTCAACTTTTCGGCGTTTTACACCTACTTGTCAATTATCCTGTCAACTCAAAAACAAATAATACTGATTGGGCTGGTGAAAGTGTGCTATGTTTTAAAAAAGAGACTGGGTCAAATGAGACAGATCGCTGACGCATCAGTAACATAAACACCCTGTAAATATGTACAGCACAGCACGTATTTTCGACTTGAAACCATACACAAAGCAAGCATTGCCCACATGTACAAGTGTTCCTATACTGTTTCCGCAAGACTAGATTAGGTATGGCGACTAACTGGAAGATGTGCTAGACAAACTGCTTACTTACTCTAAGCGGCAATCTCAACTGCACCGTATTTCACGCTTTAAATAAATATATTTATAGACACATTTGTTTCAAGAGAGGGTCAACACAGATCAGCAATTCCAAAATCGTTCAGCAGCAAACTGTACGCAGTACAACCACTTCGTAAAATGACTTATTTACATAAAATACACAGAAGAACATAAAAACGCTCTCTACGCGAAAAAATAAAACTAAAGATAAATTATATCGGAATGGCAGAGACTACTCATCGCTAATGTTAGGTCCGCTAAGATCGGTAAAGTGCAGGCGCTCCTAATGGGACAGTCCTTCACAGGAACTTCAGACGCAGAATAATATTTATATCGTCTATCGATCATAACAAAAAAAAATTGAAAAAATGATTATCCCGAAAGTTAACATCCAAAACTTACAAAAAAAAATTAAAGGATTTTTTCTGAATCCAATCCAGTCACGTTTTTCGGTAAAGGAGGAATTAAAACATTTATAAAACTCTACATGCGATGCGTGCAAAAAAGAAGCTAGACTGACAAGTATTTAGATATTTTCCTTGCTCTAAACTAGACTGTCCCAGAAAAAGCCCTGCTCACAACCAAATTTGCTTCACGCTTAAAAAAAGTGTTTTAAGACGGACAAACACCGGCTCTGGTCAACATCCGTAAATATGCTAGATACCTAACAGGCATAACTGGGAGTAGGAACATTAACACTTTTCTTTGAGTATGACATTTTTAACAGTGTAGCATATACGGTAGGCAACCGCTATTCAAGTCCACCAAGACATGTAAGGATGTTCATTGTATCCCTGTCCCGAACGTATACAACCACAACTGTCATGGGACAACTGCCATGTGACCTCAACCTTCAATTTCAACATCAATTTAGATGAGTACCGCTAATTTCAACATGGGCGATTTCGATTCTACCGACTGTCGGTAACCCCTCAAACGCCTCCGTTTACGTTGGTAATACCATTAAAATCACCTGATTTAATGTCAACGTAAAATCTGTTTCGTCTCTGGAAATACGAGACTCATCTGAATTGAAATCCATCTTATCTTAGATCGAGATAAACCACCGGTTTTCAGCACAGACCTGAGTAAAATCAACAAATCCCCTTAGATTTTTCGTACAATCAGATTCAAAAATTGCATTTCCTACCACTCCTATTCCACCTTGGTTCAAGGTTTTAATTACTAAGGTAAGACGGTAGGTGCCCTGATAACCTCTCGGCGGAATCACTCTTGGCGACAAGTAGGTTAGATTAAGCAAGGTCAAGTTGTTTTTGAGTGCCTTGTTCTTCGCTTCTCTGTCACTCCGCTCAGTGGAACAAAAGAAGTACAAAATGCAACCTTTAAAACAAAGTATACAAAAAAGGGGTTGGGGCACACTCTTGAAATAGCGAAAAATAAACGGAGCCAATGAAGCGATACGATTGGCTGTCCTCCATTTACTACTGGCTCTGGCGATTGGCTACTATTATGGAGGTTGATATGGTTTGTCAAACAGGAAGCAACATTGGTTCAGGCGTTAGTAACAGCTGGTAGAAAAGAAAGAAAAAAGCTGTCAAGTCACTTTTCAGTTCAAGCAAAAGTTGCCCTTATTTAAAATGGACCGATCTCACTTACGTACTCATTCACACATAGCAGAACATTTGTACAAAAACAAAGCTGGGATGGGATACTCTCGTCTCAATAAAATGGCAACAAAAACGTGGATAGACTCTTCAAAAATACAGTGAACACATTAAGCTAAACTGAGACTTTCACTTAACCAATGAGTATAAACTGAATGAGTTCCCTGGAACGAGTATTCATTGAGCACCGGTTGTTACTAGAATTGAGTATCTTTACGCGCACTTTGTTTAAGGTAATCTACTACGTGAGGATCTTTTACGGTACCTCTCTCTCCGAACTGTACAATTGTTAACATAGAAACTGGACATTGTTTATACAAACTTTCAATGTGCGTGGATATGTAGGTAACCCGCTAAAGGTACTGTACTGATTCCTCGCCCATCTATACCGTGCGGTACGGTACTTGACTAGAAATTCATTTCCTCTCTCATTTATGACGAAAAGACTCTCCATTATAAGCAAACATTTCACCCCGCGCACGAAGTAACCTCTGCTCTCGTTTCTAAGTAAGCCTTGATTGCAACCTCGTTTACGCCTAACCTAATAAGACTTCACCTACCTACAACGACGTAGCTCTCCCCTAAAAAAATACCAGCTTCTGTTGACATTCGTTAAACCGTCGTTCTTAACTCTGAAATGAGATCCTTTATACAATAAGATCACCCACGAACCGCTTCTAAGATTTCACGCAGAGTTCTCTCGGTCTGAGAAAATTCGCCTGAACCATATTTTATATAAATGAAATGGATATACTGAGAGTTGAGATGTCAAAGCTGCCAGTAGATAAAAGTTAGGTTATGAGCAAACAAGGTTGTCGCCTGATACTGTACATAACAGAAAAGGATTGCGTTTAGACGTAGTATCTTGTGCATGGGACAGTTGAGGTTAAAAACCCCGTCCTAGCGATGATTCGCTCAAAAGGAAGACCGCCCCGACTCATCTAAACTCCCTTGATATCACAACACAGAACAAAGAACATGAAACAACATTGCAGAGGTTGCAGCCAATTAGGGTGAAAAGAGGTCAAAGCCCTCTCTTGTCTCCGGGATCCTAAGATATTGGCAAAACACACCAAAAAGATGCTACAGACATGTCTCAGCATAACGGGTGCAGCACAAAGTCTGTCAACGGAAAAAAAAACGAACAAAAAACGACGCTCCGCCAAGGACCGCGGGAAACTTTCTGACTAGAATGGAATGAGGTTGCTTTCTCTACATTATCTCTAAAATCACGTTTTCATAGAGGTATGCATCACCGGGTGATGGTTCTTTGGACCGAAAACAGTTTCTTAAGCATTGGACTCTTTCAGGTTGTCGAAGTACTCCATGATTTGGTCGTAATCCATGTTGAGGTTCCCCAGGCCTAGCAACTCTTCCCTCCGCCTAGGCTCTTCGCCCTCATCTTCCTCGTCTTCGTCTTCGTCGAGATCCTCCACGTCGTCGTTGGAGAACATGGGGTTCCCGACGATGTTGGTCCGCTTGGTGTCCGCGGCGGGCTCGGGGAAGTCGACCAGGGCGGGGTCCGGGAGGTCGTCATCGGGGCCGGCCGGCCTGTCATCGGCCGTCGACGGCCTCACGACCTGGGGGCTCTTCTTGGGCGGATGCCGGACCTGGTGCAAGTTGGCGTCCTGTCGGTTGCTCAGGTCGCTCAGCGGCGTCAACTCCACGTTCTTGTTCAGCATGCTCCGGTTGTGGTTGTGGTTGTGGTGATGGTGGTGGTGGCGACGGTGGTTGACGGCGGGGCTCAGCGGCTTGCTGTCGACGGCTGGCTGGGGACTCCGGGAGGTGACCCGATGGGGAGGCACGGGCGGTTTGTATTCGTCCTCGTCGTCGGCGACTTCGCCGTGCTCCGCCTGCGGGGCGTGAGGTGGCGGTGGGGGTGGTAAGCTGCAACAAAAACAACCCCATAACAACAAATCTACTCAAAAGTCATCCAGAGATGCTGCAATTAAGCAGGGTTGTTCTTTGAAAGAAATTTCCCATATTTTTCAGAGTCAAAATCCCAGTTGTACCTGCTGTTGGACCTCAAACCAAAAATTACTACAGTTCAAATTCGCCTAAATTTGCTTAATAACTAGCTTTATTTTGCCTAGACTTGCTGAATATCCATCATCAGTTTACGGACATACAAAAAAAAAGTAAAATTTATGCTCATTTAGGTTGGTTTAAACAAAAAGTAAGAAACTGAAAATATTACACATTTTCGGACTTAAAAAAAACAACAGATTTTGAAAATATATACAGCCTGATTTTTTTTTAGAAATTCGATGTACGTAAAAATCATTCTAAACGTCCTCCGAGATAAAGAAGCTTAACCACGACCGCCCAGCAATGCCGTTCGCAAACAAAAAAAAATAATAATTTTGAGGATCTTTTCAGTTCAGTATTGCCACAATATAAAAATTATCACCCCTCTGGAAACCTGAAATTCAATAGTTTAGGCATTTTCCAAAGCTTAAAATTGTAGAATTTAATGGGAATTTCTCTTAAGCTAAATTTTACTCCAAATACTTTGGGTTGTTAGAGGTTGTGTCAATGTTTCAGTTGCAGAATGTTTGGGTGACTTACAGGTTCCACAGGTTTTCGGAGTTGCTGTGGTTCCTGTGGTGATGATGGTGGTGATGTCCCTGCTTCTCCCGTCGCTCCCGATCGCGCTCTCGGTCCTTCTTGCAGTACGTCGAACTGTCGATTCTCGGGGGCGACCCCTCTTTCCGAATCCCTGCCTGGCTGGGGTCCTCTTCAGTCGCATCCGACGGATCCGCGTAGTTGGGATTTGTTGTGATTCGAACCTGCGCACAGCAACACTCCTGCTCAACGACTCCATTTTCTTAAAAGATTCAGGGAAACTCGGGTTGTACAGTGGCCCACAAAAGTCATGACCCTTGCTTCCATAATAGATGCAGGGGTCATGACTTTTGTGGCCCACTGTACGTTTTTCTTCTTATATATTTGAAAGATTAGAAGCAAAGTTCTCAGGCTTCGAATTACCGGTACGACAAAAACTGCTTCAATTCGCAATTTGCATTGATCCATTTGCTTACATCAAAGTTGAGGTAGAATTTTATATATTAAGTTCAAAAAATGGTATTTTTAAACGAAAAAAAAATCGGGAAGTCAGTCACTTGAGGCCATTTTCTGATTTAAAACCAACAAATTGATATTTTTGGATTAATTACATTTTAGCGTTAGGCAAAGTTAAGGCCGCATTAATCAGCTGAGTGCAGCTTTAGCAAGGCGTTGACTTAAAATTAACATTTGAATACGGAGCTGAACACTTCGTATTAAAAATGCACAAATCAAGTAAGGATTTTCGTTGTATATATACGTTGGGCCGATAGCCATGAGATGAGTTGGTACAGGAGATGAACGTAAAAGTTTTCCTGCGATCTTAAAAACGCCAAATAATCGACAGTGTTGCAGGTAAACAAATACACAAACAGGTCTTTGTAAGACTGAGTTGCTGTGAGGGACGATATAGAGCCCCTGGCAGGTGCGGTGTGGGCAAACTAAAAACCCCGGCAACACGCCTGACGTAGAAGTATTTCGGTTGCCTATGTTCACTCTGCAGCACCCTCTACAAAAAAAAATAAATCGGAGGAAAAAAGTTGACTCATTCCGATTCACATTTCGTTCCGATACACAAAACTGCATTGATGGGATATCCTTTATGCAATTAGAAAATCTCTCATTAATTTTCGCATATTCAATAAAAATACGACCTTAATGTAACATAGAACAATAATTAAATTAATTCCAATCCAGCATTTCACAAAAATTCTCGTTTTGTTTGGGAGTGTCTATTGACCCGGCTACCCCATTTAAAATGTATTAGGTTGAAGTCACCTCCCATTTAAAATGCATTGGGTTGGTTCCATGCATTCAAGCCTCCCTCTGTTAAAGCATGTCGAGTCAATAGCAACACCCTTTGTTGTTTATGACATTAATTCCGTGGGTAGACATCGATTAAAGCGACTTACTTGATTATCGTTATTGTTGTTATTGACATTAATGGGCGGCGATCGTCCGCTGGTGTTTCCCATGGGCATCCCATGGGCAGTGGCCCTCTCGAGCGTGGCGCGGCCCAGCCACACCCAGTCGTGCGCGTTGGTGGTCACCTCCCGGGGCTGCTGGCGCTTCAGCATCATGACGTTGCCTGCGGCGCCCGTGACCCGGCCCATGGCGGCGCCGAGGCTGTGCAGGCCCGACGTGGTGCCCCCCACGCCGCCGACGCCCCCCACGCCCCCGAGGCCGCTCATGGGCTGCGCCTGCTGCTGCTGCATCTCGTAGCTCTGGGGACTAAACTTGGACGCGTACACGACGCACGACACGACGAACACCACGATGGCGAAGCAGAACGCGGCCAGGAGGACGTACATGCCGATCTCCAGCGGCGTCGTGTGCACCGAGCTATGGTAGCGGGAGCTGCCACCGCCAATGACTTTACCTGATTGGTGCTGACGGGCCTGCACTGTCGGTTCGTGGTTGTTCTCATCTTTTAAGGGACCTGGAATACACGAAGTTACACGATAAGTCTCAACTTTTAACCCACTACCGCCCAGCGATGCCATTCGGAAACAGAAAAAAAATATTTTCGACGATCTTTTCAGTTCAGTATTGTCACAATTTAAAAAATATCACCCCTCTGGAAACCTGAAATTTATTAATTTAGGCATTTCTCAAAGCTTAAAATTTGGTATTTAAATGGAAAAAAATCCTTCCAATTTCTCTTAAGCTAAATTTTACTGGGTTAATGTTCTTCGTTCCTCAGATGACTTACCTATGAGAATATCCCTGAGGTCGGAGCTCATGTCCCTCATGTTTTTCCTGTCTCGGCTGTTTGGTCCTGTCATCCCCCCGCCGTCGTTCTGGACGAACTCGGGTCTCTGAACCACCTCGTTGGCGGCGAAGTTCACCTCAACGTGCGCCGAGGCCACAGCCAGAGGAATATGGCTGCGAGCAGAAAAACAATTTAGAAACCACTCATAGCCTTCATAGCTCGAACCATATTAGTAGTAAAAATATCTGAAATAAACTGACGAATACTGTCCGCCCCAGATTTTCCTGAAATTTAAAGGATTGCAGGATGGCGGTATGGAAAGATACCCAAGCCCCAAACTTGCTGCCGAAATTCATTTTTACTTTAAAAAACGCGTTCGAGTTTGAACAAAAAATATATATATTCTTAAATATAATTTAAAAACAATTATCATTCCATGCAGAACACCTAAACGTAGCGCCTACGGCTAAAATTTTGAGGATTTTGCGATATTTCCAGCCGTTTTTAAAATATGGTCAAATTTTCGTGTTTTTACATTTATGTTTAATTTTTAACGCTGTTTTTAGGTATGAATAATGCATTCTGGCAGCAAGTTTTGGGCTTGGGTATCTTTTCATACAACTATCTTTAAGTTCTGAAAGTTTCAAGAAAATCGGAGGCGGCAAAATAAGGTAATCTTGGGAGCTCAAGAATTTCTTCAGAGTAAACTCCTTCTCTGCCGTAAAAATCTTCTTACCCCGAATAATTTTGCCGCCAAACATATTCCAACCTTAAATTTTAGAGTTTTCTTTACCTTGAAATAGCCTTTGACTTTGTTCTCCTGAAGGAAGAGCGGCACGCTTCCGCTGGTAGCAGAGCGACTTTTAGTAGATCGCCCTGTCCTTGTCCCACTGCTATGACTCTCGGGTGGTGAGACGCTACCATCGGCGCGAACGCTACCACTTCCGGATCCAGGCTGTCGACTAGAAGATAGTAGTCAGATACGGCGATTTCTCGGAGCGGCGTCCTCATGTTGTCAGAAAACTCGAGGTCGATATCCAGTAACCCTTCCTGTAAAAACCACGACAGAGTTAGGTTAAGGTTAGAAGAGGACTTGTGAAGAACGACTGGATTAGGTAAGGCTTTGTTATGCTAAATTTGATTACGCGATTATGATTTGATTAGGGCGATATTAACACTTAAGTATATTGCTCGGAAAAAATATGCCAGCGATGTAAAAACCACCGCTAAGAAAAACATTGAGACCACGAACTAACATTGTATGCTCGATCACGAGTTCGGACGATTCTGTGGTAGGGATTATAAATTCCAATTTAGGAGTAATATATGAACTGTAAGCGGGCAACAGCCGAGGTCAAAAACAATTATTAGCTCACTTTAAACAATTTAAACCATCAAACGTAAAAAAATGGACAAATAATTTTCGACTAAAAATTCGAAAAAAGGCAAGGGGTACCCCTAGGATTTTTTTAAATTTTTTGGCCCGAAATGGTATTTGGAATCTATGGTTTTTGAGAATTGGATCTGATTGAGGGACACTAAAAACAGAACCGATGCATATTGCACGATCCGTCGACTTTAAACAGACCGAAAGGATGAAAGAGTTCGGGGGAGAAAGGTTGGAAGGGAAGGCGAAAATTTCTTATTCCATTTTCGACGCGATAAATCGATGAAATGAGTCAACCGACGATGGTAAACATCATTTTTCGTTTCCCCTAAACAATTCCAACTGTCCATCGATGAAAATTCGACAAAAATTCGAGGTACAGTATTTTGTTTGGAATAGGAGGCAGTGAGAGGATTGTAGCGGCGACTTGCCTGATATTGTGCGGTGAGCTTCCGGGTCACAGACGTCTCCGCAATGTAGCCATTTTCGATCGAACTGTCAGGAGTAATGGATAATTGCAATCCGGAAACTACCCGGACGGTCATCTTCGTAATGCTCACTTTGTCGTTCCCGACCCGCACTTCCTTCATACCGATAACTCGCCCGGTGATAGGCGACAGCACCTGCAAACAGCAAACAAAATTTCGGTTTGACTTATGAAAAATTTCGGTTTAAAAATGAGCACTCGAAAAAAGGAATGAATTTTTTGTTTGAAAATAATGTATAATAAAAAACTTGAAAACAGCTAACAAAATCCACAGCAAAAAATAAACAAATAAAAATAAAAACAAAATAAATGAACGGAAATAAATGAATTTAAAAAAAAAATCAAAAGAATTATTTTTTTAAAAGAATCGATTTGCTTCAAAAGTAGCTTGACAGTCTTTTAGGAAGCAAAGTCGCTGGAATGAGAAACCAGTAAAAAGTTTTGACTTTATTTTTCGTGAAGACGAAGTTTGTAAAAAGTGACGTAGTCGTTTAGAAATGAATATTCCAAACCGCTTTAAAATTTTGATATGATTATAACTGAGACTGACTGTGAGTTTTATTTTCTTTGAGTCAATGACGTTCTCTGTAAATGAAAAATATTTTTCAAGTATGATGTTTTTTTATTGCAATAACTGATTTTAGTTTGCTTTTTTCTTGAATTTTGGAGAATTTCTTGGAAAAGTACGAAAAATGGAACAGTTTTTACCTGTACTTCGGTCCGGCCACTACTTCGTCCTTGAAGGACTCCTCCGTGAAGGGTAGCGATCCTCGGGTCGGCAACTCGAAGGAGACCGAGAACAAGGTCTGTTACTTGAAGCCAAGATCTTCGGGAGACGAAGTTGCTCGCTTTGCCAGTGTTGTGATCTTCAGCACCGAAGCGAGCGTATACCTTCAAACATATGAGAAATTTGTTGGTCAGGAAAAAAAATGGCTGATTCAGCAGTTGTCCTCGACGTATCAATGCTTAAGACATGCAGTATACGACGCGGCTGCACATCTTAAATTCTCATAATGCAATTAAATGCTGAACAACGCTGTAGAATGAGAGATAAATGCAACCTTTAAAACTGAGTGTAACGTATGAAACTTTAGCTGAAATAGTCTCGCGTAATTATATAATTTATTCTTCAAAAAGAAACTGAGTGTAACGTATGAAACTTTAGCTGAAATAGTCTCGCGTAATTATATCATTTATTCTTCAAAAAGTGTGATGTAATGAACGCGGTGAATCTCAATTATTATGAAGCCAATAAATCACAAATACAAGCCAGAAGGCTCGCATCTGCTCCATGAAATTCTCAACCGTAAATTTAGATAAAAACAATTACGCAAATGGCGGGATTCCATGGAAGGTATGACAAATGCTCTGTATGAAAAAGTGATCCACCAAAACTGACCTCGACTGGGCTCTGCTGATAGCGCGGCCGGCACATCGTCGGCCTGTCAGTGTCCAGGCCGTTGTGGACATCCTCAACCACCATCCCAGGTTGATCCCACGTATGACGAGAAGGCCGAGAAGAGGACTCGCCCGTCGAACGTTTAGTCTTCGTTCTTAAAGGACAGAGTCAAGATATTAGGAGGTTCGACTCGAGGGTATGAGGAGAAAGTGGATTTGGCAGCTTACCCATGAGGTGATACGAGGGGGGAGGCAACTCCGGCGTCGTCCAGTACTCGCCATCCCTTGATCTGGCTGAGGCGCGTGTCGGCCACGGCGACCTCTAGCGGGAACTCGGGCATCCATACGGTGAAACGAGCAATACCCTGATAGGAGCCGTATTTCACGACTACTGACGCGTTGCTCGAGCCATGCGCCTCTGAGCCGTCCACATACACCGACGTACACGAAGATGACACCTGAAAGAATTCACGACACACCGCGTTAGGTCACGTTAGTTCCGGATCGCCATCTGAAATGGATATTTATTCGCCAAACGTAACCTCTTCTCATGTTTTATGGGACGACATTAAAACGTTCGGCTAGAGCTAGGTTTGGCTTGGAAACTAATATTAAAGCCCAATGAAATGATTTAGAGCCCAATCTCGCCAAACAAAACCTTGCTGAAATTAATATTACCTCATTGAACATAGTCTGCTTATAACCTCTTAAGTATACTTGCTAATTACTAGATAAATCCTGGCTCTCGGAAAGCATGAAGGAATGAAAAAAAATAATAAAAAAAATAATAAACCTTACCTGAACCTAACTTTACAGTATATAAACCTTGCTTACTTCGCCTAACCTTATTTAACCTAACTTAACCTACCCTTCCTTAACACAACCTTCTTAAAACTACCCTTAACGAACCGCCCCTCACAGAACATAAACCTCGAACAGATCTACTTCAACGAGACCTCACTCAAACATAACCTTACTGAACATAACTAAGTCTTTTTCTAGGCGACCTAGGGTCAGTATTTCAAGCAACGAAAATAGCATCAGGATAATGCTACATGTCGAGCTAGTGTAGGAAGATAAGTCGTAGAAAAATGGTTTACTTTAAGGACGTTGTCATCCTCTGTGTGACATGAGGCCTGGAGAGTGACATCGGCGACGTTGCCAGCTTGCGTCACTATGAAGATCTTCATGGCCTGGGACACCTGGCGGCCAGTCAGCGCTGCGGTGTTCAGCAACTCCCAGTTCTGCAACACAACAAGCAAAACAAATAATAAATATGAACACAAAATACAAGTGCATTAAGGTAAAAACATAATATATTACGAACTTTTTAAGTCACCAAAGTAACTTTTAGGCGAGTTCCTTTTTTTTAAAAATGATTTTATGGACACAGAAAATTCAGCGTGTTTTCAGGCTTTCTCCTTTTCCTAAGCTATAACGGCAATTGCGAGTTAGTCTTTCCCTCGCGTCGTTTCCCCGTTGGCGGGAATCGAAGCAATTGCTTTGTGTTAGCTCACCGCACATAATATACCTCCCCCAACCTCAACAATCTTAAAGGCATTTCGACGTCTTCATCTTACACTTAGGCTACACATCTGGGTACAGAGTACAGATATATCTCGCCGGTTGCGTAGAGCACCACCAAACGGCGTTCGTCGAAACCACCATCGTTAATTAGACCAATTACGAGGACATGTAAATTCACCAATCAAAAACGCTGAGTGCTTGCCAGAAACTATTTAGAAACACTTATTTTCATAACCAACACATAAATACAGGAAAAAAATATGGATTAGCTCTCTTTATAACAGTAGAAAAGAAATGACAAGAAAAAGCGAATAACAGACGAGGACCAATACTTTAAGTTTATTCTTTTTATGAAACTGTTGGATATTGAAAAAGAAAAACGAGCACATAATGTAGTTTCCAATCCACGTACTCTCCATAAGATTTTTTTGCGTCAAGTTTCCATAAAAATGCGATTTTGAGGAAACTTCGAACAGGTACCAACTCTTAAACAAAGTCAAATAACGATAACTTCCGATTGATTGATTGATTCAGATTCCGAGAGAACCTAACTCAACTTTACTTGGCTGGGGTAGACATTTTCACGATTTCAGGTTTTGGCAAATGCGGCTATTTTTTATTTTTTGAAATCCGCGCTGAAACAAGTTGATCACATGGAGTTTGTTACACGTCACGTGTGAGTGGTTGATCGCGGGTCGTTCGCAGGTCGGCAGCGCGCGGGATTTTTAGCATGCCCCATTCCCATTCCCGTCCTCACGTCCTCCTCCCCCTCTGTTCCTCTTATCCCGAACTCATTTCCCGCAGAGAGCGTCCCATTATTAACACAAACGTGTTTCTGGGCTCGCCCCCCCCCCATTCCCAGCTCCCCCACGGCGCCCCCCACCCCCCGGGGCACCCCCTCCCCCCGGGGCACCCCCTCCCCCGGCGCCCCCCACCCAATGGGTGTATCTCGACCTCGCCATAGCACCAAACCATGGCACAGCAAATAGACGAGGACTTTCAGGGGAGGAACTCAAAAGTATTACGTACAGAAAGTCGGGAACCAACTGCGGCCTCTTCTCCGACCCCAAAACGATGGAATATTGTCAATGCAATGCAATTCAAGGGTAGACACATACAAAATTGTTGAATCGAAGATCATTTGAGGAAGAAACTTTTCATTATATACGGGAATGGGTATAAGGATTATTCTTTAGTTAGGTACAATTTCATACGGTTAGGTTAATTGTAACGAGCTTAGAGGTTGAATTAGGTATGAAGAGTAAGATGGTTCAGTATTTAGGTCGGAGAGATACCATTAGTTCAATTGAAATTAGATAAAACGTGGCGCTGTTAGCTTTAAATGCGGTATGTGGATGCTTATTTAGGTTAAATCTGTGATCAGCAATGAGTGAAATTAAGCTTAAAACGTCGTTAGGCTAAGTAACTAAGTAAAAGTAAGTAGCTAAGTTAGTAAGTCGGCGGTTCTAGGAGACAAAAAATTTCAGCGGTTCTAGTGTTAAGTTGGACGAGCTTAGCTAAGGTGAGGTTAGATTGACATGTGGTTAGGTTAAGTAAGGTTAGGTTAGCTTAGATTGACATGCGGTTAGGTTGCATGATCGTAAAAGAACTTTCAGCATCTTCCTAAGAACTAATAGACGAGGAAATCACAATTTTTCACAAAAGAAAGACGATTTCAAGGGAGCAACATGGTTGGTTGAAGGTAATGCGCTAGAGATAGCGCGGTTAGCTATCTAGCTGGTGAGTAATGCGTCGAGTTAAATTTGTCTCCCGGTGATAGGAACAGGCGGCGTACACGGCTCGCGGCGCTCGCCTAATTACAACCACGATTCATTGCCCGCCAAAAATAATGGCCTTTTATGGAGATTGCCACTTTTTAAATGAATGCACCGATGCCGCGTGGTCTATTTGGAATCTGTTCGGGAATAACAATCCGGAACCGTTTCACCGGATCAATCCTTTCATTCCACTGCAACAATGGAAAAAACAAATTTTCTATGAAAAATGAGAAATAAGATTAATCAATTTTAAGTAATTCTAGCTCATGTAAACTATTGAACATAGTCGGAAATCAGTACTGCTTCAAAGAGCCCATACGTCCTCTAACAAAAATGCTACCTGCTAGCCAAGCTAAAACTTGATTTTTATGATTCGGCGGCAATTTAAGGTAGTAGAGACGTAGCCACTAAAATAAAAGAGTAACCGCAAGTCTGTTATCGGCCACTTGCCGCTGTTGCGCTCTCCTCAACGTTTCTCTTGTTCCTTCTGATACTCTAGATTCGTTGTCCGCCCCAGAAATATATCTGAGTTATTCGCAGTTCCTTCTTCAAGAGACTTTATTACTCCTTTTGACAGTCTGCTTGCACGTACGCCGGACGCCCAACTCGTACCCACTTTCTTACTGGTATTTATGGTCATGAAAGTCCTCAGGGGCAGACCACGAGTCACGCCACCGAAACAACAGCTTACACTCTCGGCAACCAAGTTATAGTGGAATTTCACTGGATTTATAGTCACTTGGGAGCCATTGCAGAAAAACAACAACAAATAAAAACTGAAATTTAACTGTAATCCAGCGAAATATCCATTCATTTTTTCTTATTCTTAGAGGAGTTCAATGCTCCAATTCAACTTCACTACACAATGACTGATAGTACTATCGCATAGACAGAAAAAAACGTCCCCCCCCTGTAACCACCTAGACATCGGTGAGTTGCAGGGGGGAGGGGGCGTTTTTTCTGTCTATGATAGTACCTACTGTAGTTTTCATAAGGGCACCATTTAAGAGCGATTTCGTGAAACGTTACTGTTCGCTCTGTATGTTCGGACGAAGATACGTACATGCGGACTTGAACGGAACTATGTATCGGGACAGGAACAATAAGCGTGATGTAATTTTTACACGATTGTTACTCGAAAACGGTTAGAGATAACCT
>Ga0058701_10001917_pt1 | contig 15293 bp, 10 predicted proteins | sample AgamicOrMae_FD_97039 | JGI IMG/M metagenome (GOLD analysis project Ga0058701, IMG submission 97039) | Agave microbial communities from Guanajuato, Mexico - Or.Ma.e | ecosystem: Host-associated > Plants > Phyllosphere > Phylloplane/Leaf | place: Guanajuato, Mexico | collected 2012-06-04
ATGCTTCCCCTGAAACCTAACATGTGAGGGTGTTGATTTTTGTTGTTTTTGCTTTTGCTGTACATTTTTTGTATTTTTTCCTTGATGTTGCCTGACGACAACCACCATTACCTAATCTGTACAATTCCAGCTAAGGGCTTTGCCCGATTTGGAAATATTCGTCAACAAATAAATAAAAAAAACGGAGGCAGTACGTATTTTGGTAATTTTTCCAGATAGACTTATGTCCAGCCATATCATTTAAAAGGTCTCGACGAGAGCTTTCCATTGATGTGGCTAAACATACTGTAGGTCTATCTTGAAAAATAATCAAATACTACTCCCGTTTCATTTTCACGTCGAAAACAGTAAGATCTCCCCAAAACAGGTGTTTCGTTTTCACCGTGAGTGTAGTCCTTGATGAAAGGTTCAGCCAGCGGTGGACCACACGTGGAAAATCCTAATTTTTAAAACTGACACGTGTAATTATGAATGCGTTTTCAATTATCGCTGCTGGTATTATGACCTTAATCTGAACGGCACGCTAAATCTGACGTAGGAAACCGAAAGCATTGTAATCACAGAAAGTGTCCTTCAGAAAGATCACGTGTACTTCGAAAGAACGTTTGCAAATGTGCAATATTATTTGGGACCTCATTCACGAAATGAGTTCGTCATCACAACGATGTTGTAAACATGTTTTCCACTCACAACCCAAATGTCAGCCAATTAGTATGGCCCACAGCACGCCGACTGTTTTAAAATCAACATTTCTACTCATTCTTCATAAAGCCTAGCTTCAGATTTCGTCACCAGAGGGCGGTGTTACGCCTAACAAATCCTATAATTTATTGTTCGGCTGAAATATTTGGGGATGTTCAATCAGCCAGTGCTTTAAAATAACCCTTCAACTACGTTGATTGATTCCGCACTGGCTATTCACAGAAAAAACGGGTAAGACGTCGAAAGATATTGATTATTTGGCTACAGGAAAATATATTTGAGCCCATTTGGAACGGTATAACTTTAAATATCCCGAGCATAGTGTTTAAAAGATGGTATAATGAAGACTTTCCACACAAATTAAAGGATTTTAAAATCAAACGTATAATCGGTGAAGGTGAAATCGTAAGCCTAGAAGTTAAACTCAGATTAGATTAGTGGAATGCTAACAGGAACAGAATGATTCATGCGGTGAGAGAGTTATATATACACCAAGAGGATGTATTAGCGATCAATTATAGCGCAATCGACAAGGAATTTGCGCAACGAAGCAATAGTAAATCGATTCCGGATGACAAGATATTCATATTCTCGGCAAGTTGCTTCGTCGTTGCCTCTATGATCCACTAAACTATGAGAGGCGTTACAAACAAAATGCGGAAGATCGTTTGGGCCTTTGCCGATATTCATGAAATCATACACCTTTTTCAAAAATATTATGAACGTTGAAAAATAAGCTCCAGCAAATTTTGCGTCTGGATTTAGTGCGCTACAAGCTACGTAAGTATGAAGTCTAAATTCAGAGAATGATTGAACTGACTTTGTTGCCACGTCAAAGAGAGCTCACCATAGTTGGGAATAGAACATCTAACATGACATAGCCTCAGCTAGATCTATCGTTGCCCAAGCCATATGCCAAGCGCGGAGCGTGAGCGAAGCACACGCTACTAAATAAACGCCGGTATAGTTAAAGTTAAGCCAGGGAAGAACGAATAAGATGCAAAATGAATGCAAGCTTAAAAACTTTTGAAGTAGAAAAGCACCCCTGGCGAACATTTCCCGTGACAGGTGCGTGCTAGGCGCTACCAGAGAAGTCTTCTTTGTGTGCCCTCTCAATCTCTCGAGGGCCACTCCCGCGCCTCCACGCCAAACCACGGTAAACGACACGATAGCGTGTCTCTTTCCGCGGATGGGAAGTGGAGTGGAGTGGACGGAGATGGAGCGAAAATCGCCGCCTACCGGCTTGAAAACGATCAATTGACTATTTATCGGCTGGTCATGAAAGCAGCATCACCTCGGCCAATCTCCCTCTGACGCTTCGACGACCGTGACACCGTGACAAAATGAGCAAACTAATTTAGTCGCTTGTCCTTGTCATCTGACACGACGCGACGGTCCGGGAATTCTCCTAACTCGGCGCTTCCCCCTTCCCCAGGCGCTTCTTCCCCCACTACGCCGCTTCTTCCCCAACTACGCCGCTTTTTCCCCTACTACAGCGCTTCTTCCTCCACTACAGCGCCTTCCCCACCAAAGCGCTGCCCCCCACCAAGGCTCTTTCCCCCACCAAGGCGATTTCCCCCCCATCGCAGGCAGCGCTTCACCTGCCAACACACTTTTTCTGTTTCCTTCTCAGCAAAGCGCTTTCCATACGTGCGATATCCTGACGAAGGCGCTTACCCTAAGATAGCCTTTTTTTTCGATTTACAAAGACACTTCCCCCGGGGGGAAATTCCAGTGGCGCAATAATTTTATGCGCAGCATTATAGGAGCGAGACATCCATGTGTGCGACATTTCACAGGCGCAACACCTTATTTGCGCCACCTTTCATCAGTTCGCCATACCACCTGAGTTACATTTCATTTGCGCAAGATCCCTCTTGCGCCACTTCCCATTTGCGCAACATTACAAATGCGCGATAACTTCTGTTTTACCTTTGGTCCTCGTCCCTAGTCCGTTTGGGTTATGTTACATCGGAAAAAAACTTCGGATAGAACAAGTAAAATAGATCAGGCTAGGTTCAAAATTTAGATAGAGTAACCTGGATGATCTGAGTCTCAAAAAGCTTTTTGTTTTTAAGGAAAAATGGCCTTGGTGAGATATCGCAACTGTTATCTCAAGTTTGGACCCAGTTTAAATTAGTTTGGGCGAGCAGATGGAATCTCGCATACTACGATGTAGCGCAAATAGAGTGCCATGCGAAGAAAATGTCGCGCAGATTGTAATAAACCCTTCTTCCTCCCACCCAAAACGCATGTTCTTTGGCAAGGCATCGCTCGTGACACAAACTAAATATTCCGAATACCAAATATCAAGCAAAAATCTAAACCTACTTCTATATATTGACATATATTTGTTGTATGATCTCCGAAACAAGTTTTTTCGGTAAGAATCTAATAATGCAAGGGTCCCGAAGGTAATTCATTCGAGATGTCAATGCAACGTCTCTGTCAAACATTAACATTTTTTTAAAAATAAAGTCGATGGTCCATAAATAGCACAGCATTTAACGTTATCTACGTTCAGGTTTCAAAATTAACTAAATTTTGAGTGCTCAGCTTCAATTGCTCTCAGATAACAGAGGACTTAAAATAAATAGATCTATTATTACTTTGGACTTACGTCACAGCTGGCTCTTCTCGAGATCACAAGTTATGCCCCTTTCATACGGGCAATTGCAAGCTTATGGACCTTTGACCCACGGTAAACTGCACGGTCCAGCAGTACAGCGGCTATATTTACGGTACCGGTATCCCAGCGCCTGTCGGTTTACAAAGCTGAGATGCTGTACTCTCCGCTTACCTGTCAACAGAACAAACCTCAAATTAAAAACTTTATTTAGGAGGGAAGTTTGAGGATGTAAAACAATTGTCAGCACAGGCGCGCTGCGATAGTAATCAATAAAATTCGACTTAGATTGTGACGTACAGTAGAGAGTGGAATTTTCTTTGTGCTCAACCGGTTGCTACCCGACAGAGCCGAGTGATGCAGCAGGTGATCCCTACAGATGTTTTCTGAAACCAAGATTTTTTTTTCTTGATATGAAGGCAAAACAATTTTTTTCTTGACGCAAGAATATTTTTCCGTGGCACCAGATTTTTTTTCGCAAAAATCTTGTGGCAAGAAAAAAAATGCGGCTAGAATTTTTTTTTGTCACTTCATCAAGATAACTTTTCTTGTCAAAAAAAAAAACCATTGCCGTGACGTAACGTAACCTAACTTAACCAAGCCTAATAGTTGCCTCTCGGCAGCAGTAAGGGTTGCTGAGAAGTAAGCGGGATTTGTGGGTCTGGAAAGTTGAGCGGCGTTGTTGCGAAGCGAGGCACAAGGCATGTTTAGTCAAACAATAGTAATTGAGGATAACAACATTATCTTGGTTAACTTCAACTACGCGGCTGTATGTAGTAAGTCCAAACAATGTGACGAGCAATAAAACTGGGATAAAAATTTAAAAAATAAAATAAAGTATAATCAAGAAGTACGAAATAAAATATTTTGAATGTGCCGTATGGAGTCGAAGGGAAATTTGATTGGATCTGTACAAATATCTCGTTTTCAGTACATAAAATCGAAGGGTACTTCTTAAACGTAATTCATCGTGCAGCCACAGCATTACGAAATAAAACTCTCACTAAAATCTAAAACGGGAAAAGTATACAGAGACAAAAGCATACAGTAAGTTTGCGAGACATATTGTGCTACTAGCTCGTGCGTGGCGATGAAATCCAAAGTGTTGCGTCAGGAAAATAAAAACCACGTATTTTCAAAAACAAAAGCAAAACAAAAAAAAAACTGCTCTTTTGTTTTACCTTGCATTTCACAATTTGAATTCTCCGACGGTTAAGAAAGTCGTCGCTTTCAGAAGGTGATCATCAAATGAAATTCCAGAGGGGAAAAAATAAGTTACCCTGAAGCGTTTAATATCAATCAACTCCGCGTTGGAAGAACCGCCAAAGGAAATCCTTGGAATTAAAGACAATAATAATAATTTTAAAAAAAGACCATTGACGGCAAAGAAAAATATCCGCACATTTCCTGAGGGCTGTCAACACCTTCCCTGAACGGTTCATAAAACTCAGGTTCGCAAACCTGAACTTTTGGCCTTAGGAGTTTTGTTTATATATTTTTATGAACGAAATGAATTTAATAACAAAAAATAACTGGGTCAATGTTCCTGGTCATGATTAATTCTTAGGGAAACTTTATTTTTCTTATTTCTCATATCACATAAACTCCAGAGACGCCCCTGAAAAAGCTGATTTACGAATGTAAGCTAAGCCAGTCTCGAATTTATTCTGATGAATCTCGCAAACACATGCGTGCAGAAAAAAAAAATCATGCATTCGGAAAGAAGCTCTCGTACGCTCAAACCCACTTATCGGCCAATGCCCAATTTGTGTGACTTTGGACGCGAGAAAAAATAGGACAAATCATAACCCAAATTGTGTTCCGCAGTGTAACTAACGGAAGAAACAACATAAATAACTAAACTAGGATTACAACGCTCCAATTACCGCAAAGAAAAAGTCCATACTTTCACAACTGCAACTATTCTATGAACAAATCACATCACTTGTGCTAATACTCATCAACTCTCCTTGAAACTCACAAGTTCAATGAATCTCGACACACTAATCTGGCTCCTTGGGGTATGTTAAGCATTCAACACGAGCAATTAGTTCTGCCATTTATTACCGCTTTTTACTCCTGTTATCTAAGCAGTATGTAGCCTTGGAGGAATACAGTATTATTATCAAGAAACAGCAATTTCTAATTATTACCGAATTTAATTTTTGAAAAAATTTAAAATTATTATGAGACCTGCAAACTTAAGGTATAGGTTTGATTAGGTTTAGTTACATTACGTTAGGTTTGAAAAAAAGATTGGAATTTACGATGCGAATGCTTTATGCATTCGCATTTTTAAATTAAGCCATGAGTTCCATTCCATACCTGACATTATTTCGATGATACCAACAAACATATATTTGTTTTTTAAAAAAGGAGAAGGTATTATCGCTCATAAGAAATTCGAATATTGATAGCTTAACACGAAGAATATAAAAAAATCGCACATACTTCCATATCCTTCCTCTGCCCCAAAGGGGACCTCCCCCAAAGACGAGACACATGTTAGCGTCGCCAAGACATACTGAGCGGGTGAAGAATTGGACTCGGACGGCCGTTTTGTTTATCATGTAAATCTGTCCAAACCGGCCCGATCGATACGATTAGTGGGTCAGAGGAGGATGGAAGTTCGCTTTGGACACCCGCTTCTCAGCTCCGCTAAGGATCCGCTTAGGCTTCAGTTCGGCTCATTCTGAGCTCTGCTCCGCTCGTCCGCCCGCGCCGTGCGGTGCCACACAAACGTCGTATCAACGTCGTATCAACGTCGCGGTCGCCATTTCTCTTCCAAGAAAGCTCAGCGATTTTCAAGTCCGCTGTGCAATTACTGTGCAACCTGTTTCAAGATTTTTGTATCTTTTTCAGCAGCCATTGTTAACATTTTAGCAAGTACATCTAACGTGAGCAGTGACTGCTAAAAAGGTAGCAATGTATGCTAAAATTATTTGTACCTGCTATGTCAATTAACCACTTCTATTTTTTCCGAGATGAGGGCCCACCGGACCCAGATATGAACGGGCGGGTTACATTGTGTCCCCGTTCATTGTGTCCCCACACCCGTAACATTGTGTCCCCTACCTGTATTTTTGTGTCCCCGTTCATAATGTCCCCGTTACACTTTGTCCCCAGCGTGTTACACAATGTCCCCTCGTTGTTACAATTTGTCCCCAGACCGTACAAACCCGGCCACATGAACAGGGTCTGAACGAGGTCTGCTGAACGGGTTCCCTGGTCAGTTAACAACAGGTGCAAAGCGAGACTTGGAATATCCAGGAAGCAGTCCAACACCATATGGCCATGTAAAGGTCACAGATGGCAGAGATTACAAGACCAGATCAGAGATTGAGATGGACAGTAATCCCAAAACAGAAGAGGGTATGCCCAACTCAAAAGATTCTTTTTTTTCCGCTTATATTTTTAAGAAAAAAAATAAGCGGATAATTTAAACTGAGAAAGTTGATATCTGCTTTTCAGTATTGTCTATGGTCCTACAGAACAGATTCAAAATATTTTTTTAAAACCATTTTTGATTTTTTTTTTCAGATCAGTGATTTGAGATTGTTGCGTCTGAATTTAAGATTCTCTTTTTAGAGTATACGATCACGAAAGCACTCTAATCAAAGAAAGGCGTGCATAAATGAGTTCAACATTTCGAAAAAAAAAGTTCGTACTTGTCAGTTTAACAGTCTCCCCCCACCCCAAAAAAAAACGCAGCTGTAAAGATTACTATTTTCTGGTTTTCTACCACTGGCCCTACCTATCGCCTCCATTTCACCATTTAATTACGTAATCATTAAAACGTATTACGTAAGGTTCTGTTTGTACTTCGATTGAAAAAGTCCTGCGCGTCGGGGAGTAAACTCAAAGTAAACACTAACTACACTCAGATCTCTGCAATGCTTCGCTATCGCTTCACTATCAGCAATAAGCACTTCTTGGTTCTCAACGGCATTGCCTCCAACCGTGAGGTGGGTGCAAAAGACAATGCTGGGTGTTAGTTAAAAACAATGAGTCATCGGAAGGATACAAAGATCGTCCCTACTGAATCACTGTTTTCTTCTATTGAACAGTCTTCAATTCGCATTGATGTTAATGAAAAATCACCGTTTGACGTCCGTTGAGACCTCCTTGATAGATCTCGTGCAAAGTCGTGCCGCCCGGCCTGTGTTTTGCCCAGCGTTGCGCTCTGCGCTAAAGTTGCACAACGCGTTGCATGAAGCGTTGCCGACAACCTTTTCGATAGTCTGCGCCTGCCGTGCCTATCAATCCCTTCAATTAAACTTGGCCCGGCAGCCGGCATCGACACTGTTCCACGGCCCCGCGGATAAATAGGAGGAGAGTTCCTCTCAAAACTTCCCCTCCGCTTGTGTTTCCCCATACAAGCTCTTGTTTAAACAGCCTGGTACACAAGGGTTGAAAAAAAATCTGTTATATATTGAAAATGCGATATTTTTTCGCATCGAAGCGTTAACAATGCGTCATTTGGAAAATCATGTTGGATTACATTTGAACGATTACGTTAAAAGATGATGTGATTTTCGAACGAGTATCATCAGAGAAGCTAATTAAAAGGCGCTAATTTTTCTTCCTACTTTCCCAGATTGAATCTTCCCCTTTGCTCTAAATTTGAATCAGTAAAATTTTCTGAGATTCAGTGAAAATTCACTGAATCTCAGATTTTTAGAGCGTTCCCTTTTCAATAAACCTCAATCTCCCTGGAGTTGAAAATTAACAGTTGAAAATATCTTCGAAAAAAGTAGACAAAATCTTCAATTTTCCTAAAAAAAAAAATCATTACATGCGAAAAAGTTGACGTGTGGTATTGAAACTACTTTCTTTTTTTTGGGGGGGAGGGGGGCGTTTGTACAATTTTCCGGACAAAAAAAAAGCAATCACGTCAAAAGAAAACTGCGTCAGTTAATCAGTGAATGAGCTCAACCCATTAAAATAACATTTCAGATAATAAAGGCAATCCGAGCCAAAGCGATGACTCATCACGGACGCATTTTCTTCTGACATTACGAGCAGCACAGTTACGTAACCCTTGAGATAAGTGAATCGACGCGCGGCAGAGGCGCCGGTTGCGCTGGGCGCCAACCGCTGGGCGCCAACCGCTGGGCGCGGCGCCACAGCCGACTCAACGGTCTAGCTAGGGCCTCCCTTTGCACTACGGTGGAAAATTAGAAGGTCCTTTTACGGATTTTTACGAGTTACACCCTGGTTTTATCTTTCATTATATTTTAAAGATTCAACCTGACAACAAGGGATAGTTTCAACTAGGTTAGGTTCTACTAGCTTAGGTTAACCTAGGTAAGCCTCAGGTATGGTTGACCTACGTAAGTTATTCTAACAAAGCTAGATTAACCCATAAAAGCCCGAAGGACTTCAAGAGAAATTTTGCTTATGAGAAATTCGAAGGATTTTCCCCATTAAATTACGCAATTTTAAGCTTTGAAAAATGCCTAAATTATTAAAGTTAAGATTTCCAGAGGGGTGTTATTTTTTTAATAGTGACAATACTGAACTGAAAAGATCCTCTTAAATAAATTCCTCTGTTTCCGAACGGCATTGGTGGGTGGTTGTGGGTTAAACTAGGTTATGTTATTAGATAAACCGAAGTTCGTTTCACATTCATTGGGTTAACCTAAGCTCAGTTAACATTATTAGGTTAATTTAAGTCAGCCATTTTTAGGGTAGGTCTTGCCGTGCCATATACCTATCCTCGGTACCGCTCCGCTCGGCTGACGCCAAGCCCCATGCGGCTTATTTCTCAGTGGTAAGCGGTATCAGGCTTGGCGACCGTTAAGTAAGGTTAGGCTGCCTTGCACCTCCGTTCGTTTGGCTAGACGATAATAGTTCGCAAACATGCGGTGGAAATCCCACCCTTGGAGTTTGCAGAGTAGAGCTGCCAAAATAGGCGAGGTTTGGATGTTGGCTGACACAGCGTAAACGAGCTCAAGTTAATTATGGGATCTGATGCTGCAGCTGTTGTCTGCGGTTTGCTTCCTTCATTTTCTGCAAGAATCGACATTTCCGTTCCGTTTAGCAAAACATTACGGCGCGTAAAAATAAATCGCAGCTTGACGAGGTGGTTGAAGACATGACGCGTCACGGCTAAATTGTCCGCTCTGAAACGCCTACGACAACCAAACTCGCACTCACCCATCACACTTGCACTTTGACAGGATGAATTGTCCACCCTTGAGTACCACCTTTGCTCTAGCGGAACGACCTGGCACCGAAAAGTAAGGCTTGGCAAAACCGGGCTGATTGTGAGCACACTGAAAACAAAACACGTTTTAGGGAGTTCTATAGGGTATGAAACTAAAACCGGGTATGTACTTTGGCTATTTTTCAAGATGGACCCGTGTTCAGCCATATCAATCGAAAGGTCTCGGCGAGAGCTTTCCATTGATGTGGCTGAACATAGGTCTATCTTGGAAAATAACCAAAATACGTGGTACCCCGGTTTTAGTTTCACCAAAAACACGTATAGAGCTCGTTGAAACGGGTGTTGAGTCGTATGACAAAGACGAGGACATAAGACATTCTGGTTGCTGGGGTGAGAGAGATAAATTGGACGACGTAACGTTTATTCTCGAGACACACTGACGGATCACTTGGTTCCTTCCGCGAGCAATATTACAGACAATGTTTGCGGAAAAATATGGCCAGACGAAAGCTCACGTAAGATAGGAACGGTAAATGGCCAACTTCGCAGCTCTCGCGAAAACACGATTGCTGGTTTGTTTTCCATCGTAATTTAAGGCGAAGTCCTTTGCCCTTAGGCTGGATGTTATTGTGAGTAGTAAACAAAACAGTAGGCGAGGGTCTTTACGTGAATACAGTAATAGAGTTCCAATTGCGGGTCGCGACGCGACAGAAGACGGAGATGAATCAAGTGACAGACGGAGGAGTAGCCTAGACCATTCGTCGCGTCATGTTTTTGATTGATGACGTGCGTCAGTTTGCGTCTTGTCACGTTTGCCTTGGTGCACGCGGGCCGGCCCGGCCCGGCCCACGTCATGGGCCACGACGACAACCTTCAAGGGCGCTCTACTGCGGCCTCTATTGATTTAGACGCTTTCTCGGGTGCGGAACCAACACAACATCACGATCTCGCCCGACTGATGGGGTGCGACCAACATCGGCCATCTCCGGATGCGATCGGAGGAGTGCGCAGATTAGCCGTTCAAGATCGGGCATCTTCGTGGTTCTGCGATGCGATCACGACAAATATCTTCGTAAATTTAGTATACGGAAAGTCGATTGGGAGAACGAGATGGGGTAACTGTTAGCGGCAAGGCGTCGAGAGCTCCCTTCATGATAATTCATGCGTGACGATTACCCGCATCATGGAGACATATAAAAGGTCTTGTTGCCGCGTATCTTAAATTATTCCTCACATGATAATGTGTAGTACCCTCGTAGGGCAAAGTTCCTTGTACAATGAGGTACCTCGTGCGATAGGGTCCGTCGTTAAGGCCCTTGACAAGGGGATGCGGGACTCTTCCAAATGCTAAACTTTTCAAGGCACGAACTACTCTACGCACGTAATTCGATATTTGAGCGACTTCCAAGAAAGGAATACCAATTTCCTTTCAGGATCGGAGCAGGAGGATCCAGGATTTATTTGACGCTGAAATGTTCTATACGCCGAAAATTTTAGTTTCAAGGTTGAAGGGTTGGGCAGTAATGCGGAAATGCAGTAATACTAGCTCAACCGATTAGGCTTAACCCGCAAGTATTAGAGCAAAATTTATGGGGCGAGAGGGGTCTTGCATGTAGAGAAGGATAATCTAGAGAGAAGGGGTGAGGGAGGGCGGGGAAGTGCTCAGGGATAAGAGCAAAGTGGTCGGCACTGCATGCGTTTGTGCGGTCACGTGCCCAGCTGCGTGACAAAGACCACTTCCCGTGCACGTGGAGGAAATCCACAGGTGCGATGGAGATGGGAGATCGCTCATAGACACGCCCTAGCAATGCCCTGTTTCATTAGCGTTAACTCACTTCAAATTCTGCAAGATTGATTCCATATTCGGTGAGAGGGTCCTTCGTTTAGCATAGTTGACCAAATTTTTGACAAGATTAATTTTATTTCACCCAAGATTGACGTCAAATGTCCCAAGAAAGGAGTCCATTGACTTCATTTTCTTCCAGTATTGGTTTATTGTCCGAGACGGGATATTCTCCAACGAAGACCAATTTCGTAAGGTGGACATCGAATACTGCGACATGGACTTCAAATTCTGCAGTACGGAATTCAAATATTGCAATTTTGCAATATGGACTTGTAATTTTGCAAGACGGTCATACATATTCTGCAACATGGACTTCTAATTCTGCAATAATATGACAAATTCTGAATTATATGGACTTCAAATTTCTACAAACTGGATTTCAAACCCTTTGTCGTTTAAATTCCGCAAAATGGACCTCATCGGGTAATAGCTGTCATAAGCGCCAAAAAGCACAAGCGCCAAAGCCGGAAGCGCCAATCCGTAACCGCCAAACGAGAAAAGTCGCAAACGCCAAAGTTCATAACCGTTATACAAACCTAACCTAACTTAACCTTATCTAACCCAACTTAACCTAACCTAACTCAACCTAACCTATAAAATTATAGGCCTACCTATCATTTGGCGGTTACGAACTTTGGCGTTTGCGGCGTTAGCGCTTGCGGTTTTTGGCGCTATCGAATGCCCCCCGACCTCATCAAATCATCGCAAGATTGATTATATATTCTCCAAAATATTTTGAGGAGACTGAGATACCGTTTCCCCAGACAATGAGGTCTTTTCAAATCGAGTAACTTAAAACTTCGTCCACTTAACCAAGAGGGACTTTGATAGACTTGCAGGATAAAATGTCATGCGTAGCCTACGAAGAATATTCTTGTAATTCCGTTGAATAAACATTCATTTACGCGTCCAAACTGATCCGGGCCGGATCGGCCAAAACTCCGAAAGATTTGGCTTTGTCATAGTGACATTCGTCTAATATTCCTTCAAACGAGCGGCTCGGTAAATTTATAGCTCGTTCTATTTCGGTTCGACTGAGTGCTTAGCACTCTTACATTTTACGTGGGTAATGTGGGTCAGAGGCTGAGCTAGTTTGCCCCAGGAAAAATGCCATCAAGGTGACAGACAATCATACTTCACAGACCGTATGAACACGTCTGACACTGTTAGTCCAACACCAACGCACTCAAAAACTGGAACGGCGCGTCACTTTCGCTCTCATTGTGGGACAAGCGCTCTCAATGGGACACGTTAGTCGCGTCTAGGGTTCCTCCCAAGTCCCAAAACCAAGGGGGTGGAACATGGCCCAGTCAGAGCCAACAAACAAACCGGAGCGTTGCTGGCCAGGTTCCAACATTCTTATAGACACCACTCAATGAATGGACCCACGTATAATTCTCTCTAGACTGCAAAGATATAAGCTTTCAAGTCATCTCAACGCTCTCGAGGTGAGCTTGAGCATGAGTCGACGGAAAGAGCGTTTCTGAGAACGCTGTGTCATCAGATCTCTTTCTATCGGACTTCAAAGAATAATTAGAAACTACACCGCTGAAAAGGGTGATGCAATATGATTGTCACGATTCGTTTAGCCAACCTGGTCCACTAAACAAAACCTTCTTTGAACCAATCTTACCGTCATGTGCCCCGAGGGACCCATTACTCTTTTAAGGCTTGTACACCGGATTTCAGGGATTGCAGGTGCGATTTCAGGTCGGATTTCGAGGATTTCAAGGATTTTAGGCCGGATTTCAGGGGTTTTAAGGATTTAAAAAGTATTTCAATGGTTTTAGGGGCGATTTCAAGGAATTCAAGGATGGCTTGGAGACCGCTTAGGGGTTTGCGCTGTCGCTATCCGCTTAAGGGAGTACTTTAAGGGGGGCATTCGATAGCGCCAAAAACCACAATCGCCAACGCCGCAAGCGCCAGTCCGTAACCGCCAAACGAGAAAAGTCGCAAACGCCAAAGTTTGTTTAGGTTAGGTTAGGTGTAGTTAGGTGAAGTTAGGTTAGACTAAGTTAGGTTAGATAAGGTTAGTATTGCGGTTAAGACCTTCGGCGTTTGCGACTTTTCTCATTTGGCGGTTACGGATTGGCGCTTGCGGCGTTAGCGCTTGTGGTTTTTGGCGCCTATGACAGCTACCCGTACTTTAAAAGGTCGAAAAGTCCTTCCTACTTCACAAGAGCACAGACCATCTCAACCTTGACAACCGCTAAAATTTATCCAGCTTAAGGATGACAGCATTCCTCTTCACAGGAGCCGCTAATGACAATCAAACATCTTCGACAGCACATACATATCAAAGTGTAATACGTACGGTACGTGGTCTGAAAATAGACTTGAACTTGTAGCCTATATGATCTTTGTTGGCAGCAGTTGGCACCTTCGCATCCCCTGCCAAGCCTATACTAGCCTAGCCTAAGCTCGTCTACACACTAGGTGGTTTGACACGCCGGGGCGACACATGATGGGCAAGCCCACTCGCACAATCCAATTAAAATGATACCTGAGATATAAATTGGAAAACGAGTTTACAGGGAAAAAAATAACTCCTGTTTGGGGTCGTCCTGTACCTGTTTTGGGTAAGGGAAAATGGGACAAGAGCGAAATTAAGTTATCTTTAAAGATGAACTTTTAAACAAACATATCGATTCAGAGGTGTCGACGAGACTTTTTAATTGGTATATCAATAAAAATTGATTAATGTATCAATCTATCTGTGTTTTACCTTCATACCCAAAACAGGTATAGGACCACCCAAAACAGGAATTGTATTTTACTGTTTTCATATTTTGATCAGCTTTCATAATAGGCATATCAATAGACATATCAGAAGAACGAGCTTAGGACGTGGTTTCCGTTGATATGGTTATCGATATCACGAAAACTGAGGAACTTATCTGTTATGGGTTACTGGTTCCTTTGATAAGTCTTCAAGATGGATGAGTTATCAACAGCCAACAAAAAGAGGGCTCGCCGAGAAATTTTCATCGATAAAATGATATCGATAGATCTGAATGCGACACAGGCTATGGGTTCCTCCGCTCCACCTCGCTTGGCAAAAGCGAGGTGGAACACAGCAGGAGGTCGAATTAACCCTTTCTTTGACGATTTAACAATAGAAGCCCGCACTCTGCTGCTATTCGATCGAGTCGACAGTTATGATATCAATTTCTCTGCGCCCCCACTTCTTAGGGGGGGAGGTCCCTTGGGGAGAGGGGGGGGGGGAGCACAGCGCCAACTTCATAACTTGAAGCCAATCGCTTTTGTAGTTGGCAATCCAAGCTTCAGAATGTTTTGGCACGTCGAACAACCGACGCGGAACTAGCAAATCAAAGCCGACGATTCGGGTTAGGCCTATCTGCACGCCAATTACAGAAATTAGCTTAGGTATAATTTGAACTTATTGTTGGCTCTCCTCACGTGGAGGCGCGTTGAGTCCCTTGCAGGAGACGTTCTTCCCGATTTCGCGTTGCAACGTAAAGTAAGACTAACACTTTGCAAATGTAGGCTACACTGAAAAAAAATTCTTGACTCAAGAAAAACTTGTCAAAAAGCGTAAAAATGGATCCTTCTGAAAAATAGACGTATTCCCAAGCGCAGGAATTATTTTTCTTCGATTGTTTGTCTAAATTAAAGGGGGAGGAGACATCTTAATTATCAATAAAGAGGACAATCTTAAGGGAGAATATTTCTGCGGCTATCTGAAATGTTTCTTTGATTTCACAAGTTGAATTCTTAAAAGGTAGAATTTTCGACCTCATTCCACCTTTCGTCTCCAGCCCAGACGGCGAGCAAGGCACTAAACTTCCACCCAACCTGATCTGAAATAACACAGGTGAGAAAGGCTTTACTGTTTAATATATCCTGTTTATGTTCATGAATCCTTATAATGTTAACAGACGAAAGGTATAACCAGGGTGGGACAAAGGTGGAAATTTCGACCTTTAAAA
>Ga0058701_10001918_pt1 | contig 15288 bp, 5 predicted proteins | sample AgamicOrMae_FD_97039 | JGI IMG/M metagenome (GOLD analysis project Ga0058701, IMG submission 97039) | Agave microbial communities from Guanajuato, Mexico - Or.Ma.e | ecosystem: Host-associated > Plants > Phyllosphere > Phylloplane/Leaf | place: Guanajuato, Mexico | collected 2012-06-04
ATTTTTGTTTTATTTTTTCTCATTTTTTTATTCTGTTTATTTTTGTTTTTTATTATTACTTTCTCATTTTCTTTGTTTATTTTGCTCTTTTTTCATTTTGTTTTAAATTTGTTTTATTTTTAAAAATTTTCATTCCTAAAATTTTTATTTTTTCTTTTTAAATAATTTTTATTTAATTTTCATTTTTATTTTATTTCAAAAGAAAATTTATTTTAAACTTTCCAGGAGGACGAAGCGTATTAAAAAACGCAGGGCTTAAAAAAGGATTTAAAAAACAGTGCGTTTTGGGGACAAAAAAAAGAAAAAAAAGAGCTCCAAATAAAAAAAAGCAAAAATAGGCCAAAGGAAATCTAATTGTAAGTACAGTTGATATTTAGGGAGAAAGGCGGTACGATGAAGTGGTTCGCATTCGTTTAATTCGTCTCTAAATTTCTCATAGGCACCGGGAGCCCGTCCCGGTATGGGGGGGGGGTCCAGGCACGGCACCACGGATTTTAGTAACCCAGTGACCTCCAGTCGGCCAACACGAGTTCCCAGAGTGAGAACCCAAGCAGGCACTTTTCCGGGACGGGCGCTCCTCATCAGCCAAGTGGCTCTCCGAGGCTGTATTCTGGTTCCTCCTCTGAGACGCCCACCAGCCGCCTCCCAGCCATCGTCCAGACCTTCCGGAACCTCCCTCCGATACCCTTCGGGGCCCTCCGGAGCCTATCGGGGCCCTTCGGTGCTCTCCGGTCCGCCCCGGTTTCCTCTAATGAATGCCTCTTCATTATGTTAACTTTGAAATGGACCGATTTTTACGCGTTGACCTTGAACCTAAATATTTCATTACGTTCGTCGGGTATCTCGTCGTGCCTGACTCATTAAGTCGAAAAAGTACCTTTAATTTTTTGTTATTTTTCATTTTTTTAAATAATTTATTTATTTTTCTGTAGTTATCTGTCTTGGATTCTTTTGAAAAAAATTGATCAATTTTTTATTCATTTTATTTTACGTTGTATTTTTTTTTATTTTTCTTCATGTTACATACGCTTGGACACTTGAAAATTTTTCGGTAATGAGATTAGATATTTTATCATTTTTGTTTGATAAACATTTTCTAGGATTAGATTTTTAGTCTTTGATACCAAGCCTTAGACATTTCCTAGAATTGAAAACTTAAGATTTTAGGAATACTTTCCGTATCCTAAAAATTCAGAATTTCGTTTTTTTGTTTGTTTTTTCATGGGGAGTATCACAAAACCATATAACAAGCCAAGAAAACTCACTTCTTCACCTCAATCAAACCAATCATTATAAAATAGATATTTTTCACGGCCTCCTAAACCTCACCAAACCAAGGCCTTTCGGGCACATTGGCAAACATTGTGGAAAAGGGTCAACGAGAAACGACTCTTCTTATTCCGAATCTCTATTAAAGCAAGACATCTCTTTCTAACGGCAGTTAAAGCCGATGCTTTCTCTTTCCATTTCCAATTTTCTATCATCCGAATAACGATGCCTTGAAGTTGATGAGCCATCCTACTGCATGTCAAAAAAAACAAAAAAAAACAGGAGTGGTTACATGTGCTGCTCATTGCCAGATCAAAAAAAAATATTTTTAAGCTAGTAGGAGATCTTTTGAAAGATCCAACTTACATGCAGACTAACTGTGCGGTGACTGTTGTGAGTGATGAATGAGGAGAAATTTCTCTAAAATGTAGAAGATCTCACGGTGATTTCATTGTGAGTGTTTTTGACGATTCCTACGAAGTACTTACACTTTCAGCAGAAATGAATGAAGACTAATTTCATACACGTGACCCACTAGTATGAATTTTTTCCTTGTTATAAAGAGTACTTCTTTTCTCAATTAGCAATTACCTTCTCGTAGTTTCGGTATCCCTAATGAGTGTTTTGCTTTAAAATTTTAGACACTTTTAGCACTTGTAGGAAACGGGTTTCTGATGAATTGATGTCAAACTTGAGAGGTGAAAATTCAGCCTTTCAAATTTTACAGTGAATTCAGCAGGTGGCGTTTAAATTTATTAAAAAAATTACAGTTAACTGAAGAGTTGGGAAACCAAATTTTCAAAAATTTACACTGAACTCAAAAGGTGAAAAGTCAATTTTTAAACATTTTTAGTGACCACAAAAGGAGGGAAACCAATTTTTAAAAATCTACAGCGAACTCAAGTGGTGAAATTAGAAAATTTAACCCCTAAAAACTTACAGCGAACTCAAAAGGTGGAAAATCATTTTTTAAAAATTTGCAGCAAACTTGACAGATGGATATTCAACCCTTAAAAGTTTACAGTGAATACAAAATGTAGAAATTAAATTTTATTCAATTTGCAGTGGACTTTAGAGGTGGAAATTCAACCTTCGAAACTTCTCAATACACTAAGGGTGGAAATATGGTCTTTAAAAGTGTATGGTGAATATCTCGATCAACATATAAGAGAGTATCGTCAAGACTAGCAGGAAATTTGTACGGTTTTGTATCCACGATTGGCTGTATATTTCATTTAGGTTGAAGTCTCTCCTGAATAATTGAGGTCATTATTACGACAGAGGAAATTTATTCAATTGAGTGAAAATTTATTGGAAACTCGTTTGCCTCCATCGTCGATGATTAATCAAATCCGATTTTGAGTCACGGACTTTTCAAGTGACAAAACTGAGCAGCTCGCCTTACAAGTCCCTAGGAAATAATTACTTCTTTTCACACAATTGAAAAGAAGGATATCATGTGAAAGAGGTAAACAAATTCGTATTTTCTCGTGAATTAGAATATTTATACAGTATTATCGATTCAAGGTAGTCCTCCCGCGCCTTGACTTTGTGTCATCTTTTAAAAATAACTGGAAATGACAGTCTAGGATTTTACCCGGAAGAAAGGATAGCCTCGACACCGCAAGTAACAACCGAATAAAACTTTTCCTAGAAGCAATCTTTGAACATTTCCGAAGAATTTTACGCACTTTTGCAGCTAAGATCCCGATGTATGACTTAATACGCAGAGAAGTAGTACATAAAAGAAATGTCAAAAAACATTTTAAGAAGTTACTTTAAGCAACCAAAAATAGCAAACTAAGACCTTTAAATACGACTCACGAGTATTGGATTGTAAAAGGTTATAGAGTCATTTAAAATAAAATGCTTTAGATCAGGTGTGGTAAGAGGTCGCTACACTGTTATAACAAAAATTTGAATTTTCAAATCCGTTAATTGGAATTTTTATTCACTTCGCGACTATGAAATTTTAAAATAATTTTCTCGTAAATTTTCAAAAAAGTTACAATATGTTCAAAAACGGGTTTGAAAAATAAGTAATTTTTTCGAAAATTTGCAAGAAAAATATTTTGAACTTTCATAACCGGAGCGAATAAAAATTCCAAGTAACGGATTTGAAAATTCAAAGATTTTTCATGACAGTGTATACCTACCTTTCCCTACTCCGACAGTTTACATTTCACTTCCTTTCACCTGATTTTAGTAACGCTGCGTTTGCGCCAAGCGTATAACGCAGCCGCGTAATGACGCGTTTAAAAAGATGCGCCCAGATTAAACGCGCATTATTGCGTAAGTCAGCCGATGCGTTGAGTCGACGGGCATCAGCAATTAAGCTAGGTTATTAAGCGAACGCTGCCGGAAGCGGACCTTAGCGCTTCAACGGACACCCAAGAATTGATTGAAAAATGACCGGAAGTCAGTTGCATCTAAAAATGACATTATTCCGATCATCCACCGAAAAGTAGGTCAAATCGCGGAGGGGTTTTGATCACATGCGCTGTTAAACCGAAGTAAGAAGGGTAAAACAGGCAAAAGGTGTTATTGGTTAAAGTTTCCAGAGATGTAAACTAAGAACTACGTCTATGATAAGGTCCTGTCGAGAGCTCACAATTGATAAATCAGGGCAACTTCGAAAATAACCAAATTGACGATCTTTCCCTCATTTTACCTTAATAAGTAATAAGTGTTAGTTTTTCTGTGTAGGCCTAGGCTTCATTAGGTTAGTAGGTTACTTTAGGTTAGGTTATTTTAGGTAAGGAAAGTTCAAGAGACTTCGAATCCCTCAACCAAAACTTTCTGGCCGATTCCTTGTCAACAGTGGACCAACCGCACATTATTGTTTCAAACCGCGAGCGAAACACGCTATCAAAAAGCGACTTGAGGAAACTCCATAATGGCGTCCTTATCGCACATTTCCTGATAAAATTGTATGCACCGATTCGATTGCTCCCGCCACATTGTGCTTTTGTGAAATGGAGCGAAGAACGCCAGAAACAAGGTGCGGCGCCAACGCGGACTATCAAGCCACGCGGCCGGCCGCCGCCATGACTGGGCCCATAACCTGCCGGACCCTTTGGTCCTTCCGAGTGTGACACACGAAAATGGCCGTGACCACATTGTATGTCACGTGACGAGCACTCCGGTCCGGTTTTCAGCCTTTTCAAGGATGAGATCAAATTAGTTTGGGATGATGCGGAAAGAAAAAAAGTTACCATTTTGGATATTTCTCGATTCTTCCCATCTGTGTCATTTTATAATATTTGCAGTTTTTGTACTATTTATTTAAATGTTATTTTTCAAAAATTCTCTTTTTTTAGGAAGGATTTTAAGGGCAGGCAAGCGGCATTATTCGTTCATGGACGAGCTAATCATAAATACGATTAATTGACAATGTAATTCGTTCGTTTATCGATTGATTTTCCTTTCCATCTCTTTCGTACTTCTACCTTTCAAACATTATGAAAATTCAAAGAAATATAATCACGTTTTTAGGCTAACCTTAAGATTATTTAGGTTAACTAAGGTTAGGTTGTCTCGTGCCTCCATTCGACCTAGCGACAAAAGGTGGAATAGTAGGTCGAAAATTTCCAACCTCTCAAATAGCACGGGGTACTGTTTTACAAGAGCGAATATCACCGTGAGAAGATGACACGCCTAGAAACAAGTCAGCAAATGTTTACTCAAAAATTTTCTGGCAAATACAGGACCAGTCATCTTGTTCTGGTCATACCAATAACCGATTAGTAAAAATATGTATTTTTTAGATTTAAAAAAAACGCAAGAAAATACCGTTCAGTTACGAAATAGCGGCGTCTTTATTTTCGTGAATTTCCAACAGTTTTTTTTAAACATAATTGAATTACGAACAAAAAGGAGTATTTCTAAAAAAAAATAAAGAAAAAAAGTATCGCCTGAAAGATGGTTAGCGGATCGGATGCTCGAAGATGGCGACGTATGGAAACCTATTTCGCATTCGTCACACTTTTTGTCCATTTTCCGCCGAAATCTATGATTTTATCATGCAAAATCCGGGAGGCGTCTTAGACAACGCGGCCAAGTTTCTGTGCATATTTTTATCGTATTCCTTATTTCGCAGTTCTAACACGCGTCAAATGTGGATCTCCTAAAACGGATTTTCTCACCCAAATGAACAAAATTGCTGACCGAAGTCTAAACATAAAATTGCTGTACGTTTTCCTGAGTTGCTGCACTCGCTGTGTGACTATCGCAGGTAGAAAGGCGCTACTCAAATCCACCCAGAGAATCATAATACGTGTTATTTTCGCAGATGTGGAAAAGGTCGTGGGATGTCCAATCGCTGCAAGCCACACAAACAACCGGCGATAAAGTAGCACTTAAAGTAGCCCAACTCGGCTCGTGTCGCTACCATCGGTAGCCTAACTTAAGTGTGGGTACGCTCGTGACTTATCGCTACTCCGTTAATAACGACTACCGCTTCAACGTAGCCGCCGACTGCCGAAGAACAAACAAATATCAACAACTCCTTGCATATTTTTTTAATTTTAAGTCAAAATATAGAGTTCATACATTAAATTTGATGGCTTCATACAGTAAAAACTACCCCCTAGTTTCTGGTTACAGCAATCAAATGGTTTCGTCGAGAGCTCTCCGTTGATATGGTTAATCATATGGGTATTTTTAAAATTAACCAAATTTTGCTCTTCCTCTTGTTTTGCCCGAACAGCGGTTAGTTATCTATTCCGATTCTTATGTTCGGATTTTCATCGTAAAAAGGAGTGGAGCGATAGCGAAGCGAGTCACAAGTAACTTAACCAAACTTAACCTAGGTTTAGCAGTTATCCTGAAATGTGGTAAACTTCTCGAAGTTACGGCAGGAGTGACTGTATTTCCTGTCATTTTTGACGCCTGTCCTCTACGGTATCTTCTTCTTGTAAGCACCTTCCTACGCTCACTCGAAAGTTCCCAGTCTGTAAATCTCGTTTTTGACTTTGACCTTAAACTTCCTCTGGTATGTGTGACATAACTCTGAGATGCTTTTTGTACGTCGAGATCTGACACGGGGAACTCGGAGTTTTGTGTTACGTTAAACGATTAATTATTAATTTTTTTTCGAGTGAAGGTGAAAGTGTTGTCCTTGATGAGAAGATATCCTGGCAGCCTGAGAGCGTAGGGCTATTTGACGTGCGTGTTAAAGTCGCCAAGGTCACTTGGGAGGGGGGGCAATAATCCCCAAGGGATCTCGGGAAGATTTCGAGGGTAACCGATGACTTCAACAGAAGCCTGATATCGGCGCAGGAAAGCATGAGTTGTCCACGTCACTCATAGGGTTCTTGGTTCATTCTTTGGATTATCTCAGTAGCGAAAAGCCCCCGTCTTCTCAGGTATAAACAGGCATTCTTTTCTCATTTTTTTAAGGATGTTTCCGCGACTTATCGAGTCAAGTTCACGAACAAGACGAACAAAAACTGTCAAAACTTGTTTAAAAATCTGAAAAGCACGAAAAACTATAAAGTTTGACTAAATAATGAAGATTCGTTGGCAGCCAATATTTGCGGTTACTTCATTTTTTAAAATTGTCGCCATTGCTGATTTGACTCATATTTCCCCCCCCCCAAAAAAAAGAACTGTTTTTGAGGTTTTCATCAAATATTTTTCTTAAACCACGGTAAGATACTAATTTATTAGTCTCAATTTGTTTAACTAGATCAATCATGTGGAACGTTTTTTTATGCAAACTTATCGAGCAAATTTTCTCGTAGAAAACTTCAGTATTTTGGTACGCGTCTATATAACGCCGCGTAATTCATGCCATCATCGAATGCCTAAAACTGAAAAGTTAGGAAGGTAACAAGTCGTTTATAGTGGTCAGGTGTGTTTAATTAGCATCTTAACTATATTTCTAAAAAATAACGGCGAGTCTAAGAAAAAGCATATATAAAAAAAACTGTCATCGGCAAACTTTATCTCGATGAAACATCCTTAAGACCTCCATGTAGGAGCAATGATTCCGAAAGTAAAAGGCCCCTCAGCCGACTTATGCCTCTCTGGTTCCAAAGAATATGTTTCTTTTCTTCGGGACGTTGTCAAGTTTTACCTGCCATTTAAGATAGGCTACCGTGTTGATATCGAAGCGAAACGTTTCCTATGCGACGTGGAAAATGCGGAAGCGTTGGTGTTATCAGTGGGATCTTTGTTTAGGCGAAAATGTGGGGCTGGCCTGCACTGGTTTATATTCTCTCAAAAAGTGCGGAGAGTCAAGATAATAAGCTCTTATGGCGGCATGTGCCCCATTGTACTCCACGCAACGGTTTCGGTAAAACGGAGCTTGTCCATCTATTCACTCTGCTTCCGGTAAATCAATAAATGGTTGCCCAGATTTTTACGGGAGAAATAAGATACGCCTTCGGGACGGAAAAGGGAACGGCAATCCCATTTAACCTTTGTTTGAACTCGATTCGGTTAGGGCTGGCGTAGTGCTGACCCAAGGGAGTTTTCCATCTCTTGTGCTCCACCTTTCGGGTAGCTAAACACCAAATTCCAAATCCGCCAACGCCGCTACCAACATAATAACATAACTTTGGCAGTTATGATTATTGGCGCTTATGGATACTTGCGGGTGCGGCGTTGGCGGTTTTGAAATTTGGCGTTTGTGGCTGCCGCCATCACCTGTCGTCACTAAGTTGAGTGGAGCGACGGAGAAGCGAGGCACATGGCAATTAACCAAACCGTAATCTAAGGACATCAACAAATCATATCAACCAATCAACCTAACCTACCGGTAATTTAACTATCAAGTAATCCTTCTTGTAAGTAATCCTTAACTGATGGTCGTCAATCAGGATAACAGTTCTCACTGCCACTGTCTGCCGCTGAGAAACCAAAAAGTAAGCGGTGTAAAGTGGTAGGTAGCGATACATAAGACAACACCTAACTTAAACTTAACCAGGCTTAATTTTAACCTAACCTAGAAATCGCTATTTCTTGTAAAAAAAATGCTCCCTATATTAAGTTGAAGAAATGAAGCTTAGGTGAAAACACAACTAAGGTAGAAACCACTATTTTAAAGATTACAGAGGTGTACAATAGGTCAATTTGGCGGTACTTGCGATGTTGTGTTTTGGCGCTTATGACAGCTACCCGAGTCAGATTATTCTTCCTGGAGTGCCAGACTCGCACTGATTCGACTCATAACCAAAATAGCAGAAAAGCGGCAACACATTAACTAACAAGTACGATGGGATGCATTCGATAGTGCCAAAAAACCGGAAGCGCTAATGCCGCAAACGCCAAAGTTCGTAACCGCCAAATTGATAGGTAGGCTTATTATTTTATAGGTTACGTTTGTATAGCGGTTGTGGACGTTGGCGTTTGCGACTTTTCTCGTTTGGCAATTACGGACTGGCGCTTGCGGCCTTGGCGAGTGGTTTTTGGCGCTTATGACAGCTACCCAAGTACGATAACACAGTAGCGTTGACAGCCAAAAACTAACCTTCTGGTACGGTTAACAAATAATCCTTTTATCGGGAGCCAATGGGACGCACTCACGAGGATAATGAACACAACACAAAACACTTCACATCACCAACACTGTTGATCCACTACACCATAGCACTTTGTTAGTCGCGATCCTACGAACCGGCAAGGATCATCAACGTGCGCTCGTGCACAATACCACAGTAAAACAACAAGGAGCTCTCCAATCTCCGCGTTGACACTGCAAAACATACACGACACTAGCGCTGCGCTCAGCTCCGTGGCAGCGAGACGAACTACCTACTGGCGCGCTCGGATGCGGCAGGGAGGGGAAGGGTCCCTCGGGAGGGGGAAGGGGGGCGCGAAAGGGGAAAGGGAAAGAGATGAGGCCATATAATGACTGCTGTGCAAATGCTGTTTTGGGTTCGATGCCAGTGTGCGGCTTCGTTGACAGTCATTAAAAGTGAACCTTCTGTGGAAATTTTGCTGCGCAAAAATGACCTTGAACGCGCTAGGGCTTCGGCCACCCAAAAACTGCATGCGTCCTTTTTTTTTCTACACTGAAATTTCCTGACTGAAATTCGACGATTTTTAGAGGAGACCGGAAAAAAATCTTCCGTATCTTGTTCAGCATAAACGTAGTAAAAAATGAGGGGGGGGATGCAGAGCGGTCCTCTATGATGCAAAATACTAAGGCATTTCAACTTTTTTTCTAAATGTAACAAGATCATCCAAAACCTCTATTTTTTTTTAATTTGAAAAAAAAAGGACGGAACTGAACAATCCAGTTACACTGCAAAATAAAGTCTCGATGATTCCATCACCTTAGGAAGGTTGATGTAAAATTGGAATACTGACAATGAAGTTTGAAATTGACTGCATCGTATTACACCGAGTTAAAAAAATGTGAAAAAATGAGTAACAAAAAAAAGACGAAAAAAAATTAGCACGGCAACCTTGGCTGTCTTTAAATGCCTGATAAATGTGTTACGTGGAAATATTTGATCATGGAGGATGGAAGTCCTTCTCTCTAATTTGATCTGCATTGTGGTTTTCCAGGTTTGCTATGAACCGCCAGTAGGCGGGGGAGGGTACAGGGTTAAGAGAGGGGGGAGGGGTCAGCTGACTGACCACTATCCCACCGAGAGACGTGGCAGCTAGAATAGAATCAACTATTCAAGAAGCTTCATTAACTCCGACATCAGATCTAAAAAATAAAATAACAATTCACCTATTTGTGGCTTTTTGATTGAAGCTTTGTCCTTGTAAGTTATAGGTACCCACAGAGAGTATGCGAACGTAGGGCGGTACCCACAAACGCCAAATTTCAAAACCGCCAACGCCGCACCCGCCAGTATCCATAAGCGCCAATAATCACAACCACCATAGTCAATGATTAGATTAGGTTACGTTAGGTTAGGTAAGGTAGGTTAGGTTAGGTTCGTAGCGGCGTTAGTGGATTTGAAATTTGGCGGTTTTGTACTGTCCGTTGGTTTGCGGACTGACGGGTTTGAAATCTGGCTTTTATGATAGCTACCCCGAAAGTGTAAGTGGAGAAGTAGATTGAGAGCGGACTTTGTTTCATTATTTTTTTATTTTTTAATAAACTTTGTTAGGAATAACGGAGTATCTTCATCGATTCGTGACCTCTTGTCAAAAAGTGCATTTGCTTGCAAACAGCTTTAGAAGCCGTATAAGGCGCACACGCAGCGCAATTTGTGTTCAATCACCTATACCGACTCGTACGTGATCTCCCGTTAATATTTCTCACCTATACAATCACGTCCAGTATCTCCAAAAATATCGGAAATGCAAGAGAGAAACTCCTGCGAATATATTTTTTTTTATTTTTAAAAATTCAGTAAGGTAAATCCTAAAATCGAAAGTATGAGCATGAAGACCTCTATGTGAACGGTAAATAATTGCTTATCTCTATCGGTAATGTTTTCCTTTCCTCTTAAAATTTTATATTGGTTTTACATGTACCAAATAAAATGTTTTTGATTATTTTCTGGCTGTTTGATAGCTTCTTTATAATATAAATACCTTGTCAAAGATGAGTAATGAAACTCTCACCATAGTTAATTTAGACAATCCCAACTAATTAAGTATTTATTTTGACTAGCAGGAAGTCATAGAATTTTTCTTACAATTTAAGACAATATATATCGTCAGAGCTAATTAAATTATCTTAAACAACTACCTGAACGTTAATCGGACTGTTGACGGATAAATAAAGTTCAATTGTTTCATGAACAAATATTGCAGAAACCAAAGAGCACTTTGAGAGACTCTATCGCAAAAGGTTGAGCTCCTGTGAAGTGCTGTTTAGGCAACCAACATGCCATCTACGTGTCCAGGGTAGCCTACCTCGAAAAAGCTCTGATTCAACAGCGCAAAGTTATACAAGAGCTACTTTGCAAGTTATTCACACATTTACATTAAGATTCTTTTTCTTAAAAAGGGTCGTTTTTTTAAGCAACTGCTGTAAGTTCAAGGTTTTGAGGCCATTACATAATGCGATAGCCACCATGAAGGGATATTCGTGTAGGATAAATTTTTGACTCTTTTTTCCGCGACAATGTTGACCTGAAAACATGTCGTTTTCGATGCGTATAGAAACAGGTTAACAAAAATTGATCTCCCTAAGAGAAGGTTTCAATTTTTTAATAGTGTATCGTACTATCAACCACACCAAAATCACTACAAACAGGATATTCGTAGGAAATCTCGAGTTGTTTTGATTTATTTTTTTCATTTTTTTGCAGACTTTTCCCACATTTTCCCAAGCTGTGGAGGAAGGATGGATTTTATCCTAACGATCTCAAATATGTAGAAAACTTTAAACCGAAATGCTTCGAAGTGAATTCAAAGGGGTAGGTATTCCAAAATCAACACTAAATGCGAGAATGTTAATTATTAATATTAAAAGATATATTTGATACCAAAATCTTACATCACACAGATATTTTTTTTAAAAGGATTTGTGATTAATACATTTCCCTTAAAACACATACCTTTTTTGTTTTGAAAGAAAGCAGAAATCACAGTACTAGTACACAGTGTCATTACACATCAGAGTACAAAATTCTATAAAAAAAAACAATAAATAATGGTTCTACGAGAAAATCAAAGAAACTTCGGTAACTTTTCCAAAGTGAACATCTTCAAGGTAACTTCAGTTTCAAAAAAAAAGATACAATTTATCTACAAATATCACATTATAGTAAATTTGGTAACCAACCACCAATACAGCAGGTATGAAAGACACTCACGAAGATGAAAAATTCACAATGCACAACGCAAACGATATGAATAAATTACCACTCGGCTAGGGTGAATAAGAATTATTTATATATATAGAGAGAGAAATCAAGTAGTTCATAAATTACGTATTATAAAAAAATCCTCAAAACAAGGACCTGAAAATTCGCAAGATAATTGAGAATAAAATGATATGCGAATTACAATGACTAAGCTACGTGGCTGTGTAACTCATCAGTGTTGAACAGATAATACAAAATCAGATTGCCCCTCTACACTACAGGATATTTCTCTAGACCTGGTACAGTTTTTGCCTAGTTTTAATAGTTTTAGAACGTATGAATAAAACTGTTAAAACAAAGGCAAACCGTAATAGATTTGGAAATTTCCCTGTTTTCTTTCTTGAGATTTTAAATAATCAGAAACGTTTCCACTTTAGTGAGTAGATGTTTCCAGAAGTAATCATGACAATAGCCAAACTAAAAGTGAAATGGCACACGAGACCTACATATTCACTAATTTTAGCACATCCCACAAGCAGTACCAATTTAATAATCCGTTGTTTGATTGAAAAAAAGGATGTTTCAGTCTCTTCGCGAGAAAAAAAAAACAAACGACGTTTCAGAATCTGCTTTAAAGCAAAACATTTAAAATATTTCTTTTTTTAAATTGGAAATTACTTTACGTTGTACTTTAAGAGGTGAATCTTATTTTGTGTTGGCAAGGTTTTCAGTCTATTGTTGCATCCTGAGCCACTTTCAACCTTCAACAAAGGTTTACAAGAAAAGATTATCAGCAGTGAAAACCTACGCCTTTATGACATGGTCATGTCTTTTGAATTATTACATTACAAATGTAAAATTTCTCAATGTTTCTGAAAAGATGATCAAATTGTGGTGTGTTCATGACTCAATATAAGCCGGAACATGTCAAATTTCACCAATCCAAACCCATGGTTACCTCTGGTTCGGGACTAAGTGAATGATTGAGCTATATACCGTCGTTTTCAAAAACACAATTCTTAAATATATTTGCGTCTCTGAATTTTCCGCTGAGTACGAAAATTGTTGGGTTACTGTTGGAGTTAATTGCTTTAAGTCATCTAATCCAACCCTGAAAAAAAGTTCTTGAACTATCAGTGGCAAAAGTATTGCTCCCGTCTATATGTTTCAAACCTTTCTTACTTGAAAACCAGAAAAGAACTCTGTCAAGTTGATAGAGAAAATGACTATCGAATTCATTTCGCGCTCTTTTGTTGTATCTCTTCCTGATCTTATGAAGATTTGATGAGAGGGAGCAATACCTTTGGCAATGGTAGCAAAATGTGGCGAATTTCAGCACAAACACAACTCAATGAGGAATTTAGTGGTAGACGGTGTAAGGTGTGAGGGCCTTGCCGTAGACAGGTACAGCGGTATGGACGCGAGCTACGTCGACGCGGGCTGTCTTGAAGACGGCGGGCTGCTGGACAGACAGGCGGTGGATCTTGGTGAAGGGCTCGACGACGTCGACCTCCTGGACGGTCTGGATGGGTCTGGAGACCACGACGCGCCGGGTGGACACCCGCTCGTTGGTGGGTTCCGCACCTGGGGGCGCGGGCGTGGCCGACAAGACCCTGGCGCGGACCTGGCCGGCGTCCAGAGCCACGGCGGCAGCGCGACCCTGGGTTCCAACTTCAGCGACGCCGCCCTGAACCAGGTACAGGAAGGCCCGTTGAACCTGAGACGATTTTCATGTCTCTGGCGCCGATAGTCTCTATCGGGTTTTGTTAGGTTAATAACATGCTGGGTAAAGTTATCTGTTAGTTTGGATATGTATATACAATGTCTGTACACTAGGAATAACTCTTTGGGTGATGCTATCGACCCGATTTGCATTTGCTTGGATATGTATATACAATGTCTGTACAATAGGAATAATTCTTTGGGTGTTGCTATCGACCCCATTTGCATAGAAAGAACTGAACGCACGGGACCTAACCTAATACAATTTAAATGGGGCAGTCGGGTCAATAGACAATCCCTAATTCTTGTACGATACCGAATCGACGAGGGAAATACTGTGCATTTAATCCATAACCGCCCAAGGGATTTGGAGTGAAATTTAGCTAAGATAAGTTAAAAAGATTTTTTCCATTAAAATACGCAGTTTTAAGCTTTAGAAAATGCCTAAATTATTAAATTTAAGGTTTCCGGAAAGGTTATATTTTTATGTTGCGACAATACTGATTAGAAAAGATCATCTAAAATATAGTCTGTTTGCGAACGGCATCGCTGGGCAGTTGGGGGTAATGCAAATGATATGGGCAAAATATATACAGTATGTACACTAATGCGTCCAGAGTCGTAATGTGTTACATGTAATCGGGTAAGTTAAACCCACATTATCTGAAAGCGCGTTCGCAACAGCTGAATATTTACAATAAATTTGTCTGCTTAGCAGTTTTGTACAATATTGCTTGTGAATAAAAATAATTCTCTCATACACACAAATACACATAATAACGTTCTTTTATGTCGTATTTGATGTATGCGTTGTGAGTGTTAAAGGAACCAATCGCTGAATCTACGAATTATTCATATCATTGCTAACATTTCTTAACCCCTCCAAACGCACATACTGATTGGCCGATGTGCGAAAATTTATGTACATATTTACAACCCAAATATACAAACCCTTCACCGTTCAGTATTCATGGAAGCAACTGCGAAAAAGTGTGGTAATAGAGAAAATTTTTAAAATCGATCGGGAGCTAAACTGGAACGTATAGCTAAATGCTATGAAAATATGTACAGTCTATCCCAAAACCGCTACCACCAGTCTGTACATTACTTACTTCGAATCCGGAACGAGAGTGCTATAGTTGAGTTAAAAATTTAAAAATGAAAGTTATTAGATCTTGCGACTTTGCTGAAATTTCTAAGAACTTCGGAACCATGAGATATTTGTAACACCGGATTATTCTCTCGCTGAGCAATCCGAAAATGGCATTATTTGCTACGATATTTGAACCGGTTGAAAAGTTAACCGCGTTTAAAAACGCAATCGCAAAATCTGGCTGATAGGGCGTGGGGAAAACTGCGGAATCCCAAACCCTGACTTTGGCGCCATCTAGCGGAAGATGGCTTATATTCCCCATTCCATGCTGTACCGGGTGAGTTTCTGGGCGCCGGTCATCTCGTAACTAGGCAGCGAGCCACACACGGGTGCACGAGAGGTTGCCTATCAGATTTGCGCGCAGGCGCCTTCTCGATACAACCGGTTAAACTGATCTCCCCTTGCTTCTGGGACTGTTCC
>Ga0058701_10001919_pt1 | contig 15286 bp, 12 predicted proteins | sample AgamicOrMae_FD_97039 | JGI IMG/M metagenome (GOLD analysis project Ga0058701, IMG submission 97039) | Agave microbial communities from Guanajuato, Mexico - Or.Ma.e | ecosystem: Host-associated > Plants > Phyllosphere > Phylloplane/Leaf | place: Guanajuato, Mexico | collected 2012-06-04
CAACAACAACAACAACAACAACTGCAACATCATCGCCCCTCAGCTTTGGGCGAAGCGTGCGCGCCAAGCGAGACTGTGTGCGGCCAGATTTCGATTTTGCTTGGCCAATATTTGGCCCCTCGCAAGCAAACCACTCGAACCACACTCCAAGCAGACCACCTGGACCAGGGCGCCACTTCCGGCGGCCACTTTGGCGGCGATAATTTGCCCACTTGGCTGGCTAGACTGAGCTTGGGGGTGGGGCTGCCAAGTGCAGAGAGCTAAGGGCTGAGAGCTAAGGGCTAGAGACTGAGAGCTGAGGGGGGCTGAAGTATGAGAGCTAAGGGCGCGCAGCAAACAACAAGCGACGACCAACTCGGCCGGCCCACTTGATTGATTGGCCACTCGCGGCTCGCATGCACAAGGCTTTCAAGCAGCCGGCCTGATGCGGCGCAAAATGGAGTCTGCCCGCCGGCACTCAAAGGCGCACTTTGAGCCAGCTTCGAGTCGCCACACTCGAGCGGCCGCACTTTTAGCTCCACTCTTTGGACTCTTCTGACTCTCAGGCCGCCCAGTTGGCCGCCCACAAACTAGAGACTGTCTCTGGCATGGGGCCACGCCACTCGGGCCCAGCTCGTCCGGCCGGATCAGCGTCAAGCTAGCTCGCCGGCGCCCAAGCTTTGGGCATTGTTTTCCCGCTTAAGGAGGCCCTCGGCTGCTGCTGCTGCTGCTCCTCCGCCGCTCAAGGAGGTCGCCCTTTCGACTTTTTCCACTTCTTTCCGCTTCTCTCTCCCCTGCCAGCACTTCTCTCTGGCCCACCGGCGCCTCACAGACCAGCCAAAGGCCCTCAGCGGCACAATTTGGCCACAATTTGGCACAATGAGCGGCCGGAAGTTGCGGCTGGCGGCTCTTCTTTAGCGGCGAGCGAAAGAAGAGGGCCTTCTGGACGCCAAATGGGAATCTCTGGCAATAATGAGCCGAAGAGTGTCGCCAATCAGTTGGGCGCCCATTTGAGCTTGGCGCAAGTTTCCTCTTCTCTCCTGAGCTCTGGGCGAGTCAATTTCAGCTTCGGCCCAGCTGCCTCTTGTCGGTTTCTCGGCGCGCCACTGGCGGCAGTCCGGCGCTTTGCTAGCACCGCGCCGAGACTGCAGCAAGACCGCAGCAAGACTGCGGCAAGACTGTGCTTCGACACGGCAGTCTGGCCGCTCTGGTCGAGTGGGCACTTTTGCTGCCTGGCGCCAATCAGGCGGCGACAATGATTATTGCCCGCAGGCCGCCCGCACTGCCCAATTGGCGCTCCAGTGGCGCACAATCGGGCGCTAGACTCTGGGGATCTGGAGCCTCTTTAGCTTGGCGTTTGGGGCCAACGCCAAGCTTGCTCCAAACGACAAGAGCTCTCTGAGGGCCACTCTGGCCGCAAGCAGAGGTCTGCGCGGGGCCAGAGATGGTCTGGCGGCCAAAGAGCAGCTCTTGCAGCCCAAAGTGCTGCAAGAGGTTGGCCTCAGCGCGAGTGTCGCCATTCATCATGGGCCAGCAGCATCCGCCCACTCGTTTCCAGTGGAAGAGGCGCCTCCTTTGCTTGGGCACTGGTCTGTCTGCAGCACGCACGTTGCTCTGCAGACAGACCGATGCTCTGCGCTGAGAGCTTGTGGCCGCCCTCAGCTCTGCAAGCCGCCAATCAATCACGCTCCCCCTCGAGCTCGCCGGCCGCAATCTCTGCCCTGCTCGCCCTGCAATGCACACCTACACTCGATGACGGGAACAGTCGCCCGCGCACTTGCCACTCGCAGACTGAGCGCGGCCGGAAGGCGCCCCCACCGGCTCGCCAACTCGGACAAACTAGAGTGGCCAGACAGGCCACTCTAGTGGGTTGCCGGCGGCCAATAACTGTAAGCAAATCAATGAAATTAGAGCCAAATTGGCGCCCACAGCTAGCGCCCAAGTGCAGCCACCGCCGCTGATTGAGTTTGGCGGCCAGTTTGAGACGTGCGCTCGGGACTGGCCAACCTTTTTCAGCTGATTGCTCGCTTCCGCCAGCGGCTTTCCGGCCAGTGTGGCTCGCGCAATGCAGCCAGACCAGGCGGCTGGTCCTGGCTGCTTGCCTTCTAGAGAGTGTGGCTCGCAATGCAGCGGCTGCACTGATCCCAAACCCAGTCCATTAGGCTGCAAATGGGCGGCGGCTGCAATTGTACTGACTGTGTGTGGTCCACAAGCAAACGAAACCAAAGCTAACCAAAGGCGCCTCCTCTTTGCCCAAATCTTTGCAGAGACGAGCGCCGGCGGCGAGCTCGTTTGCCAGAGAGGCGCCCCACAAGCAGCTGCTCGAAAGGCGAGCACGTGTGCAAACAATTGGCAGGCTTGTTGTTCTTTGGACGGCCCGCAAACTGCGCCCTCTGGCCACACACTTTGCTCGCCGTTTACTTTTCTTTAGCCCCCAATTATTGGCTCAATTTTGGCTCAATTATCCAGCGAGCTTGGGTCTGCTTCTCGCCGGAAGTGGGCGCCGAAAATAAGCTTCCATGTGGCTCGTGAGCTTAGCCTTAGCTGTCAGAATTGCAAAGCAAAGAATGTCTCATTTTATCGCTGGTCTAATTGTGTTTATATACAATTCGTATTTATATACAAATTGTATTCGTATACAAGCTCTGGAAGATTTTCTTGTGTTATAACACAATTATAATTCAGTTAAGTTTCACTCAAACTCACCTGCATTGGATTGGTTATGGTGAACTTGGCCTGCTTTTTGGTGTACACTTGGTTCTGGCTGAAGTGTTCCCTATTGAGCAGGGTCAGCGTGAAGTCGACCACACAGGCCGTGTTTGGACTGGCATTTCTGAGCAACAAATGCACCCCAAGCATCTTCTCGCTGGGCCGCTGGAAGGACACTGCCCAGCGGTGATAGCCGAAGCAAAAGTCTTTCGTCGTTGCGTCTCGATGGGCGTCCCTGGTGACCGATTTGGTGACGATGAAGGTGAAGATGCCCGTCTCGCCGCGGTCATTCAGGCGGCTGAATCTGTTCAGCAGAGCCATCTTGCTGCTTTCTGCAAGGCCCTCAGCTGTCCTTAGGTGTCCTCAGATGGCCCTTAGGTTAGCCCTTAGGTGAACTCTTGGGTGAGCTTGGGTGGCCCTTAGCTTAGGCGAGCTCTTGGGTGACCTTAGCTTGAGTTGTTTGGCTGTGTGGGGGAAAGCAAAGAAAAGAATTGGCCGGCCAATTTGGTGCCCTTTTTGCAAGCCAGAGACTGTGTGTCTAATTGCGGCCAATCTTCATCGCGCGCTCCACGCCAAATGGGACGCGTCACTTGCCACTCTTCTGCTTGTCTGCTTCAGGTGCAATTGAACTCTCGCCAATTGAACCCAATGGAGCTCCTCTCTCTCTCTCTCTCTTTCTCGTGCACTAGAACTCGATGCAAATCTTCGTGTGTGTGGGCCCTCAATCCACTTGGCGCACTGCAATCTCTCTCTCTTGGCCACCCACCACTGACTCTCGAGAGGATTGGTCCGTCCTCTTGGCGCTTTTTTGCGCCCTTTCCGCTCGCCTAGCTCGCCTTGCTCTGGGCGCTCTGGGCGCTCCTTGCGCTCTGTGCAGCTTGCCAGCGGCCACCCTTAGCTTGCCAGCTCCCACCCTCAGGAGCATCGCGAGTGCGGCCCGCAAACAAAGAGTCTAGACGAGCCGCTGGGCCGCAAGCAGCAAGGTGGGCCACCTTGCCCGCACGAGCTGGCCAAAGTTGTCAACAAAGTCCACAACAAGCTGGCTCCTCCTGCTCCTTTGGCGCGATATTGCTTCTCTCGCTCGTTTGTCTCGCTCCTTTGCATAAGCAGCTCTCCTCTGCCTTGTTGAGCTCCTCCTCCCCCTCTTCTCTTCTGCTGCCGCTCGCCAAAAGGGCCACTCTTTGCCACCAGCAACCTGCAACCTGTTTCTCTTTGGGCTCTGCTGCAATTTCATTGAAATTTTCTGCCCCAAACTTGTCCTGAAAGGCGCCCGTTCAAGCAGCGCTCACTAGAGGCATGTGCTGGCTGCCTGAAGCGCACTCTCTGCTCTCTAATGGCGCCCCATTGGCCGCCGTCCGTCTGGCTGGTGTGCACTTTTTCGCGCCACTCTCGCCCCAAAGTCGCCCCGCCGGAACACAGTCTCTCCCACACACACACTTACGCTTGCAAGCCGCACATAAAGCAAAACGCCAAAGCAAAACGCCAAAGAAAAACGCCAACAAAACGCGAGCAAACTGCCGCCAAACAAAACAACAACAACAACAACAGCCCCACGGAAGCGAAACTCTCGAGAGCTCACCTAACACGGAGAACAAACTGGGCCCACACTCAACACACTGCCGCCCACCCAATGAGAGCCACTCGCTGGCTGGCCGCCGCTCGTCCAGACTGTCTTGGGGGTATTTTGGGCGCGCCACACTAGACACAGTGGCCGGCGAGCTACGTAAACACGCCGCCCACACTGCAACGCGTCGGCGCCACTCGCAGGCCACGCATGCGCCCCTTTCCCTTTGGACCAGTTTAGACCTCAGTTCTCTGCTCGGCTCACTGTCTTCTGCTTGCTGTCTGCCCTAAATATGCCCACCCAGAGCTGAAATTGTATCCCTCGCCTTTGCCAATCCGCCAAAGCTACTCCCCAAAGCGAATTCCAATTCCTATTCCAATCCCGATCGGCGGCGGCGGCTGCTGGCCTTCCGGCGCGCAGGTGGCCCCGCCGACTCGCCAAACCAGCAGGCTAATCCTCTCGCCCAGACGAGCAGGAAGGGGCGGCGATATTCTGCGGGTGGCGAGCTGGCCAGAATGGCTCCCCTTCCGCCGGAGGAGGAGCCCTTTTGGTGCCGAGTTGGCGCAAAGTCCGCGAGGATTTGGGCCAAAATTCTATGCGCATTTGGCGTGTTTCTCTGCGCCATCTGACTCATCTGCAAGTGGGGCTCCATTTGGGTCGAGCTTTGAGTCTTCTTCTTCTTGAAGCAGCTTTTATGCCAGAGGAACAATTCGCGAAACCAAATACACCAAATAGCGGCTGAGCCTCAAACGTGGCCGCCGGTGCATTGTTGTTTGTGCTTGGGGCGCATGGCAGACAGTGAGCGGCGCATAGAGAGCGGCGCCCAAGTGCTCGGCAAGCAATAAGACTTCGGCAGCCAATAACATGACACTGCCTCTGCGGACTGGGCCCAGTTTGGCTCTGCCGAGATCTACATTGATTTGCCGCCCAACTTGGGGTGTTATATGTCAAACACACACACTGAATGACTGACTGGCGCGCCCCAAAGACAGTGGACAAGTTTTATTACTTGGCCAACATTCCGAGCTCGCGCGAGACAAGCTCTGGCCACTAGCAACTACACACTGGCCACTGGCAACTGGCCACTGGTCATCCATCTGGCGGACTTTTGCTCAGCTACCGCTCAGAAGCAGAGGCAAAGTGGGCTAAGGTTTGATTTTGGGCCGCATTGTTGAACAGATGAGAGAGCAGCGTGAACAAGTGGGCCCACAGCGATCGTGTTTCCCTCCAACTTTGGGCCATTAAAATCGCCTCCGTCTGCAAAGGCCGCCTGTCTAGGTGGGCCGAGCGGCACGAGCTAGAGGCCAGCCAGGCTGGCCCGGTGTCTCTTTTTGGCCGCCCTTTGCCGCCCTTTGCTGCCCTTGCTGCTGGACACTGGAGACTGGGTGGTCTTCCATTGGAGCAAAGGGCGTGCAGCGGCCGATTGCAGTGAGCTGCCAACGAGCACAGTGGCTTTCAATTGGTGCCCCAAAGAGGAAGACCGTCGCTCTGCTGGTCCACACTACAAGAGCACAGTGCTCCTTGCTGATCACTGATGTCGAAATGTCCTCCTCTCACTTGGAGGCGCCAATGGAATTTCACTCTTCCAATGCAGAGGCACAGAGGCGGCATTCGTGTCCGAGCTAATTTTGGCCTCTTTGGATGCAGTTCACCTCGTCTGCTTGGCGCCACTTTGAGCTCGTCGAGTCTGGAAAGAGCCCAGAAAGAGCCAGACACACGCACAAGTGCAAGGCCGCCGCAAAGGAGCCCAGACGGAATTATTGGGGGCCGCCAATTGGGGGCCACCAATTCGGCTGGGCCAGATAACGTTGGCAAGCTGGCCAGCTCGCAAACACTAATGGGCTGCCAGTGGCGAATGGCAACTGGCAACTGGCAACTGGCGGCAGCTCCTCCTCATGCGACTCCCCCCCAATGATCACAGTTAGAATTCGAACGTCGATGAAATTCAATTATTTAATTCGATCAAATGCACACCAATAAAATGAGCGCCCTCCAGGCGGCTGAGCTATTGGTTCAACTGGCAAGCTGGCGAGCTGGCAAACTGGCAGCTAGCGAGATGGCGAGATGGCGAGATGGCAAGCTGGCGAGCGAGGGCACCCCAAAGAGACTGGCAGCCAGTTGCAAGGGCCAAGCAGAAAGCAGAAAGCTACACGAGAGAGCGCAAAAGAGACTTGCTTGGCCAGAGGCAACTCGATACTTGCAAATCTAGACCCCCATTTGTGTGGCCTCCAGTTGGCCAGTAGTGTGCTGAGCCAAGCCCAACTGGCCAGATTGGCACCACATAGGCCACACACTAAGACCCCCCCCAAGTTGACGTGCCCGCAAGCTCGTCTAAGGATAACCCAACAGCAAAGCAAGTCCGCCGGACTCCTGTTGGCCTCTTTTCGCTCAAATGGAGGAGAGGCAATTTGCAACTCGCCGGCTTGACTTGATGTGTACAGGCGAGTGAATAGGCGCTAAATTTATTCTCCAAGGCAGATTATTAAAAAGGATCCGAGCACACAGCTTCAGGAGGAAGAAAAAGAATTGCTCATGATGGGCAAATGCTATGGTCTGACACCAGCGAGTCTCCCCCCAGTCACTCAACTGGCCCAATTGCATCCCTCATCTTTTATCATCCTTGTCTCCCGCCCTCCTTCCTCTTCTTCTTCTTCTCCAGGAACCTTTCCAGGCAATCTTACTACTAAGGCCCCCCCCCCTTTCTGATCCGCGCTCGTTCCGGCGTGAAAGTGATGAACCTCTGAGGAGTTGCTAATGCTGTAAGATTATTGCTCGAGGATAGAGATCTTTTTTGCATCAAGTGTCTGACTAGCTTCGGTTGGGCCTCATTCATTCACAGTGTATGTGTGTGTGTTTTTGCGCAAATCTCTTACACTGCCCTCCAATGGTAGATGGTAACTTTTCCAAGTTGTCTGTCTACTGCTCTCATGGTTGCACGGAGCACTAACCTCAAGACGTCGATGTGCACACCGCCGTCACTTGGGAACGACTTGGGGATTGAAGATGAGTTTTATCTCCATTTGAATTTGCCTTCGGTAGAGAAATTGAACCCTAGTTTCACCCATCGGCTCAATACTATACATCGCCGCCAGCTACCCGCTTTTCATGAAAGTTCTCGCAATGGCTCATGCGCTGAAACCTGCGCTAAACTATACGATAGACTTTGGTCTTCTCGTCTGGTTGAGTTTTAAGCTGAATCTTAAGCTTCATGCCTCCACTGCTAGATCCACTACTTGGGGTGCCGTGAGCGTTCACCGCCGTTGTCACATTGTTATTGCTTGAAATTTTACAATTGTTCGACGATTCTCCTCCTTTCCGCTGCCTAGCACCATCGTACTCCTCCACCTCAAGCTCATCCTCATCCTCATCATCGGCCTCCTCCTCCTCATCACCATCTCCATCACCATCGGCGTCCCCTTCGCCATCATCGTCGGCCTCATCCTCTTCATCCTCGCCGTACTCCTCCTCTGCTGATTCAGCATCCTCATCCAGCTCATCGTTCCTTTCTTCATCAGCCGCCTCGTCGTCGTCGTCGTTTCTATCCTCATCAGGCTCTTCATCATCATTGTCCTCCTCCTCCTCCTCTTCGGCGGGATCCTCACGATGACTAACGCCTTTGATATTTCTATCGTATTTGTTGGTGCGGCCACCACCACTATATTCCGCCGCTCCATAATGGTCACGGTCACCATCTTCATTCTCGTAGTTTGTACCACTACTCTTATTCGTCATTGGAAATGCATCTATATAGTTGCTAGTTCTCTTAAAGCTATTATCGTCAGTTTTTGAACTCAGGTGAAGGGGCGACAAGTCTTGTGACCCGTCATACTGGCTACCACCACCGCCACCACCACCGCCACCTCCCTCCTCAGCACCCTTGAACGTTTCAGAGGTATCGTCCTGTTGGCTGGCGTTGTTATCAGAGTAAGCACAATCGGTGGCGCCTTCATGTGTTACAGAGTCCTTCTCGCCACTTGCACAAGTACTCTGGTCATTGTTCGTGTTTATCACATCCGATTTTGATTCATAAGTTTGACTATTCTTAACGGTTTTAGCTTCATCCAACTTCAAACGATCTGATGATGATGATGTTGCTAATGGTTTACCCACCACCGTTTCACTTTTAGATTCAGATTCGCTATCAATGATAAATTTTCTTTCGCTTGATAAATCGTCAAGGGAATCACTGGCATGCTGAACCAATCTTGAGGTTGAGCTTTCTGTGGACATCTTTTTAGCATTTAGGTCTTGAATCCTTTCATCATGCTCTTTATGCTGTGCTAAAGATTCATTTGAGCTATCACTGAGAATCATATCGGCCTCTTCGTCGTCTCCTAATTCATTTGAACTAGCAGTAGTATTTGTGGCAGAAACTATATCTTGGCTATTGGATTTGCTAGACAGCCTTGATTGGGAGGTATCTCGTGATCGAGATGGAGTACTCTGGTGAGATATTTGTGGGTCTTTGGAACTTGACGGCTCTCTGATAGAAGTATCCTGAGACGTGCAAGTTGAAGTAGATGCTGAAGCGGTATCATCAACTATCCTTAGACTGGGCGAGCTTTTGCTTGTCTCTTGCTCACTCTGACTAGTTGTTTCCTCGGCTATAACTAATTTGGAACCTACGCTTTCTACGGCGGACTTGTCATCTTCGTTGCTGGCAGACTTGTGACTCGATTCGGGACCATCTAGGAACGGTGGGTTGTAAGGGACATCATCACAACTGGTAAAATCCTCGCTAATATAGGAACGAGATCTTACAACCTCTTTTAAAATATTAACCTGCATCTTTCCCTTTTTGTGGAAATCCATTATGTGACGGCAAACATTATCAAGCATGATGAAACTTCTCGAGCAAAATGCGCAAGGATATATCATCTTGGACTTTGTATGATAGCTTAGGGTGTGGTCATGAAGTGAGGCTTTATCCTTATAATCAGTCTTGCATATGTCGCAAGTGTAAGCAATGAATGTCGGACTTGGTAATGTATCAATTGATGCACCATCACCATCTGCCTTGATAACCGGATCTTTCTCAGTCATTTGAGGTCGCGCTAAAATACTTGAGCCCTTATGAGACTTATCATGGGGTGGCGGTTTTTCTTTTTGTTTTTGTTGAATATCATTAGAATTTTGAGTGACTTTAAAGACCTCCGATGGCTTAGTCAAAGCCCTCAATAGAGCTGAGGAACCAGTCTGATTAGTCTTATTTTTCCCTTCGCTCGATGAAGGGTCGCTAATAGCTTGATTCTGTACAGGCGGGTAATTGCCAACTGTTTCGTTTGTAACTAATTTGTTCCGCTTTACCTTACTAATACAGTCTTCCAATTTTCTCTTGGATGCAACATGCCTCGATTGCTGATGGGTTACCGGAACTTGCTTCTGTTGGACCTGATTGATAGCCGTTATAGATGACTTTGTATTCTCATTCAAAAGAGTTTGTGCTAATGATGATTTGCTAACCAATTGATCGTTCAAACTGGCCATTGCGTCATTATCTTTCAAATCGTTTTGGGTGACTGGAAATGCACCTCTGGTCATGTCATTGGGTATTAATGTAGATGGTTTGTTTCTGAGCGCGTTCATAAGTGGACTACTGTCCCGAACAACAGAAGACCTATTCCTTGGCTGACTTTGTAGAAGTTTTGATAAACTGGTTGGAATCAACTTTGGTGGAGTTTGGTCCTTCGGTGCTGGTTTACTAGTATAGGCACCACTTTGACCAGGTATTCCAGCCATAGCTTCACAAGTTGATTCGTTGCTTTTTCGTTGCAAATCGAGACTGGCTTGTTGTTGCAACAAAAGCTGTTGCTGCTGCTGAAGATGTTGTTGGTGTTGCTGCTGCTGATGTTGTTGGTGTTGTTGTTGCTGTTGTTGCTGTTGTTGTTGTTGCTGCTGCTGTGGCTGTGGCTGAAGTTCATTGTTACAATAATTACGCTTGTGTTTGACCAGATTAGCTAGACTCCTAAATAGGTTGCTGCATTTTTTGCATTCATAAATAATGTTGCATTCTTCTGAAATTATTCGCCTAACTTCGGGAGTGAATGAATCAATTTCTTGGCCCATGTGAAATCCCACTGACATTTCATTTAAATGTCTCTGACTATTTGCTCCCACCAACATGGGTGGATATAGGAGTGAAAGATCATTACGGGCCTCCACCCGACTGATGGCGGATTTGATCTCTTTGGGATCATAATCAGCATTGGTAACAATTCCACGATTAGCTGCATTTCTGGCACCAACAGTGTTAGGTGGTGGTGGCAGGGGCGGGGTACTAGAGTTTGGGTTTAAATTTGGATTGGGATTTAATTTAAGCTGCGAGCTATTATTATTGGCCGCTAGTTGTTGGTTAAGTGAAAATTTAAATGCTGAATAATTGGGCGATGTGGTAGAGCAAGCAGCTAGATTTAGGAGTGATTTGGGCAATGATTGGCTGGTTGATATTGCAGGTGATGATGAGTTTGATGAAGCACCTCTCATATTTGTGTGATTCAAATTAGAGAGCGGTGTGTCAATCGGTATTGTGGCGTTAAATTGTTGAAAAATGTTATATATTTGATCGGTCGGGTGTTGTTGTTGATGATGGAGTGATAATAGAGACATCTGTTATGGAGACTGTGACAATGGATGAATGTAGTTGAAATAGTGGCTAGTGATATGTATTTGTTGTGGTAGGTACCCTGAATTTGTTGATGCCTCTGTCTCTCTCTCTGCAGGCCGATGGAGGCTACGCATTAAGAAATGAGCTCCAGGGTGGTTCTTCAGTGCAAAACTCTGGATTTTTTCCGAAGTTCAACTGCGCATTGGCGGCAAATTTGAACATGGTGCTTTGTTTGTGCACCAGAATGTGTGATTGAGGCTGCGAGTCGGCCAATGAATAGCAGATCAATACCCCAACTTTTGGGGATTTTGCCAACAACTCCCTTGGACAAGGACACAATGACGCCGGGCACCATGATCTTGCCGACTCAGAATTTCGCCTAGTTAGGGTCAATCCAATTGCCGAGCTTGGGGAACTTGTCGAGCATCATCGCTAAGCTGAGCCGAGCAGTGCACAGTGCCAATATGGTTCCAGATTTTCAGGGGACTACCCATAATGCCGGTGACCCAGATATTGTTTCCGTCCACTCTTCATGTCGCCCAATGCAATGTGAGCCGCCCCTCAGATGCAGTATCACCTCAGCTCTCTGGGCCACACGAGCTGGGCCCAGTTTCTTGTGGGCCCACAAGACTCCAATGGAACCTCTCTGCCTGTGCAGTGCTTCCAATCGTGCAAGATGAAGACTAACTCACGCGCTCCATCCAGGCGGACGATCATGGACACGTCCGGTTGGAGAGCGCAACAAAAGCGGCGCATCTCCGCCAGCCAGAGCTTAGGGCCGGCCAGACTGACGTTTGTTCGTCGTCCTCCAGTGTGCCAACTGTGCAGGTGGTCCACAGACTGGCCACCGGAGACTTGCTGGAGCAGCGGCGGCGGCCAGTGACCAGTCTGAGTTTCGGGCCTGCCTTTCACAGAGGTTAACTTTGGAGCCGGAGAAGGCTGGCAGTCTTGAGGCAGCGGAATGGCCATAAAGAGCATTAGTCTTGGAACTCTCATTGGAAGTGTGTTCGTCTATGTGTGTTGAGCAAAGAGAAGCGAGAGTTTAGGAGCGAGCGTGAAACTATCAATTGGGAATGCTTTTTGTTGTCAATTTTTGGGCCGAATCGATGTGGCGATTTGGCACCAATTTGTTCACTCTCTTCGTGCACACCTTGGCGCCTGGCACAATTCATAATCCATTGTTGTCTATTAATAAGATGTTCGAGGGGGGAGGCCAAGCGAGAGAAAGTTGGGTGGCATCTGTTGGTGAGACGAGCGTGGTGGGGAGCTAGCTTGCCAGCTGGGGGGCGCAAAGTAGCAGTGCGGGCGAGAAGGGGCGCTGCTTGCGGGCGAGCTAAGGCTAAGGGCCGACAAGGAGCCGCAATGCTGGCTCCCTGCTCTTAGCTCTGCAGGATGAGCCATAGAGTTCAGGTTGGGGGCTGATTCCTCTCCTTCTTCTTGCCTCCTCCAAAGACTCGCCTAATGGGCTTGGTCTGCTAAATGACAGCGTGACGTTTTCCAATGGGGGCACAATGGAGCTCGCCAGACAGTGCAACAATTCCAGCCCGAATCGCTAGCTTTCGCATTCTTTCCAGAGTGATTCTTTCCTGACGGCGTGAATTCTTTCCTCCTCGCTTCCAGTTGGCTTTCCAAAATCAATGAGCGCTCGTGGCAAGCTCGCCAGATGTCGCCCCACGCAAGAGTCTAGCTCATCCAATGGGCTAGCTTTCCCAAGCTAAGCCAGGCTAAGCTCGCTGACTCGCTGAAACTTGGCCCTTCTTGCTCCACAGACACTTGTCGACGCCCAGCTAGTGCGCATGCACCACCCGCGTGGCTTACCAGCAGCCTCGGCAGAGCAACACGACCGCCAGAACAGCAAGATGGCGCCCAAATGGAAGCACACACACACACACACTCAGTCACTAGAAGCCAGAGAGCCACTTCATTCTCGTGTCCAGCTGCCAACTGTTGTGGACAATGAGTCAGTTTATTTGTCCCGCTTCCAGTGTTTAGGTGGGGCCAGAAGGGTGAGCCTTGTTGCAGGCGCACATTTTGCCATCATAAGCCATCACAAGTTGGCCATAACGAAAGGAAGATATTGGACGAGCATTTCTTTTCCCAAGTTTCATCATCATTTACTCTTCCATTCTTCAAAAGTTGGAGTGACCACCAACAAGTGAGCAGCACAATAGTTGGCACAATAGTTTGTTGATTTTGGACTGTGTGTGAGACTGTTTGTCGAAAACAAATTCGAGCCAACGGATTGTTTTTTGCTCCCATTCGAACGTCTCGAGTGGATTTTCTATTTTATAGTAAAAAGAGAGTCTCTATCTCAGTGTGTGAAAAGTTCTAGAGACAGTGAAGAGTCAAAGTGGGCCCGAAATGAGACAAATTTGCGCCTTTGGTGCACCAAAATGCAGGTAGCCAGTGCAGAATGTCGAGCTGGACCCTTGAAAATGGTCTCGAGCGGTCCAGAAGGAAGCTTTGCGGCGGCAAACACAAGAAGCAGAGCCGAGAAGATGGACAAGAGTTCAATTTCGATCAACAACCAGCAAGAGCCAATCGAAGACGACCACTGCAGAGCCATAAGGTTGCGCCAGAAGGCGGGCCGCAAGTTGGGCTTCTCGCTCAGAGGAGGTAAGCATGTGAATTATTATTATAACTGATTGTTATAACTGTTATTGCAATTGCATCTTTTGTTTAGCACACTTTTGATCGGCAAATTATCAGAAAAAAATGGTGAAATTGTTTTCGAACCGAATTTTCATGTTTTCTGACTAAACATAACTAAAGCACGTCAAAACTTGCAAATTTAGCCCAAGTAGTATCCGATAAGTAGTTACCGCTTTTTGTGTTCCATCTTCTTAGTCTGCAGATAAAATTTGCAATGATCATCGATTTCATCGAAATCCATCACAGTCTCGCAAGGCGACACCAACGAGCACGAAGATTGCGCTCAGAGTAGGCACGTTTGGAGGCAAATTTTGATTGCTCAAAGCAGCATTGCTCAGCACCGTTGCTTAGCATCATTGCTTAGCAGCATTGCTTAGCAATAGTGCTTGGTAGCATCCCAAGAGAAAGACGCTAAAACAATCTATCGGATGCGGGGGCGGATTAAGAGGGCGAGCAGCTCGGCCTGTTTGTTGCCTTTGTTTCGCCTCTTCTCCTCTGGGCCACTTTCTCCCCATTTGCCTGGTGTTCTCTTTCGCAGAATGCCCGCCATTTGGCCATCTTGCCATCTTGCCGTCTTGCTATCTTGCCGTCTTGCCATCTCGGCCGGCCATTCATCCGCAGGAAGAGCCGCAAGTGGATGAATGAAGAGCGAGAGAGACTGGCTGCCAGATTGCGCTGGTTGCCGATTGCAAAGTGATCAGCTGGCACGCAAAGGGATCAAGCCCAAATCAACAAGTGGTTGGCCAAATGGAAAACAATGCCGCCGGATCTCTTTCTTTTATTCCAATTGCGGGCCGATTCGCCTTCCGTTTGCGCCGCCAACCGCTCGCCGCCAGTCCTTAGGGCAACACAGCAGTCCCAAAGGCGGACGCCCTTTAGGCACGCGGCCCAACACTCGCCTGCAACTCAAACCAACCAACCAACCAGGACGCCTCCGCCTCCCCACCGGAAGTGCTCGGTGCCCATTGTGCAGTTTGCCGCTCGATTAGCGAGAAGCCACTGGCGAGCCAGTGGCCAGTGTGCAATGAGCCCATTTCGACCATTGCGGCTAAGGCTCACCACAATGGGGGAGCTCTCCATTTCGATTGGCCTGCAAGTGGAGCTTGCAAGTGAAGCTAGTATGTGGCAGTGGCCACTGGCCAATGGCCAATGGATTGCCGCCGACAAATTGGCACCGAGCTCAACGAGTCCCAGTTGCTCCCTCCGGATTTGCACGAGTTTCCGCCCAGAGGCAGTCTGTGGCTACTTGTTGTCGCGGCCGAAGTGCAGCAGCCGCCGAGGACAGTCCCAGGCGGCCAGCATCACTCAATTTCACTTCTGGTGGTGAGCCAAATCGTGACGAGCCAATTTCCTCTGTCAATTTTCTCTGTCAAAAGCAGAGGAACGTTTGTTTTTCTCCACTGAAGGCTCCTGTTTGTTTGCCGAGCTAAGCGACCAATCGGCGTGCTCTCGCCGAGGCCGAAGACTCGTGTCTGACTTGCTCATTTCGGCCGCTTGTTCCGGCGGAAACGGGGCCGAACTTGTCAAATTGAATGCTCACCAAGCATTATTTCAATCGGACGTTCATCTCCAATTGGCCCTTTTCCACTTTGCGGCCCCCGCAGGTCGCCCGCCGGCCGCAATTTCGGCCCACCGAGCGAAAAACAGACTGCGACCTGCTGGCAACCTCTAGGCAAGCTGCTGGCGACCCTTAGGGCGCGCCCGCTCGTGATGCTGCCACTTGGCCGCCTCCTCAGCCGGCCAGCGCGGCCCAAGAGCACGCGGCCGCGCCTAAGGTC
>Ga0058701_10001920_pt1 | contig 15285 bp, 15 predicted proteins | sample AgamicOrMae_FD_97039 | JGI IMG/M metagenome (GOLD analysis project Ga0058701, IMG submission 97039) | Agave microbial communities from Guanajuato, Mexico - Or.Ma.e | ecosystem: Host-associated > Plants > Phyllosphere > Phylloplane/Leaf | place: Guanajuato, Mexico | collected 2012-06-04
ATATATATTTTTTTTGGAGTGTATGAGATAGTAACACATACCGTAGCTTAAATTCTCCCTTTAAGCGACTCGTCCTGTAGTTTTGTTCATAAATGAAACGTTGTGAGAGCATTTGTTAATATATTTATAAAATGCGTTGCTGTTGTATAATGTACAGAAGACTCCCGTTCGCAAAACAATTAGCCTTCAACCAAAATGTCGCTGAAATTGCACTTTTACTTTTCGTTCTCGGTTGGGATTTCGCCGATCGCTCCCTTTAACACTTATGTAATATATTTATTCTGTCTTGATATCTAAGACCTTCTCCTATTCGGTATATCTCTGTGATTGTGATTTATTGTTATTGTCTCTCTAAGTGTAAATGTCTCTATATTTTCTGGGTGTTCTGATATTTCTACTGTGAATAAGATGGGCTGGGCTCGCGATGCTTTTATGTTTTCGTTGAAACACCGGCGCCTCCAAAGCTTCAATAAAGTCGGAAGACCCGCAGATAAATCTCGACAAAGATTTGTATCTTCTTGATTGATAGTCAGGAATTTAGTCTTAATGTGTCAAAACCAGAATTACAGCTGTGTATTTTAATTTATTCGCTTGGAGGAACCGGAGTTCGGTTTGATTTGTTAAGGGGCGCAAAAGTGAAGTACCTTTAATAGCTCTTTACCGACGAACGTAGAAACAAATGCTTATTGCCTAAATGTGTTTTTCGCATGCTTATAGGATAGTTGGTTCCGTGTGACTCAAGCGGTTTCAATTCCCTTAGATTTAAATATTAGTAGCGTAACGAATAATCTAGAACCTGATGCACAACTGGATTAACTCTTTCCTACGTACAACAATACTAATTGCCTAATGAAATATGAAGTACAACTGCTAGACTGCGCTGTCCTCTAATAACCCCATCACGATTTATCCTCAATTATTTGGCTGGAATAATCGAGCGATAAAACTATTATGGAACCGCTTGAGAAGCGAAACTAAACATATAGCAAATAACTTTGCGACGCTTAGCATCGAACGCAGGCCCCGTCGCAATGCTAAAAGAGTTTGTCATCGAGTTGTGGAGGGTACGAATTTGACGCACCTCCTGAATACGAATTTTACACTCCTCATGAACACCATCTTACTCCTGTGGACTGGAGCAATTAAAAATCTTCGTCCACCTAATCAAACTTTAAAGTTTCGTGACAAAATGAATGAATATTTTTTTGTAACGTTTTCCGATGCCATATTTAAAAATACTCAAATCTGAAATACTCATGGGTGCTTTTGTTTTGTACTTTGAAATTGAAACTTGCTCGTTTGTCACTTGAGCTTATTTTCGAAGAAGCATTTTAGAAATTACACAAAGTCTTATTTGCACTGTCGTTTACTTTCAATGCTTCGCATTCAAAAGGTATCCGTGTTTCTATCCAAAGATTTTTTTTAAATTTTAACTGGGTAGGTAATTTTGTCGAAGCCTTGAACTAAGTACCTAATTGAAAAGTTTATCTGAGAAACAATTTGAAGGTGCAACGTAGCTCGAAGTGACTAGAAGTTCGTGGGCTGATATCATTTTGAAATCTGTCACTTTGAATTAACCAACGTAGAATAGGAGGAGAACCACTAATATAAACTTAAAAAGACTCGAAAATACTGTCCGTCTTTCTGGAATTTATTAGCAATCTACTGTAACTATGATTTCTTGATTTGAGGCGCAGGAAGCTGACAATCATTAGGATTTCTTGAAATTGTCAGAAGCATCAATCAATCCTGCGACAAAGTCAGATACGGACAGTATGGGAAACGCAACATATCATTTTTCGACATCTTTTGAGCGGCGGAAAAGAATACTAATTGTAGTATAGTACAGTGAACATTACGGCATAAAAAAAAACAAAATCAAGTTATACCGTGTTATTAGAGTAGGTAACAAAAGTTATTTTACATCCTGCTCTTATTTGAGTATTTTTTTTATCATAAGAATTCAGCTTTCTTTTTTTTATGTTTCGTGGAAATTTTATTTTGCACATAAAACGAGGACACAAAACTAGTTTATATGTTTCGTATAAGACTTGTGTTTTGTCTCATAATTGGTACTTTGTATTTTGTTTTTTCCATACTGTTTTGTGATCATGTTGGTATTGTAGTTACTTTTTTATTTTTATTTTTCAATTGGCTAAGATTTAAAAGAAAATAAATTTATAATAAAGTATCTTATCTTGTGTGTTTATATTTAACAAAACTTTACCCTTATCCCTAAAACAAGGGTTAGTCAAAAAATGCCTTCCTGTTAGTGCTATACGTTAAGGACGGTCTTGCTCTTTCGCTAAACGCAGTATATTCTACATACATATCTCATTAAAATTAGCCTATATGCCACTTTTCATTATTAATAATATTTATGAACATGTTATTTATCTATAATCCTTACATTTATTTGGAGACTATCGATACCTATCGGTAGTACCCGACAACGGCAACTTATCAGTATCTAATGATTAGACTAAGCTCATAACTTCACCAGTAAATGTTATCTGTTCATTTTAAATCGTGTTCTTTTGGTCTGAAGTACGACGAAGGCTTGTTTCGTCTTCATAACTTTAAACATCAGCGGTATCATTAAAACAGATTTTCTTTGAAGGGCGAGGGAGACTGTAATCTACGGTGCTTCTGATTAGCTGTTCTGGTAAGTACCGTTAGCATTATCGGGGTAATATCAAAGCAAAGAGCTACGGTAGTTTGTTTTATTTATGGATCATTAGTCGCTCCGTTCTGCTACAAAAAATTCGATATCAAACGAGAATTTCTAGCTGTACTCATGAGAGGAATACAATGCCTTTCATGTGTATTCCTCCCATGCTGTAATTATGTAAAAAATGTTCAAGTTCAATCACACGTCTAGGTGTTGAAAAAAAATATCGAAATAAAAAATTTGAGGTCTTCCTCAAAGCCATTGGTGGTATATTCTCTCAATAAGAATGGTTTTCATCAATTGGCCCTTTTTACGAGAGTTTTATGTCATATTCAATCTTTTAGAATTACGTAATAATATTATAATTATATTTAATTATAATTTATAATATAATTATTTTCAGATCCCTTTAGACTACGTAATACTTTTTTCCAATAATGTCACGTAAACGAATTCCGAGTCACAAGGTAAAAGTCAATTTATTGCATTGAAATTCCGATTTTAATCAGGATTTAGCTATTGTAAAAATAGTTCCTCGGCAAGAAAAATACATTTCACTTTTCTCTGCGTGATAACAGATCATCTTTCTTGTTGAAGCGCTAAGAGCTGGTAAGGGTAACTTCCTTGGATGTTTCGTTTTACGCTTCCAGAGGTCCGTTAATTTCTTGCCGTCAATTTCTCAGGTGTTAGAGCAGCTCTGCATGAAATGAAAACGCTGAATTTTAATATGTTCCTAAGTATAAGTTACAGTTTCTTAAGTTTTTGAGTAGTTTGGGTACTAAGCGAGAGACTTAAGCGCCAAAACTGCACCCTTACTTTTTTAGAAAGGATTTTGCACATCCGTTTTACCCTTGTTCAATTTTTTATCACATTATAAGGATAAATGGTACATTCTTGGTGTGACAACAGCCTACCGACGAGAGGCACGGCTTAAGTTCAGCGACAGTTAAATTTTTTAACTGTGGTGAGGTCAGGTGCCTTTTGTCTCGCTCCGTTGGTTATCAAGAAAAGATCGAACACCATAAAGTGGAAGACCTTACAAATATACCGTGGAATTTTCAAAGGGGTACCTTAACGCACCTTTCGAGTCTTGCTCTGCCAGAAAGTCACTGGTTGTTCCATGTAAACTGGATGCTGGAGCTCGCAGTCCCTAAGAATTACGTCATCCTCCAAATCTCTCGCGTTTGAAAATTGGAAATTGGGGTCGTTAAAAAATTGGTCATAACTAGTTGTATAAGGCTCAATATCAGGCTCCTTTGATGCTTCTTGGAATACCTGAAATAATTTCTATTTTATAGTTCCTTTTAGAAGAGAGAATGCTGCAGTTCTTTCGCGTTGCAGGGCAGCGAATAATTAGTGTTGTAGAGGATCAAACAAAAATCGACGCGTACATACCTGTTCAGACATTTCTTTGAGCAAAAACTTCCACATCAGTTTTTTTCGGGGTGCTGATGGTTTTTCACAAGGCTCCCGCTCAACATAATCAGCCATAGTCGTTGATTTATAATGTTCGTCGCTGTTAGCAAGGTTTGAGGACCGAGACCCCAATATCCAATCTGTTTTTCGGTAAACACGTGTCTTTTTTACGGGGTCCGGTAACTGGGAACCAAGGTGGCATCGACGAATGTTTACATCTTTGTAATCAGTTATCGGGCACTGCTGTTCGTTTTCACGTTCAACTGAAAAAAAAGTCATTTTCATTATGAAATTTTTGAAAATGGCACATCATCCGTAGACGTGAGAGGTTTCAAACGTAATTCGCTACATACTAATAGTATCAAAGGTTATAGATAAGTGTGACTAAAACGGTTTACGTGTTTCGACTTGTAAGATACAGATGCTAAAAATTAACAATTTGACGAAACTTTAGCCTCCCTACCTGGTGTCCAATGGAGAGTATTCTTCGTGTGTTTATCTTTCCCTCTGTTTACATTATTACTGCTTGAGGTTTTGTTGTTAATGAAGGAGTCACCCATTTTACTTGACGCTTTGAGGTTATTTGACGGCAGGTTTTTGAGGTTATGCTACCGAGAAATTTTATATTGTTGTACTCACGGCCCGTCGATGATGCGCTATCCATGACCACTCTTATTCCGTTTAAGATCTCATTACCGGTACCTGATATTAAGAATATGGAACCTATGAAAGAAGAAAAAATGTAGAAATCACTTAGAACTGAAAAGTAAAATCTTGTTCCTAATATGTTTCATCTTTTATCAACCGCGCGGAGCGGCAGTGATTTTAACATGTACCGGTATGCGATATACCTAGGGCTAATCCTTAGAATGCAATGAAAGATAAAACTTAGTCGAGACACGAGATTTAGAAAATACCTTCTTTCAAACTCGTAGTCATGTAGTAATAGATTAATGAATCAGTAAACTACACTGCGCAATGTTATTGGTTTTGATCGAGGAGTCTATCTTGGTTTTCATTGCACTGAGGTCTTCGTATTTCTTGGCGTTTATTCGTATTAAAAAATGTTTTATTTTTCTTTGTAATAGAATTGTATTAAAAAGAAGCCTTTTCACACATTTCCTCATAAGAAAAGACATCTAGTACATTTTATAAATCATTCAGGATAGTAATGATCTAAGAGTTCAAGAAATAGTAAAAAAGATCTATTTTAGATCACGTAGTATTTTGACGACACCGTTGCTTGGAGGGATCGGATGAAACCCCTTAGGTATCTTTTCTTTTGGAAAATCGCGGTTATATATTTCGTGAGCTGTCATTGGCCGCGAGAGTCTGCAGACATCGCCAGGAGAGCGACGAATATTCTCTTCCACGGGTGTCGTAAAATGGCAGTTCCTGCAAAGTATGTATTTATCAGATGGCAATCAGTTAATGAGACACACACACATAATAAGGTAACTATTTCGAGGACTAATACCCTCAGGATTGTTCGGGTCCGGTTAACTAAGGTTAGGTTAGGTTTGTGCGTCGCTGGAGACTTCAACATCTTCCCATTCCATTGTTTCTCACCTTTTAAAGCCACTTCTTATCCCTCGATTCTTCCATTGCCATAGCGAAATCGTTTCTTTTTCCAGCGGGAATTTTTGAACCAGCTCTGATAAAGCTTGTTCTTGCCAAGCTGTAGGTATGCTTAGACACTCGGCACCAACAGTTGCCCTGTACTCCGTAGTAAACTTTGATTCGGCGTTTTCGAGTTCCTGCGTGTGAATAACAGCCAAGTCATTTCCAAATCCTGGCATTCAGTTTGACATCAAACTGTGTGCGTATGGAGTGACTCAGTGTGATAAGGTTTGACTTGCATTCCACGGCTGAATGCTCTCACCTCGTTTTGTAGTCTCTGTAGTGCCCGAGCTATTTCCTCTTCATACTTTTGCCGAACGGCCGCCGCTCGGAAATTATAAAAAGTTTTTCTTGTTTTTTGAAAACTCGGAAAATCCAATGCCCCTAGCGAATGAAGACATCAATTTAGTAATGATAGTGTGTAACAAATATAGCGAAATCGTTTTTTTTTTCATACACGGAAAAAAATGGTTTTGTTACGGCAACAAAATTAGGGACAACAAATATTTATTTTTTTTGTTGCTGCAACCAAAGATTTTGCTGCAGCAACCAAACGTTTTGTTGATAGAACTAAAATTTTTTGTTGTTGTAACAAAATATTTTTGTTGTCCCTATTTTAACAAATAAATTTGTTGGTATAACAAAACCTTTTATACCGTGTACCTTTACGTACATTTTACGTTTCGACGATAAAGTAACCAATATTTTCGAAAGTTTTGCTTACGTCACAATTTCTTTTTTTTTAGGTTTTAGTCCAGTTTAAATTCCTCAGTAATAAGTAAAATTTAGGTACTTATTTTTGTTGTATGTATCAAGCAACAGTTTCTATAGGCAACTCCTAAACGGCTAATGTTCCACTAATAAGTTAGTTTTTATAATTATTTTTCTTGAAAAATTTAAGGTTTAAGTGGATGATTGCGTGTACGCACCTTCCAACATACCGCCCGCTAACGCTACGCGCAACAATACTTATTACGGCAACGAACGCACCTCTACTGGAGGCAAGAGATAGTCTCCAGAAAGGGGAAAAGGGTTGTTTACAGATTGGAAGTCGCGTTGCCTAGCAACGATGTTTTTAGGGAACTCCTATCAGCGATCCTGCGTTTAATCGCTACAGTCCCTAAATGAGCAATAAAAACCATCATCTTATTTATTTCAAAATAGCTTATTTTTATTTATGAAAGTAATTATTTATTAAAGAATTAAGTACTGTGACACAGAAACTCTGAAAACTGTCCATCACAGCTACTTGTGAAGTATAAAGGTTAACTTCAGCTACCCTAGTCGAACTCTCCCAGCAGACATCCGCTTGGATATCCACTTGGATATCCAAGTCGAATCATCCGTACAACAACGAATATCCACAATAAACTTCGCGCTCTGATATTCGTAACAACGATATCCAAGCGGATATCCGTAGGGATTTCGATGCTACAGATATATGAGCGCGGTTTACTACGGATATCCGTGGTTGCGCGGATAATTCGACAAGGTCATCCGTAATTTTACGGATATTCTTGTTGATGTCCGCACGGACAGTTCGACCCCGGTAGGGAGAACGCAGCTACGAAAACGCTCCAGACGTACCGGTACTATTTAGAATTTTAGGGTAAGCCTCTAAAGGATTCCCAAGTAACTTCAAGGTTTTGCCTGCACTTGAGTATAAGTTATTTTAGGAATGTGACGTGGAGTTATTTTTAAGGATCTGAGCTGATAACGTTGAGATGTCTATTGTAGCCTTCGGATAATCTATCTCCATAAAAGTAAGGCCTCAATCCGTGAATGATAGCCTTTATCTGATAAGGCAATACCTGTAGAGTCGGTTTACCATCACTTAGTATTTTCCTAGTTCTCCGTATGTGAGCATTGATAAGTCCGATTCAGAACCAAAACATGCCCATAAGCTTGCGTAATAGTACTATGCCGGTTATTCCGGAGGGAGCGCCTATTCCGATGTTCCCAATGGCCGCTCCCGTGGGATCTATGGAGAGCCTGAGTTCTACAGCCTCACTTTATACACAGCAACAGCAAGAAAGAAGAAAGAAACAAAGATTGAATTCCCAAATGCTCGATTGCGTTTTAAGTGGGAAATCCGTCCAAGAAATATCTGAGTAAGTACAGAGCAAAATCAGGCCACCTCTCATAATCAGGCTTTCGTTAGGCTTTGAAAAGCGAGCGGTCACATAAGTCACGTAGCCCATCCTAACTTGACCTTCAATCGTAATCTAACCCACGCGACTGTAAGTCCTTTATTTTCATGCTGCATTTTTTCACAAAGAGGGATCATAAAAGAAAAAATCGACATCTTCCATTCAAGAGTGCAGGAAGCAATTAAATTGAAAAGCAATGTTTCTGACCAGAAAATCCATACATTATCCATTCCGGATGAGGATATCCACATCTAAATGCTGTGTCTACCCGTGTCAAAATGCATCATCAATACAAGGATGCCTATATTGATATGCATGGTTTTGTAGCTGAAAAAGTAATTGGGATTTGAAACATTTAAATTTTGATACTCGTGGAACTTTGGTATCGATGTAGGTGATCGTCGCTTAATTTATCGTCTAAATTCAGGACGATCCAGTTTGATATCTTTCATGGACATCGTTCACCTTCACACTTTATATCCCTTAAATCTCATTCTTCATGTACTTAAAACACTGTCTTTTGTGAATACCACGGTGCTGTAAAATCGACTGACGAATATATCTGGTTTGATCCAGTGCTAGTAGGCTTACTCGAGGCGATCTCTTGAATGTCGGTGTTTTGCAGACTTTAGATAGTTTTGTTTTGCAGAAAATTTGCTGATATCGGACACGTCTGGAATGCAGTCTGTTGTCCAACGAAGACATCTGTACTCCATTTAGCAGCAATATTAGGAAGAAAAGATCTGATCGAAAAGATAATCGAGAATGCAGAGTCGTATGAGCAAGAGCAGGATCCATTGACGCACTGCGACCACTCTGATAGGACAGCTCTGCATTTCGCAGCGTGGAATGGACATTCTGAGTGTCTTAGGACGCTACTGGTACGCTGACTTCATTTGAAGTGCACTTGTCTCCACTTGCATCTGTAAACACCGTCAATTATTTTACCCCAAAGGACTCCTCCTGCAGAAAGCTCATCAACACCCAAACGGTGGCTGAAAGAGATCACGGAGACAGGATTCCATTTCCCGTCAGCTGGGCAGACTCGTTTTGTCACAAACACCAGAAAGTGGGATACTTGGTAAGTCGCAGTAATGTCACTTTTCCACCCAAAAGGTTTCTCTTTTAACTTTCTAAGAATTTGAATGACTATGATACAATATTTTTAGTTTTCTCTCAGTTAGCAGATATTCCTGAGGGATGTACACCTCTTCACGCAGCTGCCATGCGCTGTCATCCAGAATGTTTCCAGATGTTGCTCGAATATGATGCTTCTGTTGATATACGAGATGGTCAAGGGTTGCTCGCATTCGACGTGTTTGGCTTGCACGCTGAACTCGAACAGGAAGTGGAACACGACACTCCCAAGCTCAAGGACGTTTCCCGCGTCAAAAAAACTCGTGAAGCTATCGCACCGAGATCAGTATCATTTTCCTTCGCAGGCGGTGATAATGGTGAGTTGCTTATTTTAAATCTAATAATGGTAAGAAACCGTGAATTTGAATAACGGTCTTTCGTAGGTGACATGATTTCTGGCGTGGAGGAAGTTGTGGCCGAACCCGAAGAAGAGACTGTAAAACCTGCAGCGGAACCTAAAAGATCGTCAATTGTAATATTTGCTGAAAGAGCAGAGCGCATTGTAAGAGGGTTGCGAGTGTCTCGGTATGAGGGCGCTAATGTCGCTGTGAGTGGCAATGCCCTACATGCTGCAGTCGCTTGTAATTCCGAACTTCTTGTGGATTTCCACTTGTCGAGAGGCGCTGATCCTACTGCTTTCAACTCCAGCGGCGAGACTGTAATTTTTGTGACTTTGAAGAAATCCAACTGGCAAATGCTGGAGAAATTGGTATGCTTTACAATGATTCACGAGATCAAAGTAAATGAATACTCATTTGATACGTTTTGATTTCAGCTTAGAATGTTTCCTGACTTGTCGAACACGCCGAATAGTTCGGGAGACCTTCCTTTACATGCAGCTGCACATTTGAACGCTAATGAGGCCATAGCTCTTCTCCTGGAGTACGGAGCTAACCCGCTGATGCTGACATCTACGAACTCCTCTGTTCTGCACGTTGCGGCAACGTACGGCAGAACCAATTTGCTACGAGAGCTTCTGAGTGGAGGGAGAGAAGATCCAGTTTTTCAGCTGGTAAGATGCATACAACATTTTTGTCTCAAAGATAATGAAGATGTTTGTGTTGTTCGTACCTAATCTTGTTAAAGAGTATAACCTCCTACCGGTATCTCTGTTTTAGCTCGAGACAGCTGATACAATGGGAAGAACTCCCCTGCACTGTGCAATAGAATGCTCTTCCAAAGAGGAATCTGAGAAAACCTGGAAAATTTTGATTAGAGCTGGTGCATCCATGGAAAAACTCACAAACGACGGAAGATCCATTCTCCATACCGCCATATTTTGTGAGAATGTAAGTTAATTGGAAGGAATGCAAACGCATCATTTTCTTAATTTTCACGTATTTTTAACAGGACTCAATGTTGTCTCTGATACTTCGTAGCAATTCAGCGTCGGTAGAGAAGATTCTTGAAAAACACGACAGCTTTGGTTACACACCTCTTCTGTTCGCAATCAGCCAATGCAATGAGTTTGCAGTTCGAACTTTGTTAGATGCTGGGGCAAATCCAGCTGTTCGAATGTCGGTATCAGAACTTGGAGGAAACTGTTCTGTTTTACATTTGGCGGCATTCAGAGGATTTGATGTAAGTAGTCCTCACTCTCTAGTCCTATAGACGTGCACCCGGTTGTGCCGAGCGAGTTACGAGCCTCGGAGGATTTTCTGGGATACAACCTGCTCGACACAGGTACCTTGCGTGTTGCCTACTGCCGGCTGGAAAGAAAGGATTTCAGCCCGCAGTAGGCAACACGCACGACACTCGTGTCGAGCGGGCAGCATCGCGTTTTCCGAAAATTCTCAGGGGCCCGCAGCTCGCTCGGTATAACATTGGAGATATGAGCTACATTTATCAAAATATTTCCTAGTTCTAATTTTTGTCTAGCTTATGTGTTCTGTTGCGGTTCAACCACCATGACGATTAACATATAAATGTTTTGATTGGGTCTCCTTATAAACCGGTTGACTTGCTTCGCTGTCGCTTCACTCGGATTGGTGACGGAAGGCAGAACACAAGATGACTCATCTGTACATTTCAGTTTATTTGTTTTCCAGGAAGTAGTACCGTTATTACTGGAGCAGAGACCAGAGCTTCTTCATGAAAAGAACGACTTTGGTTGGCCCCCTTTGTACGTTGCCGCTTACAGTCAAAGATCCGAAGTTGTTGCTGAACTCTTGAGGCATGGAGCTGATCTTGCTTGCACTGTAAGAAAAACGAATTTTAATACCGCACAGATTCGTCATTAACTTCTTAATCACCATTACAACGAAATTGCTCAGGTGTATGATATGGACGGTAAGAGGAAGTCTACAATGAAGGCGATTGTTGAGAATATCAGGCAAGCTGGTGCTCTGATAGAGAAAGTCCTGGATTCGAAAATAACAGACAATGAGCATTTAGAGGGACATCCTGATTGTGAGATCACGGTCAAATATGATGTGCTCATACCTGAGGTACGTTGCGATATTCATAAAATGTTTAGTATTATTAATTATGAAATGATTATGGTACTACAAAATGGAAGATCCTTAACCGATATTCGCCCAGAGAAGGCATACGAATCATAGTTTGAAAAAAATTATCAATAAAATTTAGGCAATAATTTTACATTAACTGGTTTTGTGGAGCTGATAACTCTCTCATTTACGAATTTTACTCCAAAAAATGTCGCTTAAAAACTGATTAAGCATTTCCTGGGAATGTTTCACAGGTTGATGGTGTTCTCCAGTCCGGGCGACAAATGAGAGTTGTGGACGTAATCCTGAATTGTGGAGAGAGGAACTGCAAGCAACTTATCTCTCATCCTCTCGTCCGGAGTTTTCTGATAAAACGGTGGGCCGCTATTTGGCCCTGCTATTGGTTCCTCGTTCTTCTACACGTTTTGATGGTGGTCGCTCACACTGGGCTCATCATAGGGGCCGTGTGGGGCGACTTGGACTCTCCTCAGTTGCTTGTATCTCGTATAACCTTGGTTGTAGTCGCACTCTTCATAGCTGTAGAGGTACGACAGCAATCCTGCCTTATAGTTTTTCTTAAAAGTTTGTGAATCTTGTAAACAGATGGTGTTTCCTTATTTTCCTTGCAGGAGCTGATCCGAGCTTCGCAAATGGCCCGCCTTTATATAAGCGACAGTCAGACGTGGCTCAAGTGGGCGTCGCTTGTTCTTGCTGTCTATGTGGCTTCGGAAAATCCGGAATATATTCATGCAACAACTCATCCGAAAGCTTTAGACGAACTAAGGTATATTTTAATGATGGAGCCCTACTTTAAAGAGACATAATTTTCCTGTTTGTCGCTTTTTTTTCCTCCAAGATTCTAAATTCACGGTACTGTTTTTGCTCGCAGTTCAACGCAGTCTTCTTTAGCACTGATAGCCAAAGAGCGCGTGTGGGTACGGCATGTTGTCGCTTTGTCAGCCTTAACCACGTGGATTGAACTTCTCCTCATCTTGTCAAGAACCCCAACTTTGGGTTTGCGCGTCCAGATGTTTTACAAAGTCGCCATCAGCGTCACTAAGGTACATCAAACACAATTCTCGTGAATTTTACTTCATCTGGAAAAAAGTAGTCCTCTCGGATAAATCGGATATATCGAATTTATTACCTCGAATATACCAAATTTGTTACTTCGAATATATCAAAGTATTACTCTGGTCTGAAAAGATTTCGTCGATTGAACTTTAAAGATGCAAGTTTTACTGGCAGTCTTCCTCAGGTACGCCTTGGATTTTATTGGCATACCTTCTGCACAGTGCCTGATCAATTAGCCGATTTACGCCTATTATTCATTTTAATAGCGCCCTAATACTGCATGATTTAAATAAAATATTTCCTTTCAGCGCCCTAAAATATCTTTGTGCTTTATCAATTTCGACATGGATATCAGTGAAATCTCTCCATAATCCATTTTATGTTCATGCTATCGATATTTTTGCGACATTATCAAATGGCAAATCGTAATCATTGTTCTTGTTTAAAAATGTAGTTTTTAAACAAGAATTTCGTGTAAATAATTTGCTTTTTTTAAAAAAATATTCTCTAGGCATAGACCAGTTGAATGCCATCGATTCTTTCTTTGAAACAAGATTGTCAACATTGTTTTCCTTTGCAGGTCTTGCTTACGTTCTCGATTCTCCTTATCGGTTTTTCTTTCGCATTCATGGTCCAGTTCCGAGGGGAGGCGCCATTCACGACAATTTTCGGCTCATTAGGACAAACACTGGTTATGATGACGTCTGAGTTCAATTACAGCGATCTGTTCACGGAGGAAGATGGGGTCTTGAGCAGGGTCCCATTTTTCCTGTTCTTTCTCTTCGTAGCCATCGTTTTGATGAACCTGTTGGTGGGTTTGGCTGTATCAGATATCACGTACCTCGAAGATACAGGCCGGCGTCGGGTTTTAGAGCAACAGGTAAATATCATTGGTGTCATAGTTATGAAAAATAGAAGTTAAACGCGCTTTTGTCTACTTTTTTGTAGGCAGCATTTCTCATAGTACTGGAAAACGTCATTTATTCGAAGCCACTTCAGAAATTGTTGCCTGCGAAGAGTTTGTCTTCACTTAGCAGACACATTAGCGTCAATCCTGATATGATATTGTACCCTGGAAGACCTCAAACGCGTAGAATGACACATTTAATGGTGAGGATATTCTCATTTATTTACAATAAGAGGATGATCAGGTCTATTCAGACTTTGCCAATTAACAACTCGTCTTTTATTTCGTTTTAATTTTTAGGAAATTCCAGAGGATTTGCAAGAGGATCTAATACGAATCGCGAAACGGTGACATCACAACTCAATATTAGACCCGAATAAAGCAAAAGAAAAATATCAAAAGTTCTGGCTGCTTTGAATCGCTTTCCCTCATCCTTGTAGGCATTATTGTTGAAATGACGCCGATGTACCATATTGTATCTGTGATTTTATATGGCTGTATGTAAATCAGTGCCTTTTAATATATTTTCGTAAATAAAGTTAATTGAAGCTCTTCGAGGGAGTAGGATCTTTCACTCGATCATTCTAGCTTAAACTGGGAAATTTCTCCCAATGAGTTTTGTTCAGAGCTGCATACATGAATTGATGTACGACAATTTTTTTGTGGTAACTCCCATTTTTTCCACTAATAACGCTATTTTGGTGGCAACCCGAAGGCGGTTTACGTAATAGATGCAGACGCTTCGGGGAACGATTCCTGTATATTCAACTGTCATACTGGTTTTCCCCTCACCTTAACCTTGCGAATTTCATTCGAACGAATGCCAGGTTGTTAAACCTGGAAGTCAACTTATGCTCTTTTAAAAGTTCACCTCTTCCGGCCAAGTAAAACAGGTATAGGAACGAGTTTTCGAGATTGGCTTTTGACTGCTCCGATGAAAAGTTTTATGAAGAAAGTACCTATGTTAATTATGGGACGTTAGGCGAGGTTGAGATTATGGGACGTTGGGCTGAGGTTAGGATGGGTGACATTAGGCTGGGTCAGATAATGTAGGGCTGGTTTGGAGGCATGAACGGTAGACTGTGCAGAAGTCTCTTCTATGACAGCTTGTTAAAAATTGAATATGGTCACATGGACGAATGCCCATGAGGACGAAAATCCTGTAGGACTCATCGCAATAACGATTACTCGTACTTGACGGCGTAAGCGAACCCATTTAACGCTAAGTACCCATCATTTTAAAATTTATTTCATCCAAAATGATAGGAAATAAAAAGGGGTTCCCCCTCCAAAACAGATGACGTCACATTAATTGCGCGTGCCAGCAGACGAGCGGGAATTCAGAATCAGAGGTCAGTGGTTTGGCAACTTTTATCGCGAACAGTAACACAGGCTATATAGCTCCGTGAGGACGCGAACCAGTGCAGTTTCGTGAACTTTTCCCGCGCGATTTTGTTTAGAGAATAGCTTATATAGTGTATTCGTGCGTTAGTGTTTCGTGCGTTCGAGAATAGACATACCAGCAGTGAACTATGGCTTTGCGAGCAACAGCACTTTTGGCTATTTTGGCAGTAGCTTTCGCAGAGGTAAACGAAGTTTTTGTTTGGTTACAAGAGGATGAAGTCCTCGTGGAAAGAAGAATTTCGATGACTCATATTAGGCTACATCAAATGAAAACATTTCATTATTTTTTTCTCCATGTCGATATTTCTTAACGTGGACAATATGGTTTTACACAAATGATACCGGTATATAGTCTCTGGCGACTAGGAATATGGACCAAAACAAATCAACGCCTTGTGAGGTTGTCTGTTGTTTTGAGTTTTTACTCTTGACCTGCTTCCAAACTGTGGTTTAAAT
>Ga0058701_10001921_pt1 | contig 15282 bp, 8 predicted proteins | sample AgamicOrMae_FD_97039 | JGI IMG/M metagenome (GOLD analysis project Ga0058701, IMG submission 97039) | Agave microbial communities from Guanajuato, Mexico - Or.Ma.e | ecosystem: Host-associated > Plants > Phyllosphere > Phylloplane/Leaf | place: Guanajuato, Mexico | collected 2012-06-04
ATTTGATCGCGCTTGTTTTTCTGTGGTTTTCCTATTCCTCTTGTGTTTTATAGCCCATTTATATGAAGCCAATGGGGGGACGGACATGGAAGTATTGGCCTGCTTCAGGCCCGGTTTTTTTTTCCAGATCGACTGAAGATGGCCTAAAAATGAAGATCTTTTTGTTTTGAACGCTTTCCAGCACACTCTAAATTTCAATCAGTGATAGTCTATGAGCTTCAGTGAAAATTCACTGAATCTCAGAGACTCTCACTGATTCAAATTAAGAGAGCAAAGCGATCCAAATATAAGATCGATCAGTAAGCCACCTTGGCGAAATAAAAAGTTAATCGCTTCTAAAGACGGTTTAGCGAAATTTGGCAACGCTGGACTCGGATGCTGATATATATCCGAATACCGAAAGCGCCAGGCTGGTGACTATAAAACCACTAAGAGAAGAAAAATAGTCGGGAAACTTCTATGGTCATAGGTTAAACGGCAGATTAGGCAAAATTCCGTATGATTTTACGACTACCAGGGGCCAGAGAAGACATTGAAAAGCCATCAAGACAAGCGGCAGATTCGAATCAAACCGCATTCAAGAATTCTCTTGATAGCGTTTTATTCTCGTCATGCATTCCAGAGCAGGGAGCAATGGAGGCGGTATCTTTCTTGCGATGTCCAGGAAGAATGCATTACTTAACGTGCGCAAAGACCTGCCGCCTTTGAGACTTCTTCCCTCTCCCTCCCACTAGATAGTAATATGCGCACGTATGCTGTACCATTCGGAGAAGTTCCATATCCCGAGATGTTACCGGATGGAATAGCGGAGCCGTTACGCTTGTGTTCTCCAAGTTTCAGATAAAAAAAAAAAAACAAGAAAAAAAAGAAAAGAAAAAAAACGGAGTAGGTCTTTGATACCTGAATTCGCATTTCACCTTTGATATTTACAGTGTATGACCCCGTAAATACCGAAGTTGATGAAGTACGCAAGAGCCAGTCACGGCGCCTCACCTCACGACCTGGGCCCCTCCTTCAATTCGATTGGGGCGAAGGGAAGGGGATGTGCCGCCACCCTCGGGAAGTAATTTTAAAAAGAAGGAAGGGTTGGAAGCTGGGGCAGGGCACGTTTCTTCAAACTGCTCCGCAACTTCAGTGAATATTTAATTTCACAAGGAAACCTGTTGTTCCTCATAATTATAGGGACAGAAAGACTTTTAATTCGGCTGCCTTTACGAACAAACGAAACTTTCTCTTGCATATCCAATACTTGCGGCAGACGTACCAATGTTGACAGATTTCGTGCTTTGGTAAATTTTAACCATGGTCAACTTGGGAGTTATAAGGTAACCTAGCTTATCTACCATTTTTCGGTCGCTGTTTGAGTAATACCAAAATAGGACTGAAGAAGTGGTACTCTACACCGGTTTAAAGTTACCGCGTTAAAAATGACGCTACGAAATGTGGCAACACTGCAACCTGACCTCGAAAAAGGGCGACGATAGAGGGAATATGAATTCCCAGTGCCATTTTTTGACTTTCTTTATTGTTTGTGCATGAAAACAAGATTTCGCGAGGGAAGACCGTAGTCTATTTCACAGTTGCCTCTCTCACCAAGTCCAACTTCAGACTGGATTTTTTCCATGCAAAAATTCAGTTCCTTTTTTACCGAAAGTTGTCTTTCTTGGAGCGCGAATCTCTTGACAAAAGAAAGTTTTTCGAACACGCGCAGAAGACTTAAGCAAAAATACCGATCGAGCTACAATCGAATGGTTGTTACCCCAGCAAGAAATCACACTTCTTTTGACTAAAACCATTTTTTTCAGCCGTATCAACGTCTCTTTTACGCACACGGGAAAAAATTTGTGTTATATTAACAAAAACATTTGTTAAAATAGGGATAACAAAAACATTTTGTTACAACAACAAAATCTTTAGTTCTGTCAACAAAACGTTTGGTTGCTGTAGCAGAATTTTTGGTTGCAGCTACAAAAATTTTATCTGTTGTCCCTAATTTTGTTGCCGTAACAAAACCTTTTTTTCCGTGAGGTTAGTTGATAAGGCTATGTCGATTTCATTGAAAATAAACATCCCTAGTGACCCGAGTAGGTTAAATTAAGCTTGGGATGGACGAGGTCAATCTAGATGACGTGGATTTAGGTACGGTTGGGTATGGCTCGATCAGTAATAGTTGGGTTTAAGGTTATATTAGGTTTGGCATGGTTGGGATTCTACTTTAAACCTTAAAACACCGAATCGCTTTACTTCTAATCCGGCCGTTGTCTCTTTTTCTCAATTTCCTCTCGGGTCTTTAGACTTATAGTATTGAGCATCAACTGCCTTTCTCGACGTCTGGGTTAGACTTGGTACGGTGAGGTTATAACATTGTGCAGACTAATCGTGTTAGTCCAATCTAGCTTTGAGAAACTCCCCTTATCTGGCGATTCATTCACAGCACCGAATCTTCCATAATATTGATCCGTCCCGCATAACTTTTTCCTTAGCTTTGACATCTGGAGAAAGAAGTCCCGTATTTTTGTTGAATGTCGGAAATTCGTGTCTCCTCTTGAAATATTTTAGGCTTGCGCTGCGCAAACGCCTCAGCGAAGGAGAGGCTGCTCGCCAAATGACGTATCATAAACTTTCTCAATTCAAACCAGGAAATCACATCGAAACAATTTTTTTCTTTTAAAAGAATGTCTTGCTGAGACGCTCAATTCGGAATACTGTACCAGGCGAATGATTAAGAATCATGTCTTTTACGTTATCTTTTTACTACTATCAATGAATAAGGACTATTCCATGAGATGAATGCTTCTGATGTTAAGTGTACATTTACATGTTTCGTTTTCTACCTCTTTTGTTCTGATACAGTCCAGTCCAGCCTATACATTGAGATTAACTCTGTATATTACCGCGGTGGATATAGGCTAACCTTTGTTTGGTTACGTTAGGTTTGCCATGTGCCCTCTCTCCGCTGGGCTTGGCGACGAAGGTGGTAGCATAAATTCAAGAAATTGTGACCCTAAATCGCCTTTAACCACAAAATAAAACCTCCTTGTAAATTAAGTCATTAATTAAATAACTTTACCAAAAAAGTGATTACTCGAAATTTTGGTGCGTGATTTTCAACCCCAAGTAAGAGAATTTCCGTCATGGAATCTTATTCCTGGTAGAAATATTTGGTTGAGAATAACATGTTCCTTTTAATATCGGTGCCTTTTAAGACCCTTTTATCATATGTATCATAAAAGGCGCTTTCAGAGTTGGACAGGAAGAAGAGTCTTGCGTCTTTGTTATGTGACATCAAATTGTTGTTTTCAGCGACCAGAGGTCGTTGTTCTTTTCAGAAACTGAAAGCGCTTTTTTTTCTTCTTTTTCTTTCTTTTTTTTACTTCAGCCAAGCTAATTTTTCAGATATTGTTATGTAGAGGTAGGCGCAGTCCTGATTTTTCTCCTTGATGGGGAAGTCAAAAGAAAAATGTCTCTCAAAAGTGCAGCCATGAAACACACATTGTGTTCAGGTAACTTGCCGAACCTCTGAAATAAAAATTGAATACGTATTCATACTGATTTCAACTTAAGAACAGGCATATTCAAAGGCAAACGCCGAAAAGTGGAAGAATGTTTATTTCATCAACGATTTTTTTCCAAGAAGTAAAGTTCTAAACAGGAAAAGTTGCAGTATACGTTTTTCCTCGGTGGAATAGCAAAATTTTAGTCTCGATGTCGCAGCTTCGAAGGATTCATTCTTTGAAGCTGAATTTTTAGCTATTTCGAGATATGCTCGCACCACCGATTAAAGGAGCAATTAATAACTCGATATTCATAGGATGAAAGATGAATAAGTAAGCCAAACATGTTTTGTAAGATCCACACAAACTTCACAGTAATTACTAACCCCTGTTTTAGGTATGAAAGTAAAACAGGGGAAGAGCGTAATTTGGTTATTTTTTAAGATAAACCTATGAAAAACCATATCAATGGAGAGCTCTCGACGAGACCTTTTCATTGATATGGTTTTTCATAGGTTTATCTTAAAAAATAACCAAATTACGCTCTCCCCCTATTTTACCTTCACACCCAAAACAGATGTGGGACTACCTAAAGCAGGGGTTCGTTTTTACTGTGTTTTATTAAGTTTTTGGCGCTCGGACGGAAGAACGAAATGTCACAAAATTCATGAAGATTGATAGAACCTGTTTAGCTATGAGGAGGGAAGAGGGGGGAGATAAGAGCGGGGGAACGTTTGGAGGGGGAGAGCTGTCCAGAATGCTCTCAAAAATGGCGTGAAGAAAAATATGTAAAGGAAATGTTCTCAAAGTCCTTCTATGATATCGCATCTGCGAAGTACCCTAGTGCGTCAGTTGAAGCGAGCTAGCAAACTAACCTAATTTTGAACTCTAGCATCGCTTTGAACCAATCATGTTTCAGGAAGGGACCCGTCGTTTCAGGGAAAGCAAACTGCGCTTTTACTCAGTGTACCAGTTTTCCAGCAAATTACGCAAAATATGCGACGCTTCAGTGAATCACCAAAGTTGATAGGAATAAACTGTTTTATCAGTATGAAAAATAAAATAATTTATTTTAATGGTCTTTATACCAATACATTGTGTAATTTAACTCTTCAAACGGTTGCTTTTTCAGCTAGAACGTCGTATATAAGAAGGTCGAAATGTTTATATTGTCAAAAGGCGAATTTTCTCGCCCTTCACTCGGCGTATCGATTTGGGTTTTCGGTAATAGCCGTCTTGAGTTTTACTAGACTTGAACTTTTTCTTGAAGATGGATTGCAAGATCGTAAACAGGCAAAGCACTGCTAAGTGACCTTCTCTCGGCACACAGCTATTAAAACATTCTTTGCGCCAGGCGTAGAGTCGACACCGACACCGGCTTTAATCATTGCCAAAAACTGATTTCTCGAGGGATATGAATCTCTACCGAGTAAAATAAGATTTACCAACATAATCATTAATATCCGATCACTGAAGAGGAGCTTTGAAAACGCCGCCCTTCTAAAATAAAAGGAAATCGGATGCAGGCACGACAAACTTTGGATAGCTTCCCAAAAACCGGAAAACTTTCCTTAAAGTTCGGAAACCGAAAACGGCGAATTCTAAATGAGGAAACGGATATTGCTCATGAATAAATAAGCACGGTATTATTTAACTTTGGGTCGAAAGCTGCCTGAGTAGTGGTATAACAGTTTTAATGCAGTTTCGCCTGGTCATTTTGCTGCGAACGAAGATTTGGATCGAAGTTTTGCGTTGACCGAGTTCCAATGTGCTGCCGGGCATGGCGATCGGGAACGGGGACCGGCCATAAGGAAGACACGGTTATTTATTGGGTTGGTACACATTAATGCGCACTCCCGCGCACTTCTCTACATTTAGCTTTGATTGGATGAAATAGGGATAAATTCTTATTAAGACGAAAGCGGGCATTACCTGAAGGGTCGACTTCTTCTCACGCGACGAGGGAAACGGTCGAAAGCCGAAGTCCCCCGTACTGTTCCATCGAAGCTCTGCACACCTCACGAATATGGCCGATCTTACGTACCCAAAGCTCGGGAGAGATCGGATCTCCTTTTTCATATCTGAGAAGTATTCAGTTTAAGCTGCATTCCGTGTTGCTTCGGGGAAGAAACTGAGACAAAATCTAGACAGCCCAAGACGAGGGCAGCTCTTGTACGCACCGGAGAGTAGGGGAAATGGCGTTCGCTAGGGTTTCCTTCGTCTCGACTACTCCGCGACAAGATCCAGGAGGTCACAATGCAAACCCGATCTATAAAACCGATTCCACTTACTGCCGTTACTCGTCGTGGGTGGATATACCTATTTTCTTGCGCCTGGGCCATTCAGACGAGTCACAGCAGTTTTAATTAGACGTAAAACCAGGCACGACGTAAAATAAAGAGATGTCTCCATCATTTTTAAACAAAATTTATAACGAGAGGTGAGGCGTGTTATGGCTGCTATGACGGTATACCGAACCTAGGAAACGAGCCTAGCCGAACCATGGGGACTTGGTCGAGTCGACACCGGGTGATTCTGCCGAAGTACAAGCTCGGAGAGGACGAACTGTGGAGGGTACTTACAGGTGAAGGGGACTCAAGGGGCCTCGCCCCAGGCGCCGCCACCAATTGTGTGACCGGTTGCTTATTGTTTCACCTGGTCACAACCTGTCACAGCCCGTCACAGGGTCACAGATGCGCTGCATGCTGAAGCCCCTCAAATGCCTGTCTTCTTTGGGAAAAACGAGGGGTTGACCCTCGGAGATGTTTAGTCAGCAAACATTTTTTGTTTCTGGCTCAAAAGTTACAGGCGAGGCAAACACGCTGCGCTGGAATCCACTTGTTTGTGTGCGTGGAATTCTAATTTCGTTGTGAGCAGGCAATTCTAGACTACGAAGCAAGGGCATGCTTTGGGAGTTGTTTCAATGGCCTTTTAAATGGTGACCTTACTTAAAGATTTATGTCTGTCCTTTTTGGATTCTGGATTATTCATCTAAAACTTTTGGAGTAATTTGACCTGTTGCGTTTTCGCTCTTTTAGCGCGATTGGACTATCCCGGTACTAGTATTTAGACTTTACCTCAAAGAAATCACAAACAGAAGTTTGAATCGGTACCAGATTTTAAGTTATTACATCATGAATCGTTACTAACCCTGCACCGTGGCGCGTCAATTAAAGAAAAGTTTTTGTTTTTTTTTCAACGCGCGATCTTGAAGAAAGTGTAATCCATAATATATCACGCTTTTTATTCAACTTTCCAAATGCTTCTTAAGACGTGTTCTGTTTTAATTTGAGGGCTAAAACATTTTTTACCAGGTATAGGCCTAAATCGATGCAGAAAGTTTCTATTTTGAAAACAGTTTTCCAGAACCACCCAGTTGTTTTCAATAGCGTTTTCTTCCAACAGTGAAAGTGATTTATTAACTGAATTCTTACATCTCACGCAAAACTGGGTAAAGCTGGCCTGTGGACATAATCACAAATAAAAGTCGAATTAAAGCCTGAGCAAAGTTTCTGTTAACAGTCATCTGTGCACAAGTTTCGGCTTAAATCGTCTCTTCCATATGCAATCGTTCCCATGACATTACCCGCTCTCCATTGTAATTCTTGTAGCCGTCTCGATCTACAAGGCATACCTTCGTTCTTACAAGCCAATCTCTACAGGACTTGCTACTTAGCCATCTCTTCTCGGCGTATACTTTCAATCTTAACCCATAACAGCCCAAAGTATTTGGAATAAAATTTAGCTTAAGAGAAATTGGAAGGGTTTTTCCCACTAAAATACGCAATTTTAAGCTTTGGAAAATGCCTAAATTGTTTATTTTCAGGTTTCCAGGGGGTGATATTTTTTTTATTTGTGAAAATGCCAAACTGAAAAAATCATCGAAGATAATTTTTTTTCTGTTTCGAAACGGCATCGCTGGGCGGTAGTGGGTTAAAGTTATCTTTCCAGAGCATATTTCTAAAATAAAACTCTCGTGCAAATTATTTTTTGATTTAATCGTCCCTCCTACATAGTCCAGCCGTCTCTCTACGCCATATTTAGAATGACTCGTCCCACCAAACGTATATACCAGCCGTCTCTGGGCTAACTCACAGAATTAATCGCCTCTCAGGGGAATATTTAAAATAATTCGTCCCTCTAAAAGTCACATAGTCCAGCCGTCCCTAAGCACTCTCCCAACAAGTCGTCATTTCACAAACTAGTCCGCACTTCACTCTACAACTAAAATTAGTCCTCTCAGCAAATTTCCCCTAATCCATCTCTCCTGGGATGAGACCTCTTCTAAGGTCATCGCTGCGCGTCTAGAATAAAGACCCTTTTCCTCCAAAGATGTTGCATTCCGTCGAAGACACTGACGTGGGAATTCCTCAGGGGGGGGGGGTTGGCGGCCGCCGTATCGCGGCGTCGACATTCGCGTCGTAGTCGAATGGGGCTACGACGCCCTTCTGCCCGGCCCCATTCGACTTGCCATCGTCGGTGTACATCGCTCTCCCACAGGCAACAACTTTGAGCCCCCTAATGGCCTGCGACGTACACGCGTCTGAACGGCGCTGATCCCACCGCCACGAATATCCCCGCCTTGGCGCCGCGTTGTCGTGTGTTTAACAGGGTGAAAAGTAAACATCCTTAGGGCCGAAGGCGTTTAAGAAGCGCGACAACTTTTGCCAATTTCCTTTTAAATAACTTGAAAGTGGCGCGCTAAGAGCCCCTAACGCGATGAAAATAACTTTTACACGACTCATGGACGAAGTTCGCGCATATAGTCGCTAGTGTTTACAGTTGCCGTGAGCTAAATGAAAAAACTGGAATTTTTTATACGATAGCCGAAAAATTTGTTTTAGCTGCAGAGAACTCTGTGAATCAATTTTTTGAGTGAAGCGGATTTGAATTTACTTGCCTCAGAATACCGTAAATAATTCCTACTTCACTGCAAAATTGAGAGGTTATTGTTCCACCTCGTGTGTTTTCACCGTTTCGTTTCCGAGCCGAGCGGAGCGACTGTGGAGTACGACGCAAGGATCGTAACTACTACAAGGTAGAACACATGTCCGGCTGTTAGGTTACTAAACATCAAAACCCAATCGGTTATCTTTGTTGTTGACCTAGTGTGGCACCGTCTCAAGGAGGTAAACTACCTTAATTCAACTTATGCGAAAACACTGGTGTAGAAGTATACCGTGGTCGTGACGTTTTCACTTTTGTTGTGCACAGCACGCAAACGCACACGCCTCATGGCATATCAGGAATAGGTTGTGGCGTGGTAGCCCCAGGGAAGTAAGTCGTGCGTACACCTGCAAGTTGAATTGAACAGAAGGAGACAGGAGAGCAGAGGTGGAGGAGGGAGCGAGAAAGAAAAATAGGCCAAGAGGTTAAATCAGTACCAGCATTTCTCCCACAAAAATCAGCTTGCGGTGGCCTTATACAGTAAATATTCCAAGTACTTTTTTCAATAGCAACAGAAATAACGAAGGCGGGATGTTTGCGTTACAGTATGTTAAAGTTCCTCCAAACTCAAACAGCTTTTCAGTTCAATGTGTTGTCGCCAATGTTTCGAGCCTAAAGTTTTGACTGGACAATAACCAACGTGGCATCAGTGCAAAAACTTCCAAACGTCACAAGCTAACCTAACCTCACTTTTGATGTGGTCTACACAAACCGCGTATAGCTTCGGTCCAACATGAACACCTATAGGAAGTCTCTCACGAAGACTTCCTCATCCCAACGAATCCTTTGCTGACATGACCGAACCCTATTTCATCTCAACCTCCTAGATCTTATCGCTGTACCATCGTGGCAATCAACCATGCTTTGGAAGGAGTTCCCAGGGACCAGTGCGCTTGGGTTATTTCATGGCTGTTGACTAGGGCAGTACGACCGAGGCTGCAGCGGTTGTGGTGAAAGGGAGCCCTAACGAGTGACTACCCCCATCGAGGTGTCAGCTGAATTTGCATGGATGCATCTATTTGGAGGCGAGCGGGTGGACCACGCGGCTCGCACAATGACTCGGCGCAAGGGACTTGCTAATTGGTCATCCAATCCTATCGTTTCAGCCGTGCTAACGTCTAGTACTACTTTACCCAGCCGCATGAATACTAACCTTGTTACACTGCATATCTCACCCGATGTTTATTTTGGTGCACGGATAGTAAAGTACTATCTCTGGCGTGTTTCCCAGTAGAGAATGAAGGTCTCGAGGATATACTATTTGATATCGAAAGATTTCAATGTTCTTTGACTTGAGTAAATACTGTGGAAAACGATGGATCTTGTCTTTGGGAGGAAAACCCGAACACAATCTAGACACTGATAAAGTGGAGGTAGTATCAGAGAAATAAAAAAGGTGGATGCTTGCCGCCGTCTCATTTACCTCAACGCTCACAGTTTTTCTTTTCTCGAGGAGTCCGAGACATTATCTAGAAGAACAGAGTATCTTCCGTTTAACTGCAGCATTTTCGTACGAAGGAATTTGTGTGTTCTAACCCCATAAGAGTATTTCTCTTCGTACGTTGACATGTTCACGGCTCTAAGTGCCGTACGGCGTGTTGTATTTTGACGTAATTTTTCTATTCACACCTCTGCATAACGAGCTTCATTTCTCGTCTTGAACTTTACCATACTGTATATCCTGTGGTTTTTGCTGTGATACCTGTTGGCTAACGGCCGTCATACGCATTGAGCGCTATACTCGTTCTTCCTACCTCTAAAGTGGAAGGTAGCAGGGGAGAGGTAAAGAACGAGTAAAAATGCGAGCTTATGAGAAATCAAGTCTGATTGTTGGAAATAAGAACAACATTTACAGTGCTCTACTATTATCTAATAAACTCAGATTGATAAGTCCCCTGTTTTCAGGGGTGAATTTTGGAGTCGTTGGATTAAATACAGTTGTAATAGCGGGCTTTTATCATCAAATGGGACCACTTCAATGCCATATCTTCAATCACCGTGTAAGGCACTTTTGTCTGCTGGAAGCAATTTTTGGCAAAGTTCAGTAATTGCTCAGAATAATGGTTAACGACTCATACCTTCATAAAAATCTAGGCCCACCATCATCAAGCTAGCTTTAATTGAGACAACATTGCGCGTTTAGGCAAATATCACGCGATATGTAGGTTAGAGCCCCTCACAGTGATTATGTCTGTGAAACTAAACTTTTATCGAACTGCTTTTGGGACGATCTCATGAGGAAATTTCCACGTATTTTAAAACACGAAATACGCTTTTAGTTTCGAAGGCTGCATTTTTCACCTGCATATTTCCAACTTTCCTTTCAAAACCAAGAGAAGCGCAACATAGGAGCCTTGCCTCGTACCAACCACTTCTGGGTAAGATGGAGAGCCTGCAAGTAGAGAGTGGCCAACTGTACCACGTAACCTCACCAAACTTTGGATCCCAACCAATCAGCGAAGGCAATAGCTGGACCCCAACCTATCGAATCGATGGAATTCAAAAGCACTGTTAGAGTTAGCCGTTTAGGCAAACATCGTGCAATGTCTGTCACACTAGTCTCTCTAAGGTAAAAGACTGTTGTCGTCATGCAAAGGCGCTTTTGGAAAGTTGAAAGGAAAAAAAAATCTCATTGTTTTAAAGACATTTCTTCGACAAAAACTCAATTTACTTTCAATAATACATAGAAAAAAATCTGCATTCTTCTACAATAAAATTTCTTTTGCATTCGCCCGGGGCATTAATCTGTTATCCGACTACCGCCCTGCGATGCCGTTCGGAAACAGAAAAATTCATTTATAGGATCTTTTTAGTTCATTGTTGTCATGTTTGTTAAATATCACCCCTCTGAAACCTGTGAAATTAACTAATTTAGACATTTTCCGAAGCTTAAAATTGCGTAATGGAAAAAATCTTTCGAATTTTTCTTAAACCAAATTTCACTCCAAATACTTAGGGCTGTTATGGGTTAATATACTCTTCAAAGTATTCCTAGAAACCGCTGTTTGGCATTTCGCGTTGAAGCACTCAAAACGCATGAAGGTTGTCTTCGCGGAAAGCCGGAAAGCCAAGTAGATAGCGCGAGCGACAGGCGGATAGGCAATGTGGCAAACACCCGTAGGGGGTGAGTTCCTAGACGGCGGAGGGGGGACGGATTTCCTGTCATGATCCACAATAAATATACCCCGGTAAAAAGAAAGACCGACTTTTTAGAAACTTTGTTCCACGCCCGAAAAAGTTGGAAATCAAAGGAGCACGTTTTTCTAAGCTTTCTCCATGAATTCATGGGTCTCGCAAGATGATAAAGCACGCAAAATTAGATTAGTAGTTTAGTCCATCGGTGGCGTAGAGGCCCCGTCCCGCCCATGCTTGTGTGACGATTTAATTGGGAAGCCAAGGGGATGGGCGGAATGGGCACAAGTAGCAGAGCAATCCTAATGGTTGGTCTCGGCGCGAGGTGGGCAGCAAGCGGGCTGTCGGAGGGCGGAGCGCAAGGGGACGTTTTTATTCCCAACTAGAAAGACGCCCAAAACTTGACTTGGATGCAGTCGGAATCCAAATGCTTATAATTATTAAGGTGAGTTTGTGGTGGCTCCGCCGATCCAGAGGTCCTTGCGTGACACTCTTTTCTTTCGCTTTTAGAAGATTACTTCCTCACTCAACGAGGATTGGACAGCCAGGATTAGCATTTAGAACAGATAGATTCTCGTAATTATGCCCCTCTCAGCGTGATGCAGTACAGATCGATAGGTTGGTCTGTTGCACTGTTCTTGATGAGCGGAATTTTCCACTTCTCATGTTCCACGTGTCATCAACAACCCCAGCGCTGCGAAAAACGGTCGAGGCAAACCGCATCAAACCTAACATAACATGATCTACGTGGCAAATCCTCTTATGGTTAAAGGAGTGCCACCTTTCAGATTTATGTTGTGGATATTTTAAACTATGCATTTAACTTCGTTTGAAACCCTTTTAGCCCGTGGTCAATAATCCTAGAAAGGGAATCAATTTTTGGAGAGTCTCGTCGACCCCGTTGACCACGAGTTGGTCGACTCAACCATTCCCCTCAGACCGATAAGTGGCCACAGGATTTCCGTGCTGATGTGCCACGGAGCGAAGGTAAACCCGCATTGAGCCTTGGTATGTTCAGTGGCTGGTCCGAAGAGGTGACTTTTGTCCCAGGAGACTTCAGCAAAGTCTTTGTTGAATTAGAGCAGTTGGATTCGGGATTTGTCGTGCCAGCGAATTTCGCTCCTTTGTGAACTTTCACACGAGGCAAACGTCGCTGGAAAAGTTATCTGGACGGATGCTATCTCCAGGAGAACTTCGGAAGTACTTCAATGGAATCCTAGCTCAGCAGCATGACGATACTTCGCTCACAAAATGCAGGTCAAGTTACTGGAGGAAAACAAAACGACGTGGTTTTGGGTCCCAGCTTTTTATCGCAAGCTTTATGGCTAAACTTGTTGGGAACCATAAAGTGCCCCTGAAACCACTGACTTAAGCCCTTCACCCTCTCATCCCGCAAGCAGTCAGGCATGGCAGGTGCCCTTCAGCGCGGCACATCAAAGACTGGTCTCCACGCTGAGTCTGCATTCACCTGGAAACCGTTTAAGGGGAAATCCTATACCTCCTCTATGGGGAGGCATATCAGGTGTTAGGCGTCATGTGCCTGTCACAGGGATTCATCAAGGACTGCCGTAACGCAGAGCATCCCCGCTACACCTTCCTTACTGCAAGGACTTTGCAAACGGCCTCCGACCTCCTCCAATATCATTTATGTACCTGTCCTTTCTAGGATCCAGCATCTAGTCAAGTTCTTATTGACAGCGAGAGCTTTACTACGGTCGCCCCTGATGACGCTCTTGTGCTTTTCATTATGACTGGATCCAAACAAAAGCCGAGCTTTGCCTGTGACAGATACGAAATCAGTGAGACATTTCTCTATGGTGTCGACTAGGGTTGCCGTAGTTACAAGTGGCTCCAAACAAGTCCGAACTTTGCCGGGAAAGCCGAAGGACTACGAATTCATCTTTCCAGTTTTGGCGGTAGCATTTCCTACATCATGTCTTCCATCAACTTTCTATTACATTATGAGATCGAACGACTTGTACCGCGTTGATGTTCTCAATTAAAATTCTTGGGGAATTGCTTCCTTCAGAGTGCGAAAGAATTCACCCGCCTCTGCTTCGGTTCTGATGACTATGGCTAGAAACAGTCCGACTGGAAATCCTCATTGCAGTGTGCATCTTCACCTGACGCATGCTCTAGAAACATCAACACCTCGGAAGATCATCGTCGTAGAGGCTTATACATCCTCGTAGGAAAACATCAGGTTCACGAAGACGCGGTGATGTGATAAGGCGGGCAATCACGTTTACGGCTTTCATATGTAATCCCAGCTCTGCGCTGCTTTGCGCGAGATCCCAAACAATCTTTTTCGCCTTCTCCGTTCGCCTAAGAATATCAAAGAGTCCTGTGATCCCCTCAGAGGACTTGTTATTACGGTCCGTCAACGAAAAACGCCCTTCAACGCGTTGCGCTCGTGGCAGTGACAGCTTGTTTCGCCTATAAGACCATTTGTCGTAGACTCTCGGCAGTCCGGCCTTCCATGGGATTCTTACACAAAGCTGCCTTGCAGGGGTTCTTGTGCAACGTCGCCTGCTCTCGGCTGCTGTCGGCTACTCTCCTGGCTCGCGGAGGGGAGCCTCGAGTGGAGCGGACCACCGCGTCTGCGCACTGAAATCGATGCCGCCCAGCTGATGAGCAGATCAATATGAAGGGTTCTCTGCCTCTCTCTGTTTATTTCTCTCTTTGTCATCCTCTCGCCTCGACTCCCGCCGGAAGGCTTGTTTAAAGAACTGCACTGGAGCTGCTTTTGAGAGCTGTACATTTTCAAGGTTGCTTTAAGTACTTGTGATATACTTTCGGAAGCCGAGCGGAGCGGCAGCGAAGCGAGGCACACGACACATAACCTAAGTTAACCTATCAGATCACCCAGCGACATGCCTCGCTTACTCTCGATGTAGCAGGCAGCTTCCGCCTAACAACAGAAAGCGTCGTCAAGCTTTGTGCGGAGCGATATCGAAGCGACGCACAAAGCACCGAACTTAAGCTAACCGTGGTAAAACTGGGTTGAACTACGCTTATCTAATCTTCGGCGGTCGTGATGTGCCTAATCGGGGTACAGTGCACCCAAGCGTGATCTAACCTATGCAATTTTAAGTCGTCAAACCTCTTGATGTAATCGAGCCAGATTAGCAAATACAACTTTTATCATTAGACTGATCTTTTATTGAGTTAGGCCGCAAAACCAATTCCAATTCAAAGGAAGTACTTTTTTTTGTCACTTGCGTATTTGTTTCATTGCAAGTTAATTAACTTTCTGGCCATATAACAGACAAGGAGACTCCTTACTGTACAACTTCTAAAACTGTTGAATCAAGATTCTAGTTTCCAAGAAATTTTCAATTTCGCGCTTCTCTTTCAACCGTGGTGAACTGAGGAAAAAATAGCATGAGAAGAGAAACCTGATCGCGGGAGAAGATAGCAAGGACGAATTCGCACCTGACTAAGCGGAAGGACGATGGACGCTTTCCCAAGCAAAATCAATGTTGTACCTTGTAAGTTAGAGAACTCACCGGGTTGAAGTATCCATGCAATGTCCATGAAAATATGCCGAAAAATCCATTCACTTAAAAATACTCGAATGCACATCCTTCACCCAAAACAAAATATTCTTGAAACTAGAGGAAAAGCCCTCTAGAGCGGTTTATTCTTAATATTAGAGTATTACTCTAGTCTGAAGCGGATAGAGCGTTTAGAAATAAGAGGAAAGCCG
>Ga0058701_10001922_pt1 | contig 15281 bp, 13 predicted proteins | sample AgamicOrMae_FD_97039 | JGI IMG/M metagenome (GOLD analysis project Ga0058701, IMG submission 97039) | Agave microbial communities from Guanajuato, Mexico - Or.Ma.e | ecosystem: Host-associated > Plants > Phyllosphere > Phylloplane/Leaf | place: Guanajuato, Mexico | collected 2012-06-04
TTATGAGGTAATTTCTCGGTTTTATTATATTCATTATGCACTGACACCAACGCACATAAGCTAAACGTCGGCCCGTTTACACCTACTAACGCCCCCTGGTGGGCACCGCCGGTACTAAACCATGTCCACATTTTGGGCTTCAAAACGGCTGCAGGGAGGGATAGGCAAGTGAAGTCACCGTCTACTCTCTGCACCGTGGGCGAATGGTTCCGGTTTTGGTCCTATCTTGGTGGTTAAGCTTTCGCCGATACTCTTGCCGGTAGACACTGACAGATTCGCGTTGGAGTATCGGCAGGGATTCTGTTTCAGTTTAGAACGGTTAGACTGTCGGCAATACTCATGGATGGACCTCCAACAATAAAACGGTTGGCAAGTTTTCTCGTAAAGAAGTCCACGCTTGGTAAACTATCTCTGAATTGTAAAAATTGTAAATAGAAAATCATGGATGATATTTGCTGTTCTTTCCACGTTTTGTACAAAGAAAAAAAATAAGTGTTGTTCTATTGCCATATTTTAGTTGCCGACTTATTTTGTCTACCAAGTCGAAATTCTTATTATGAAATCGTTTTTCCTTTTTATATGTGCCACCGTTCCGTTGACTATTAAGTTTTGCCTTTACATTTTTTTATCATGGACATTTTCATAAAAAAAATTTCAATACAATGATTCCACTGCCCATACAATCTCTTACGGTAGTTCGTTTTTTTTCCTTTTTTTACGTTTTTGACCAGTTTGTTTTTGTTGTTTTTTTCTGTAAAAAGGTACTCCTTGATGCAGGATTTGGCCCCACTTACATTAATGCATCGAACCTCGTAAAACTGCGAAGGACGTTTGCTCCTGTCAAAAAATTAAGATACGAATAAATACCCTTGTTTTAAGGATGTTCTCAATAACAAGCGCCGATATTGATTTTTTCGATTATGAGTCATAACGTATCGTTAGAAAAAAAATGTTGAAGATTCTAGCTTTGATCATACTGCCACGTTGCTGTTATTATTATTGTCCTTACCATTTTGAGAATGATACTGTTTGCGGTTGATTCGAGGATTGATTTCGGCAATGACGTAACGTTGATTGGCACGGCGTGCCCGCGGAGATGGAGGTCTGTCAATATTCGGCCTCCCAGGTGTTGCCTCTCTGAAATGATAAATAATATCTGGCTTAACATCAAGTTAGTCATCAATTACTTTTTTTATCTATGTCTGATGAGGCACGTTGTCTTATTCGGTCGCCAGGCCGAATGTATTTAAAACCTTACGGAAGTATCAGCAACACTCGCTCAATATCGATGTGGGTTAGGCGATGAATTTTCAGAGTCTGAATTTATCGATTGTAAAGACACGAAGCCTATCATCGGAAGAGTCAATCGGGGCACCATTTTTTCCATAGACGAAAAAATTATGTCCTTTAATACCTGTCCGATTGCTCTTGTCATGTTAGCAAGTGGAAATGTCGGAGAGTAAAAGATGTATTTTAGGAAGAAAATTATATCGCCTGCCACTTTGAGCTTTAAAAAAATGTCTGTATCGAACGATTTTCTAGATCATCTATTTGAGTAGATCGGTTCTTTCGTCAAAAAAAGTCAAACTTTATACGAATGTCAACGACAAAGTGAGGACTCGCACCCCTTTCCTTCTGGCCGCATTCTTATTCAAAAAATGAAAAAAAAAATATTTTTAATACGTCTATTAATTTTCCAGGGCATGGAAATGGTAAATACTTACGTGAGAGCTGTATCGCGGGTAAGTGAATAACCATCTTTAAATACCGTCATGGGAATTTAAATGGATCGTCGAGGTGGAAGTCAAAGCTATTTGCTTTTTCCCTTTCCCTTCTTTTTCCCCTTTTTGCCTTTCTTCTTTTTCTCTGGCGGGTTTGGGCCCATTCGGGCAACGAAGTTCTCATAATCCACGAAAGCGGTTTTCTTGGGATCAGCAAGATAGGCGAAGATGATCCACTCTTCCGGACTGAATCTCTCTCCAGTGAGAACTAACAATTCTCGTAGTTTATCAATGGAAATAAGTCCATTCTTTTCAACATCGATTAATCGGAAGGCCTGCAAAATTATGTCATCATTAGCATTTCAACTGATTTTTGTTTCCGGAAAGTGTTAGTACGGCTTATTTTAGAAATATTTTTTTTTGTAAATGCATATTTTCTCCTTTTATTCCCCAGTATTCTACAAAGTTTTAATTCTAGTTGTACTCCATTGGCCGCCGGCTCATCTCAATTGTCCTTGAAAGTCCTGATGAATGGCGTGGACATGGAAAGTTTCAGGGAAAAACTATACGATGTGTTCACTTTTGTCCATGTGTTTCAGATTGAAAATTGAACATGTGAACAGACAAGATCGTCCAGTTTTTGTCGCTTTTCGTCCCTTTTAAAAATGTATCCAATTAGTCCAAGCGCCAAGAAGCGCATGTCTTTTTCGTCCGCTTGTTTCAGAGGGGACCAAAATTGGACCAAGTCTATTTTTCGTCGTTTCCATCCACAGAGGCATAGAAAACAGTTTAAGTGAGAAAGAACTTTCCTCTCAATCTGTTTACTGCAAATTCAACTTCAGCAAAGGCAAGAGAACTATTACCAAGAACCCAAACCTCCAGCTTACTTAGGGCATTCCGCCTAATCCTCAGCAAAAGCAAAAAGTTCATTAGTCTTAAAATGGATTTTGACGATATTTCAAGCCATTTTTTTAATGTCCTGGCCATTAATCGATTGATTCCCCCAGTCCTTCTTTCTTCATTCTTTGGTGTTAGCGTGCTGTAAATCTAATGTCATCCTGGCAGTTCTATGCGACCAAAGTAAACCTTCGTGTAAGAGTCTATGAATCAAGACGATGTACTGAAAAATTTTGGTTCGTACCTCTAATACGTGGGACTCGTCAATGAGAACCTTTTTCTCCCGACCCACTATGATGAGCAGCTCGTCAAATTTGACCACCCCGTCTTTCGGATCGGCGTCCAACCAATCAGCGTAGCTTTTGAGTGCCGCTTGGGTCGGGTTCAGACCCAGCGAGCGCAATACCGAACCCAGAGTGCTGATGGGAATTTCCGTTACTTTAATTTCTTTGGTTTCTTTCTTTTTAGGGGAGATCTTTTTCTTTTTCTTTTCTTGTTTCTCTTTTTGGTACGCGGCAAAGGCAGTTTTCATGTACTTGACCTGTAAGCACAGTTAGCTGTTACAATTTTGGAGTATCGGTCTAGCCTACTGTAAGTAATGAAAGATTTTGAAAATTTTAGTATTCCCTGATATTATGTTCCATCGCAGGTAATGAGGATTAATGACATGAAACCGCGAAGATAAGATAGGCTACTAAGACGTTGCTTTGCTAACGCTCAGCTAGGCTGTCACCAAGCTTGACGCCACTTCTCGCGGGCGGTAGTAGCCTTGAGAAATAGGCAACATTAGTCTTGGCTACCGTAAGGCAAGATTAACTGAGGTTAAGTGCTTTGTGCATTCCTCCGGCCGACTCGGCGACAAAGATTGGAACACAAAAGGTGTAAAACGCAATAACCTTAAAAATTTACTGTGCTGCTAAAAGTTATGGGAACAAATATGTTTACCTCCTCTTTAGTGTATTCGTACTCCTCCACCTCTTCCTCAACAAGTTCCTCATTTTGCTCATCCGGTATTTCCTCTTCTGCTACATCCGCTTCTGCTACATCCTCTTCTGCTACATCCTCTTCTTGCAGCAGGTCCTCTTTTATGATGTCTTCTTCCTCTAGCTCCCCCGCGCTCTCGTCGTGTCCCTCTTCACCCTCGTCCGGTAGATCCACTACATCCTGAACTTCCTCTGTTTCTTCCTCCTCTCCGGTATGTCCAACAACAGCTTCATCCTCCCCTGCGGTATCTTCAACATCGTGTTCTCCCTCATGATGTGACAGTGACTCACGCTGTGTTCCTGACAGTGGTTCTGCTGGTGGGTCAGCCAGCGACTGTTTCGCTGATTGCGGTATTGCTTCCTCCTTTTCCAGCCCAGAATCGGGCTTAGTGTCTCCTGCAGATGGGGATTGCATGGTAGTGGCGACCGAGCCGGGTCTGGAAGCTGGCTCGGTGCTTCTCGTGGACAGTAGCAACTTGCTCATTGTCGCAAGCACTGCTACCAACCCCTCCCGTCAGAAAATTATCTAAAGCAACGCCCATCGCGAAATATACTTCACCCATCTCGAAATATGCTGAAATATCGAGCTGAAGGTGTCGCGGAAACTGTTTTAGTTGTGTTACACAACATTTCATTTTTTTATACACAGGAAAGTCTTTTACGCTCGAGAAGCAGTGCGTTGCCAGATTTCGCGTCTCCATATTAAAACTTTGTTCGCTTTTTAAAAGGTTAACATAACCTAGACTTTGATACCATTTCTGATTCTTACTTGCACAAAAGTAAGCAACTTGTCAACAGAAACAATCAGAACATATCAGACATGACAATTTTTCTCTACTGGTCGAAGATTTATATCTGTTTGTTGTTAAATGTGGAAAATCGAGAAATTGGGGAACACTGTTGAGAAAGACGTTCTGCGCTGCTTCTCATAATCTTTTGACAATACTTTTCTTTTCATATATTTTTGTCACTTCTTTGTGATTCTTCCCGTTTCACTTAACTTTAGTCCCCTCTACTATGACCAAACGTCCGACTTTTACCCCCGTTCTTTTTTTCCCAGCGACACTTTTTTAAAATTATCATTTTGCTGAATTTCCCGTATAAGATATCTTTGCCCTTGGCTGCTTTTCTTTATCGAGAAAAAAAATCAACCAAGAATACTGAACAAACGAAAAAGGGGAGGAAAAAACGTGGAAGATTTTTTGTTAAAATTTGTTAAACTTGAATTTAAAAAAAAATTGGCGTCGATTTTTTAAAAATTGTCCTTTTGAACAACTCGAAGTGCTTCTTTTTGAGGAAGGTCAACATTAAAGCCTTAATCAAGAGGGAGAAAAAAACATAAAACAAAACTTGATTTTAAATATTCGCGCGAATGAGGTTTTAAATCATGTGAACGAAAAGTAGGGCAACGTAATGTTTTAGGTAGGCACCGGTATATTTTTTGTTAATGGGGTATAAGCCCCTTTTCAATTTTTACGTCTGGTTACGTGTCTTTTTTTAAGTAATAATATTCTCGCCCTTGCACTCTTTTATACTTGAAATAGTCCTGCTGTGGACCCGCCTTTCTTGACATGTTTTGCGATGTTTGTATAAAAGTAGCACTTTGTCTGAAAAGTCGTATCCGTATGTGACGCCCATAATTTCCTGAGAAGGCGAATGACCAATGTTAAGATTTACGAACGTGCCTGCCTAGAAATAATGCTATAGCAATGCCATTACCGCAAAATAGTTGCATTTTGAAGAGGAAGAGTGGAGGTAACGTTCTCGCAAAATTTCAAACGAACTTTATTTCATTTCATAGTTTGTACATAGGCACGACCCCTAAAAAATATCACAAGGTCAATATAGCTTATAATAAATAATACAGTAATAAATATATGCACGTATTCGTACAAAATCTTAATCCTTAAATTACTTTTGTTTTAAAAAAAATTATAAAGGCATAACGCACAGTTTCTAAACACGTTTTATGGTCCCATTCGTAGTGCCTTTAGAAGTTCGTCGTTCCTTATTTGGTCCGATTACTGTAATGACTCGCTCTTATAGAAATAAGCTTTAAGGTAATATTACACTTCGTAAATTTCAAAGGTGGAACTTTTCACAGATGCCGCTGGAAGGGAGCGGCATCGTGGTAATCATAAGGTCAGATTAACCGAGGTTCAGTTAGGCTGGAAGCTTTTTGCCTAGCTGCGCTCGACTTCGGGACGGAAGGTGGAATTCAAAGAGGTGGAAATTCTACCTTTCAAATTTACTTTGTGTAGGTAGGCCATGGGACAGTCAGTTCAAGGAACGATAGCCCGGAAGGCACATGCCGCAATATTTTACCAAGTCAACCTGTATAATAAACTTCATCTCCTAAAAATAGCGTCCACACTTTCACTTCTTTTCACGATGGTGTTTCAAACTGGTCATCCTCGTAGTGATTATCTGTAAAGGATTAAACTTATCCTACGTCCGTCGTGAGTTGATTCTTTCGGAGCTATCTACTTTTTCCATTTTATTGTCTTGACACTGGTTGTAGCGTATCGCAATTAACATATTATCAACTTAAGTACGACGAAGTACAAAAAGAGTTTTTTAAGTAGGTATTTTTACACGTTATGAACGTGCGAGCCTGTTTCTTGTTATTCAGGCTATTTCGTGCTCGTCAATATTAGCCAAGCAGTACGTCTACTATCTTCTTCTAAGAAGTACTTTCTAAAAAAGTTTCTAGTCTGGGTAGTTCCATAGCTGCTTTGGGTAATGAACTTAAAGTACACTTAAAATGGTTGGTTCACAAGGGAGAGCTATCAATAGCTATGTAGCTAGAGAGAGCTCTCGCTGAACCCTTTCGTTTAGTGGTTATTCACTGGTGTATTTTGAATATCAAGCATACTCTTGTTTTTTTTAGTTCACTACCCAAACCATATATTGTTTTATCCGTGATATCAACATATATCATTGGTGGAAGAACGTACTCCCTATCTCAAGCCATATCACCCTCAGGGCGTTTTAAACCACTCAGAAGATTCACGGAGCAGCAAAAATCTCGTAAACGTTTGTGTCCGAAAGAGAAAGGCCACTTGACCTAAAATAGGGAAGTCAGTCAATTACGATGTGGTATCTAACAAAATTTTTAATCAATATTTTTTTTCTTCATATTCGATTTATCAAAGATATCAATCTCTGTTTGGGCAAACTGTAATGGGTTTTACGACTAGTCAATCGAAATCCTGTCTTCTTAGAAGACACATGCTTGGAAGGACACTTAACAAACCGTCGGAAAACTGCAGAATCCGTGACTTTGGCGCCATTTAACGGCAGCAACCCGAACTACCGGCCCTCTCCACGCCGCAGGACCGTCAGTTCGGGCTGCTGCCGCTTAGATGGCGCCAAGGTCAGTGTCAGAAAGTCCACAGTTTTCCCATACTCTGTCGACTAAAACTTAATAAGTGCGACTAGCTTCAGTAGCAGGCTCCCTCGTGCTGCGTGCACCAGTGCGGCTGCAGCGCCTCGCTGGGGGTGCCGTGGCGGACCATCCTGTCCCGGTGGCGCACCAGACGGACCCGCGCGTCCTGCCACCTGCCGGCCGCTTTGCCTGACCACAGGCGCTCGGCCACCGCGGCGGCCCGCGGCCACATCTTGGCCTCCAGGCCCGCCGCGTCCACCTGCTCGCCCCAGAGGGCGGCCTCCCCGCCCAGGACCAGCCGCTGTCCGCTCTTCGCCTCGATATCTTCGAGATCGCGTGATGGATCGTTGCCATACGCCGTCTGGAAAGTTCAAACACATTGTTGAGGACAACGCCGTGCTTCCAGCTCATGCTCGGGCGCTCTCTTTGGATTACGCTTCTTTTCCTGGAAATTTGGAACACCGAGACTAACAGGGCGAGGTCAAAACGATGAAATCCCAAAACGTGACTTTGGCGCCATCTAACGGTTGAATCCTAAACTTCCCGCCCTCTCCATGCTCTAAGGCGTTCGGTTTGGACTGCTGCCGCTAGATGGCGCGTAAGTCAGGGTTCTGGATTCGACAGTTTTCCCTTATTTCGTTGCGTCTTGTGGGCAAGATGGCGTGTCCTACCTGCCAAGGATGATACGGATATCCTGACGTAGAGTTTCCTTTCCAGTTGCCGTAGCCGTGATCCAAATACCATGCGTCTTTGGTCGAAACGATGACCCTGTAACCCATGCTGACGAGGTCCCTAGCGACCGGGTCTCCGGACCGCAGCCACGTCTGAATCACGTATCTGAGGAAAAAAACTAGACCTTGACATGAACGTGAACCTTTTAAATCCCATGACAAGGAGAAATGTACGCGTATTTGACGACAGTGCCTCTTTTGAAAGCAGACAGACAATAGCTCTTCGACGATTACGAGAAAAAAAGAAACCTTGTTTTGATAATATTGACATTAGGTAAATGCGGCTGATTGAAATCGGAATCCATGCCGCTTTTCATTTGCTTTAATCCGTATGTAGAGCGAAACGAATTTTGGTTCGGCTTCATGTCTGAAAATGATATTGAAACCGAACCTTGTCAAGGCTTAACCCAACATAATTAACATAAAAACGACCTTAATCAAACCTTAAGTTTGTGTAAAGAATTAAATATGTGTTCGGCTTCCACTTTTTAAACAGATTTTTATATTGTTTGGGCTTGTTAAGTAATGGTTTATTTAGGGTTGAACTTTTCATAACTCGTCGAGATTTTTATTATTCATATATATTGAATTTTTAAGGTGGAATTTTCCTCCTCGTGTTTTTCTCTGGTATACAACATCAACCTCTTACCGTGTTCACCTTTGATCGCCTTTTTATCAATAGAACATTTACTCAGAAATGGTTTTAACCACAATAGGTTAGTTTAAGTTTAACTTAGTTATCTTATGTTACGCGCCTTGTGCCTTGCTTTGGTAACATTCCGCTCGGTCGTCGCCAAGTCTGATGTCGCTTCTTTCTCGGCAGTGACCTCCGCCGATAAGTAAGCGGCATCAGGCTAGGTGACCGTTTGATTAGGTTAACCTATGTTAAGTTAGGTTATGTGCCTTGCACCATGCTACCCTCTCTGCTCAGCTTTGCAACGGAAGGTAACTCACGAGGTCGTTGATTCGACCTTTCAAATTTACGATAATCGATCGCTGGCGTGATGACATTGGTTTAAAATATCGAAGTGAATATTGGAAGTCTGTGGTAGGCCTAAACCATGTTTGCGACTGTCAACAGAGAAAAAAGATGCGGGCGGTGGGAATAATGAGATGAGCTAAACCGGTGGCGCTATGCGTCGCGAAGGTCAGGGTACTTCTCGAGAAAACCAGTTCTCAAACCTGCTGGAAATCTTTTTTCACGTTAACAGTACTCATTCATGTAAACACCGAAAATAAATGCTAAAAAAAGGGGGATTTATACTGCGGTAACCTATATTTTCCGGTCTCTCGTAAATCGAGCTGAGGAAGAGGATTTGCATATGTGTTTCCAGGTCAAGCTCAACTCTCGATTTCAGGTCAACCTGAGTTCATTCAGCGACAACAGCGGCCTAAGCGCACTCGAACAAAATGGAATTTTGGTTCCCATTGAACCGACTTTGGTTATCAAGATAAAACGGGCAGAAATCCAATTTTCAGTAGTTCCTGAGTTACTTTTTTACTAGTCGTACCCAAGCGGATCCTGGTCCCTAGCTGACAATGAGCAGAGAGTCAAGTTCTCGACTTTGGTCGGAGGGGAGGAGGATCTGATTTCATTTGGAGTCAAAATGTCTGTTCTCGGAGAACGTGTGTTATTGAGGAAATACTTTGAGAACCTCGGTTCATCTAGGCTTGGTATATATTTTCAACCTCGATTATACCTGATCTGACTAGGTATTTTTACATGGGTTTTTTTTCTATATCCTTTCTTTTTTTCTCTTTTCTCTTCATCCTTTTCCCCCTTCTGACATTGTGAGGGAGAATATTACCCCATTGACACCCACTTGGGTCCGCCGCTTACAATCACGGTAGGCCTCGGCGAGAGCTCTTGTTCGATAATAGTTCGCTCTTGTGCGATCAAGGAGAAACCTAACAGACGCCATTATGAAAGTCAGTTTTTGATGCATCACTCCCTTTTAGACCGCGATACCAAGAATCGGCCTCTGTGGTACATTTGTAAACATGATCATTAGCCGTCTGTATATATCAAAAAGCTAGGAACATACCTATTACCTCACGTCCATGAAATTTAAAATGCATTTAAATATAAAAATAAAAACAAACGTTTTAGATTTCCTGGTCGTGTATGGTTGTAGTTATGTAGATCATTTTTTGATAGCTAATGAGTAGGTTTACAAATGTACATCGGCCCATTCTTGATATCGCAGCATTAAAGCGAGCAATACGACAAAAATCGACTTGCAAAATGGCGTCTGTGAGATTCCCCTTCAATGCGTCTGGAATATTGACCAAAATTCGTCTTACGTTAGACTTCTTTTCAATTTGTGTTAAGTTTATAACCGCAGCACGTAAACTATATTAGGAACACACTAAATGAACCGGCTTCTCCAACAAAACTGGCCATGATATCAATGAAAAATCCCTTATACTCTAAGCGTTGTGGTAGAAATTTTTTGGTGGAAAATGAAGGTTGGCCAACCTGTGGGGATCCAAGTACTGGCGGATGATTGCGGGGGAGGTGAGTTCACTTGTCCAGAGGATGACCGGCAGAGTCCTCCGCTCGTCCGGCGGCGGCGGCGGCGCTTCGAAGAGGTCCGCCGAGGCGCCGTCGTCCCAGAGGGCGTTGTCCGGCTCCGTGGCCTCCCCGACGGCGACGTCAGCGACGTCCGCTGGCGCGTCCGCGGCCACGGCCGCCAGCGCCGCGTCCAGGGCGGCCGTGGCCCGCCTCTGAAAGAAGCCCCACAGGGCGAGGAAGTCGGCCCGGTGGCGAGAGGGCCGCCCCAGCTCCTTCCTCAGGAACGACACGATCTCGCCCGAAGAATTCCAGCAGCCCATGTGGACCTCGTCGCCGCCCATGTGGAAAGCTGCGGCCGGAGCACCACCTGCAACGGACATACAGTAGAGTCTCAGTTATACATCTCTCAGTTGTTAGTCCCACTCGTTTGTACGTCTCATTGGTATAGTCTCATCCAGAATACTTAACATGGCGTTATACGGAATATTATTTTCACTTGTACGTCCCTCTCAGTTCTACGTCCAAATTTTTGAGTCCCGACTTGGACGTATAATCGAGATTCTACTGTACATGGGTTTTTACAGTTAGCGTTTGAATTGTAAGTGAAAGGAACGATTTTCCACATCTTGTGTTCAATCTTTCATTGCTAAGACGAGCGGACCGGTTACAGAGCGAATCACAAGGCACTTAACCTAACCTCACACAAAAAAGAGACTAGTTTTAGATAAAATTTTCTCAAAACTGGTAAGGCGCTCCCACTTTCGCGGAAGAGCTTTTTGTATGCTGTTCGTTTATTTACTTGACCGACTCGCATTTTGGTCATTGGGAAATAAAGGGTAAACTTAAAAAAACATTTTGGGGAAAACGAAAAGTGGTCAAAACTCGAACAAATAAATGCCAAGGGAAATTCACTTTGGTTGAAATGGAGGCACCTCACCAGTTTTAGAACGATTACACCTAAAACTACATATTCTTCGTATTGTCTATTCACCCAAAGGTCCATTTAAAATATATTCAAGTCTTTTTACGCATGCTGGAAGTCTCCCCCAATTGCGCTCTTGTCATTTCCTGAACGTTTAGGTCTCAATGTAAATGTATACCGGGTCAATAGCAACACCCCCTCTTTTAAAAACTGTTTTAACCTACGTTACCTAACGAAACGTTCACCTCTGATACCGCTTACGTCTCAGCGACAGTTACTGCCGTAGCGGCATCAGGGTTGTTTGACAGTCGAGCTAAGAAGTAGAAGAGCAAGGCAAAAGGTACAACTTTACTTACGCGCGTTGTCGTTAACCCTCGTGACGTTCCTTCTCAAATCGCGTTTTTTTCTTGTAAACCGAGCATTTTATTTCCGTTTAAAATTATTGAAACCAAACATTGTGCAACTTTATTTACGAGAGAGAATCAATATCTTTAGCAGGTTTTATATAATCGATAAAAGTATCTTTTGCGTCCTCTAAACGACATGAACATGCACAAAAAAAAAATGTGTTTTGGGTTCTCTTGTCCTAAAACTAGTAACGTGTGCCTGTTTTCGTAAAGCTGTTTTTTGCTTACTTTTTAACCGATTTTGGTTTAGAGGGTTGTAAAATGTTGACTTCGATGTTACCTGTATTTTTCAGTCTTTAAATTGAAAATCGGTCAAAAACCAAACAAATGACAAGCAAAACACAATTTTGCGAAAACATGCACACGTTACCAGTTTTAGGTTAAGAGCACCTGAAACGGGTTTTATTTTTCTCTGTGTGGGCCTCGAAATGGACCTAATGGCCTGCATCAGACCCGGTTTTTACCTTTTATACCTCGATAGCACTACTGTAATGTAAAGTCCAGGTTATGTTAAGTTGGGTTGACGTTTCGTCAACCCAACGTCAGGAGTCGAAACTGCAATACGTCTAACCTAGCAAATATATCTCATGAGAATGACAAAAGAAAACCCATGAACGGCTAGGTATCCGTGAAGGCACGGGCAAGTCTTCTTAGCTTTCGTTGAGAGACGGCTTTACCTGCTTTCAAATCGCGTAGAAGATCAGCATAGAGTCTGGTCAAGAGGGGGTAGAGGTTATGGTTGGCGGGGTTCATCTGGCCGCAGGGCGGCTCGATGCACCGGCTGACCCACGGCGATGAGTCCCTCCCCGGCGGGGCGCAGACCACGAGCGCGCCGAGCCCCGCCGCCGGGCCCCAGGTCCAGCCGGCGGCGGCGTGCGCGGGGGCGTCCACCTCGGGCAGGACGCGCACCCCTCGGGCCCACGCGAACCGGATCAAAGCGCGCACCTCGCTCGACGTGTACGTCTCTCTGGAAGGAATACTTGATAACCGTCTAGACACAGCGGAAACTAACCCCTTGTTCAGGTAATCCGATGCCTATTTTTAGGTTTGAAGGTAAAACAGGGATAGAACATCATTTGGTTATTAATTATTTATATTCGCACGCCGATGTTAATGCATGGAAGACTTGAACGCACGGAAACCAACCCGATGCATTTTAAATGGGAGGTGACTTGAACGCACGGAAACCAACCTAATACATTTTGGTTGGTTACAACCTCCTTGGTTATTTGTATGGATGAATCGGGTAGCTGTCATAAGCGCCAAATACCACAAGCGCGAACGCCGCAAGCGCCAATCCGTAACCGCCAAACGAGAAAAGTCGCAAACGCCAAAGGTCTTAACCGCAATACTAACCTTACCTAACCTAACTTAAACTAACTTAACCTCACCTAACTTAGTCTAACCTATCTTGACCTAACCTAACCTATACGAACTTTGGCGTTCGCGACTTTTCTCGTTTGGCGGTTACGGACTGGCGCTTGCGGCCTTGGCGTTTTGTGGTTTTTGGCGCTATCGAATGCCCCCCGATAAATCTATCAAGAGCTATTGATGATTTAGTCATGTCTTGATTAGGTCTTGGTATCTTCAAGAATGACGAAATTACGCTCTTCTCCTGTTTTACCTTCCTACCTGTGACAGGTATAGGATTGCAAAAAACAGCGGGTAGGTTGGGAAGTACTCACTGTTTGGAATAGGCGCCTGTGGCAGCTAACTCGGGTATGCTAGGAGCGTCGTAGGGGAAGCTTTGTGAGTCCGTGAGGTGCCTGGAAATAGTTAAGCCCTTGATTTTAGTTTTGTTTGATCACGTGGGCATTCATTTATTTCGTGCACTAACAGTCTCGGAAGTATTGATCGCTCTAACTTTTTCAAACTTGTGCATTTCAGACCGGAAAGAGATCGACAAAACAGCCATAATCAAAATGAAAGATCTCCTGAAGAACTAGCGATTTTATTCCGCTCTTTTCTAGCGAATGTCCCTCCGTTTTAAAGTTACAGAGGTTCCAAAATACTGGAGCGATCAATACTTTTGAGACTGCTAGTACTCTTCCTACTTGGTTATAGATGGTTATAGACATACACAATGCACATTCTTCATATAGCACACATCCTCTCCACTACATCAGTAACTTGGATGGATATCTTGCAAACCAAAGTTAACTGCAAGCTTGCTATCCTGCATATCAAGGTTAATCCAAGATAGTTTTCTTGCAAAGCTAGGTTAATGTAAGCGAGGTACATCACAAATGAAGAAAAAAATACTAGATTTTAGGCTTGAAAATCGTCCTTAAACTGGTGAGGTGTTCCCATTTTGGCTCAAGTGATTTTTGCTTGCCATATGTTGAATGACCGATATTAGCGTTAGGATGGAAAATGTTTTACTAAATCTGCCGTTCATTTTCCGACCTACAAAATGCAAATCGGCATGAAAATAAACGAATGGCAATCAAAACACATCGGTGAAAATGAGATGCACCGTACACTCTTAATTTGAATCAGTGAGAGTCTCTAAGATTCATTCAAAATTCACTGAATTTCAGTCAATCTGAATCTCAGAGACACTCACTGATTAAATTTAGAGTGTAACCAGTTTTAGGACGATTGGACTGATTAGACCTAACACTGGTTATCTTTATTTTTATCTGTAATTGCACATATAATTTAACTTGAGCTAGTGTCATTGCAAACCTAATTAAACTTGAGCGAGGTGTCTGGGAAAGCTAACAAAGTAGAGGAAGGCTGTGTATTCTACAGGTTTCGGTTCCTTTCCTCATCTTCTTCTGTATCTTCCTTCAATCAGTCCGTTTTCCTTTTTCTTTTGAGGGATGGGGGAATCATCCCTTACGCTACTTTATAGCTCCTATCAAAATTATTTCGAGCCTCCACCTTGGGCAAAACGCACACGACGCACACCCTGCAGTCCCAACGTATCCGCCAACAGATCTGGAGTTGAGTTCCTTGCTCACCAATGTAAGACGTTGAGCTTGTTTTGCGCCATATCAATAATGATATCGCGGAGCTTGGCCATGGGCAAGTAATTCCTGGTGGAGTCGACGAGGAGCCCCCGGTGCGGGTAGGCCGGCGCGTCGCGGATGACGAAGCCGTCGACGATGACGAGCGAGCTGGCGGCATCGTCCCAGGCGATGAGCTGCGCCAGGGTCTCGACGCCGTGCCTGGCCCCCCATATCGAGTCCGCCACAAGCCGGACCACGAACGTTTCCCCGTCTCCCTGAGGACAAGTGAAAAACCAGTCCGCGATAACGGAACAACCTACTCCATCGCCCAATTTACTCATCGCCGTCAATGGAATTACTGGCATCATACTACAAAGTTGATACTTTTATGGTTAGGTAACTTAAAGAACTTGTTTCACTTACGATTTCTATGGGCACCAAAGATAGATATATCAATATCGAAACGATAATGATTCATGTAACGACTATAAAACGATACACTGTAATTTTTTAAGGTAGCCTTTTCAACCTTTCAGTTTAAATTTGGTGCTACCCTCCGTCGTCAAGCCGAGCGGAGCGATAGCGAAGCGAGGCACAAGGCACCTAACCTAACTTAACCTAGGGTTACCCAACTAAACGTTCGCCAAGCCTGATGCTGCTTACTTCTCGGCGCCCGCTCAGGGGCGCCGAGAAGTAAGCGACACCAGGCTTGGCGACAGCCGAGCGGAGCGATGGCGGAGCGAGGCACAAGGCACTAAACCAA
>Ga0058701_10001923_pt1 | contig 15278 bp, 9 predicted proteins | sample AgamicOrMae_FD_97039 | JGI IMG/M metagenome (GOLD analysis project Ga0058701, IMG submission 97039) | Agave microbial communities from Guanajuato, Mexico - Or.Ma.e | ecosystem: Host-associated > Plants > Phyllosphere > Phylloplane/Leaf | place: Guanajuato, Mexico | collected 2012-06-04
TATGTTAAAATTACAACACCAACCGTACACCCTTACCACTAATTGGGGCATCAAAACCCCCCCCCCCCCAACCCCGGTAAAAATTCCTGTCGCAACTACAATTTGATTGAAAAAAAAGGCGCTCAAAAAAATATCAGCGCTTTGCGGTGACTTCACTTAACTGGTGCCAGAGATCTTTTATGTAATATTACAAACGCGATACCTGTCTTTTTCATTTTTTTTTATCTCTCTTCTATTCCTTCACGCACATTACGTTACTTCAGTAGGTGCCAAAGGTTCCATTAGATAATCAGAATATAAATGAACTCCACCCCATTTCCTGTACAAGCACCTTTGTACTTTCTATTGTATGCAAAAACTCACCAGCAAGTTGGAGAGAACAATTACCAATTCTATCCCTAATAAAACCAGAAATTTCTAAATGAAAAACTTTTACAACAAAAGAAAAATTGGCTTCAGTGAGAATACAAAAACTTAAAATTCAATGGCAATTACTTACAGAGATGATTGACTTACCTGGAATATATAATAGCATGTTGATAAGTAAAAAGTAAGAGTAGCTGAAAGTAAAGTTAAGTGCATTTGGTAGCTCATATGACCACAGTCCTGATTCTGCAACATACTGTTGGGCAGCATAGATGCACAGAAGTTCTCCTGTGATTCCAATTGGGTATAGAGCAATGAAAAAGGTGTACCTGTTTTGGACAAAAAAGTGTTACTGACAATGTTTCTGGATACAGATACAATTAGCTTTTCACTTCACAATAAATTACAACTTTATCAGTAACAAACAACTCCAAATTATAGTTTAAATGAGGCTAAAGAGCTAAGAGTGTCCACAACTCTAAAAAAAAATTAAAAATCAATATTATACATTAAAAAGAGCATTTCATTACAAGATGCTTATTATTAATTAAGTGGCTGACTCAAACTTGGAATAAACAAATCAGTTGTTCTCTGTTGCAATATTAACTGACTTAAATAAGTAGTCCGCCTTGTGGGATTTTGTATCAGTTTCATATCATGGTTACTGTTGATACAGCTCAACAAATAACAAAATTTACCTGTTTGATATTTTTTTTTTTGTTAGAAATTGCTATTGTAAAATTTAGAGTTTAGGGCCCTGAGACTATTGGACCAAATAAAAATATACCTCACTAATATTGTGTTGTATCAAAATAAAGTTTAGCAACCTGATGGGTATAGATTACTGAGTTTGGTGGTGAAAAAAAAACAAAAACAAAAAAAGTCCAACAAAAGAGAACCTTTTAAGTTTGCGATAAAGAACTCACCTGCACCATATCAAAAAGTGTGGGACATTACCAATTAAATTAAGGGCATAAAATGAGTAGCGAATGATTTCTGTGATGGACCACGCCAATAGAGCCAGCGGAACTCCAACACTCAAAGAAGCAGATGGAGTTGCTAACAGCACTCCACAAACGACCATAACTCTTGAGTACACTTGAGCAGCTGTTATAATCAAATTTGATGGCACAAATCCTAATGCAACATGGATAATCTGTCAACATAAAGCACAATATTGCCAAACAGTCCTAACTAGCACTTTTCCAATCAAGAATAGGAATCAACAACTCACTTCAAGTATGGCTGCATTTTGGAAAATAATGACAGTAAGCTTCACAGCTTCCCACAGACTTCCATGACTAGATGGTGCTATGTAGTATGCGATTATTTGGAAAAGGAGAGAAGTCCACCTGTGCAGTACAACCAAAGAGTAAACAAAGTAACTGACACTCAGTACACAGTTAACATGGGGTATGATTAAAATATCTTGAGCTTATCAAAACTGTGATAAAATTTCTCTCTCTCTCTGATCTTTTTTTTTTTTGCACACTAAGCTAAGGGAAACTTTGCTACATATACCTAGGTCAGCTTATTGAGATTAATTGAGTAAAACGTCCATAGGTCACAAGGGTCACAAACTACGAAGAAGTTAATGTTAAAGGTTATTAACGAATTTCTCATGTGACAAAACAGTCAAAGGTATTCCATGGTAGCTATGGAATCAAAACGACGTCGAACCTAATCAAATCGGAGCTTAAATTACAAGAAGTAGAAAAAAGAAGGAAATGGATCACAAATAATCGGCGACGTCGGCAAAATTATAACCTACCCAAAAACTTGTGCGGCATTGTATAAAATGAGGTAAGCAGTTACAATCTTGCTGGGCTCCTTGCGTGCTTTCTTGGCAGGCTCTTGCTTTCCGGCCATTTTTTCCATTAAAGTCGGGTGATTATCGCACAAATATAACTTGTTTTTCACACAAAAAACACTACACACAACACGCCGACAGAGTCGGACCTCACAAACACGGACCACAACACAACCTCGCAGCGCAAGGTGCACGAGCCGACTGAGCGCGACTGACTTCGTTTCGCTTCGGCTGCATTCGTGGGTGCCGAAGAATGCCGAGGAACGCGAAGACCGCGAAGACGCGCGGCGCCGCGCCGCTTTGAATCGCTTGCGCGCCGCGTCGAGCGGTTCAAGTTCAACACTACGGTTCACTGTCCTGCCCCTGGCCCCCGGCCAGTCTGGATGGCTGGACGACGCCTTCGATGAGACGACTGACCGGTAATTCCATACATCAGATTCAAACATAAAAACGGGAAATCGGCGAGCAGGAAGGTCTAGGCTAGGACATAGATTACATAAAGTCACAAGTCTTCCACAAGATAAATTCAACCAAAACGTCATAACAAAGAGCAGATGAATTGTGGTGCATACCCGTTTTTGGGTTGTAAGGAGGCCTACTCGTACAAAAAAGCTTTTTTTCCCTTTAATTAGTTCATTTGTTTTACAATCCAAACTTCATCATGTCCGTGACGTTAAGGCATTGCCTCCACTTGTCCCCTAAACCCGGAAGAGTTGATAAATGATTGAAATATTTTCATTTCAAAGAATTAATGGTGCCTATTTGAGACTTTACCTTAACAGTCGCTGGCTTCAACAGTCGACTCGTGGCTCGACAACCAACTACCGGTACCAACGGTGAGCCTACCGATTTTTCACAGGAGATGCGCAGACAGTAGATCTACTTAAAATACCAGTACTCAAGTCTTCTAAAAATCTTGCACTTTAGGATACCTGAAATTTCTCATTCGCCTCGTGGGTCTGGGCGGGGGAGACGACGCTCATGGGTATTGTTAAAACGTTTCATGGGAAACAATATTCTCGTGAAATTAAGTAATTTTCGCAAATTATGAAATCCAAATCTTTGCGGTTTTGCGACACAAAGCTTTGTTTCTTCCAACACCCGAAATCGCAACGCTATACGTAACAACAAATCTTGCAACACACGGATGTTGCCTGGTATGCCTACTTACAGGGGCTGCCGTTCGATAAAGCGGATATGCTCATGACAGCAATTATGATTTCTCGATGAGATACAATGCGCCTTTTTGGATGAATTCCCCATTGGTGCGCGTCTCTGAGACATGAAATCGTTTTAAAAGATAAGACTCACCGGGAAACACTCGTATTTGGACTTTATTAAAACGTGTTCGTCAATTGGAACAAAAGGGGGAAGTCCGCGGCAGCCAACTTCTTCTGCCGTTGAAGTCTCCATTCCCGGTGCGCGTTCGTCCTCTTGGACCTCAAACATAGGACAACTGCAATCTTCGGCGTTTCCCGAAATTTATGGAAATAATGCGCATAACATCTTGTAAACGTTACGCGGATGCGTACCGGTATACGTCAAGACTAAATCAATTAAACCAATCAGCTGGCCGACATTCCACCAATCACAGTATCAAGTTTGGCGAGTTACGTCAGCACAAGTAATTAGAAAATATGAAAGACTCACCTGCAAGGAAAACAGTCGGAAAGTCTTACTTAAAATTACTGCAAATAGACCGTCTTACGATGAGGTTGAAATATCCGTGGCGCGGTTGACCTCTTGCGATTCCACTGAGCCGGACTCTAATAGGGAAACCCACTCGGTTATTTTTCCGAATCTTTCGTCATGATAGGGGCCTCCGCAAATCCTATAATTAGAACTCCGGCCAGGTTGTTTTTTTTTTACGAACAGTGCCGGAACAGTCGGAGCACGAAATGTGTGTGGCAAAATGTGATCACAGCAAAGTTTTGCCATAGAAGGGAGAACTATTCGATATCTACTTAATTACAACGAAACTATGTCATCTCATCACTTCAGAATTTTTTTAGCGTCGTATTAACATAAAATCGTAAACGTTTTCGCGAAATTCCCTATAAATAGTCCTTAATCAAAGAGAGCATTAAGCTTTCCCCAGATTTTCAGCGTGAGAAAAGTGACGTTTATTATGAAAGAACTAAATATTCCTCCATCGGTCAATGAACGCCTACTAAAAAGGGGGTGAAAAATGTTCTTTAAAATTCAAGATTATAGTTTACTATAAGTGAGAAAAAAAATATTAAAAAAAAGGCTTTGAAAAGGTCTGAATTGCATTGCTTATTTCCTTTGCAATATAGGGGGGGAAATGAACGTTTTTGCTTATGTTCTTAGGGGACTCTAAAACTAACTTAAATTTTATACCGGTATACTACTGTATTACGGTTCCACGGAGGCTTTACCTTTTTAAGCTACCGGTACAGCTATTACACAACTACAGTATATTTCTACGTCCTTCACGTCGCGAGTCAAACGTTGTTTTTTTTTGTGTTACGTCTAGTTTTACCACACGCAAAATGAATCCCGTGGTTCTACAGACACAAATTAAAGCACTTACAGTCGGAAATGCGTGTACCGGCAGCCAAGCAGTGTTATATAAAAGCCGAATCATGATTTAAGTTAATTTTCTCTTTACGGGAAATTATTTGAATAATTTGCTGTAGTGACACACTGAGCCGAAACAATTAAATGTAGCTGCATAAGCTATGTGGAGAGCTCGCGAAAAATGAAAACTTTCAGGATGCTGGTGCTAATATTTGACGAATGTATACATCTCGCTTGCATAGTTGCGAAAAATGAAACTTTGCAAATCAGAAGCGCAGAAATTTACCGGCAAAAATAAAGTCACTCGAAGAGATTCCGTCGGCGCAAGTAAGTGATAATACGCGGGTATCGCAAGTGATAACGGAGCGCAGAACGAGGCATGTTCATTGTGATCTTTTTTTTTCTTTTTTTCTATCTAAAATTTTGGTATGTTGACAGGCAGCCCGCTCGAGAAGAACTGACAAAACTCTGCTTTGTTGATTAAAAAGAGGTGTTCAACCATGTTTATTTTAGCGCAAGAAAGAATATTCATGCTTCTAAAGTGACATTGCCTGATAGCGTTAAGATGGACTTGTTTTTCAGTAGGCCTAACATGTATACTGGGTGCATATAAATAAGACAGATATACGCAGCGGTAAGGCGGAGTTGCCTAGTCACAGGCAAAGATGCCTTTAAGAACAACAAGAAACGACCTATGGTACGTTGAAAAAAATAAAGAGAACTACACTAATATCTCCTTTGTCGGTACTGCACCGGTACCCAGATTTCGCCTCGCTTTTGGTAGGCAATCCCGTCTTACCCCTGGTCAAACTGACCAGCACGAATAATTCGACACGGATATTCGTATGGATATCAATGTCAATGTTCAGAGGGTATGGACATTCGTACGGATATTCGTGCCCTTTAACAATTTAATTAAATATCCATAAGAATATTCGTGCGGATGTCCGAGTCAAATTATCCGTGCTACGGACAGTTCGACTAGGGACTGCCGCGTTTAGCACCAGTGTAACGTCAGTTTACCGAAAAACGCGTCACGAAATGTTGAGGATTTTGAATTGTTTTAAGGTGCCTTAATTAACACCCCACGTTCGTCAACTTCAGGCGCGGCAATAGGTCTATTCTACGTCAACAACTGTAAGAAGCATACTCACCCGCCGTCGCGGAAAATAAAAGGGTTCACCGCAAAGCTGAAGTGGATACGGGACACCAGCAGCCATTACCTTAGTCTCAGCATCTATTTCTTATTTTAAGATAAACTACACAGCAAATGTCGAAATCAGAACTTGCGTAACTGTGGCCAGGAGTTCCCTTCGACGAATGAGCAGACACGTCACTTTTGTAATAGTGTATCGTTATTGCAGAGTACCGGTTATAGCGGGTGTTGTTGGAATCGGCTGCTGATATTAGCCGTGGTTTGAAAATAGAGGCACGTTTCTACGTCTCAGCGCGTAATTAGAACACCCACCTCTACATGAACTCGGACTTACCTGTAAGCTGCAATCGGCGAGGCGTCGCAAGCAGATCAATACTTACGCGAACATTGCTGCGTCTTATTTTCACTTTCCAAAATCTGCATCCGGTTTTACTAACCTGGACCAAAACGCAGATGTGGGAGAAACAGGTACAATCAGTACCAAAATGTTGACATTTTGGTTGACGTCATTAGATCGTTTTATTGGGCACGAGAACTTGTTGGTACCGGTAGGTCAATTTCTTTAGAGATGCCGTGGTGCCTGAAATGACTCCCGACCCATGGTCCTCTTCTACAGTCTGAGGTCATCGGGAAAAACTCTTTTTCTTTTAAGTTTTCCTTATTGTGTTCGCGAAGATGGCCTCAGTATGAAAATAATAAAAGCAATCATCTCACGCAAGGAAGGTCGTTGGTCAGAGCCACCTGGACGAGGGCTGCGTGGCTTCGTTCGTCCGCATATCCGCGAGGATATCTGCGGAACCATGGTTGAAATTGCCATGGATATCCGTGCTCACCCACAGATATCTTTGGAGCATTGTCAGTGGAACCACAAAGGTCCTTTAATTATCCGTACCAGCATGGTTATCCTCATGATTATCCACGAAAAACCACGGATATTTATGCGGATATCCAAAGACAGGACCAGGGACAGCTCGATCCGGAATAAACTTTTTGATATTTATTCTCCTCGACTAATAATCGATTGAATATTAAGAAGATCTCGGCAAAGAGTTCACATTTACGAGTATCTGATCACGTGTGAAACTAACACATTTGAACATAAATTAGAATAGAAATGAACTTTTTTCCTCTTAATTTAAGAGCCTTCTAGTGTCTAAAAGAAGGCAGTAATAATCAAAGATGAAAAGAGTTTACAAATTGACGGCTTCTCCTGACTTGATCTCCAATTTTAAGTGTACTATGTGACCTTGTGGAGGTCTTGATTTTGATGCAGGGGAGCCCATAAAAATACAGCTCAACGTTGTGTTGCTGCGCGACAACAATTTTTCTAGCATGTTTGCCAACTAGGTACCGGTATGCTGTTGTGGCTAATAAAGTTGTTGTTAGCTTCAGTACCAGCTGAACTGTTGAGTATAGACAGCTCAATTTTAATACGATGCTGTTATTCATACGAGTGCATTACTTGCTCGAACAGAGTTGCAGTGATTTTGTAATGAACGAGTTTCCGAGAATATGCCTGTCCAACTTTGGTCAGTTACGGCGTTGCACGCTTTCTCCAGTTACGTTTTAAGCTGACAATCGAACAAGACTTGGTAGAAAGTTGCTTACAAAATTGGGTCATGAAGGGACAGTTTTCTCGAAAACGAAGCCGAAAAGGTCGAGAGAATCTCACTTCTCAACAGGAAAAAAAGGTTTTGTTATACCAACAAAATCATTTGTTAAAATAGGGATAACAAAAATATTTTGTCACAACAACAAAATGTTTAGTTCTATCAACAAAACGTTTGGTTGCTGCGGCAAAATCGCTGCTGCGTCGAGAGTGAGACTCGAACTTCCAAAACTGCTCGCATTGAGCAAACTCGTAACCACTGAGCTATCGATAAAATTTAAAATCACTTCGGAATTATTGAAACGGGGGTTTGGCCGGTGTTATCGTCGAGTTATTTCCAAACAAATAGTCAAATTAGCTCTTTTTTTCGCTGAAGCGGTCGAGCTGAAAAATGATTCAAAGAGGATTTCCGTATTCATTTTTTACACGGAAAAAAATGATTTGGTTGCAGCAACAAAATTTTTATTTGTTGTCCCTAATTTTGTTGCCGTAACAAAACCATTTTTTAAGACGTTTTCTTTTGGAGTTTGCATTTTCCTATTGGATTAAACCTATCATTGCACTTTGACGACAAACGACAGCCAACACGGAAGGTTAGGTTAAGCTAAGTTTGATGCCCGGTGCCTTGCTTTCGCTAATCGAAGAATCTATTATGTAGATATCCATAGAGACATCTATGGATATTCCTGTCTAATGTATGCTACAGGTAGATATGCGTTAATATCCATATGATTTCATGGACATCATTCACGTCAATAATAACGCGGATATCCATAAAAATTCGTTGATGTCCATGTAAGGATTTTTTCGATCAGAAACGTCCACGTAAAACAGATTTCGAGTTGATGTGGACACCTGCTGAGTCTGAGTCTTCTCAAACATTTTCAAAACCATAGCAGATTGCAGACGAAATGAACAGTGGTTAGGGTAATCTTATTCAATAGCTTTTAGATTAAAATATACACAGTCAGCCATTTTCAACGTCCTGAGAGCCGGGCAATAAGATCAGAATGACGATTAAATGAATGCAACGCCCCAAGCCGCCCAAAACCTTCATGCTGATAGGACGGATATTTTAATGGGTTTGCCCTGACGTGAGCGGTTTTCGTCTAATTCCAGAGAGGCAGATAAATTAACATGCAGGGAATCTGGTATTTTCCTAACTGATTACCGGTTCAACTGACTTGGCTCGGAACGTTGCGATATGCATAAACAATCAATGTGTATTTCGGAGCTGAATTCGTCCAGTGGCCTGACGGGTTTCGGACCAGAAAACGAGATCATCAGGACTCGAACCCGCGTAAGCTGAGGTAAAAAGAGAAGGCTGCAACTATTACATCGTGCCACTGCGTTATCTAGCGAAAGACTGTAATTAAAAGTAATTAAAAGTTGCAACATAACGTGGAGGGATGGGTTCTCGTAAATAGTAATCTTTTGAGGCACGAACTCCGAGAATCACCTAAAATTTCTGATATAAGATTTTTTTTCAGGGGGGAAAAAATAAAAAAAAAACTTATATTTTGGAGTTAGCGAAAATATTTGACAATCTCTATGAATCTTAAAGTCTCTAAAAGTTTTTTTCTTAAAAAAAAAAACTTCTTTCAATTTTTTTTAACATGAGTCGACATACCCTTCAACGTAGGCAACCGGCATTACCTCAGTGTGCAGCGGTTGCCTAGCGCGACACGTGATCGAAATAGCCTTCGATTCCATCGCATTCTTGCCAACAAGATATCGCATATTCATAAGCTCGATATCCGTAAACGAGCGATTTCCTTGTGGTGTTGCGTAAATTCATACATAAATATAACTTTAAAACGACTGCTGGAAAAGTTAAGAAGGAAAATGGTAAGTAGACTTGCACGCCGGCCGCGAATGGAGGAAGTACTACGGGAGTAAACCTCATTCAATAATGGAGCTCCTTTCGTAGAAATGGGCCACTAGGTGATGCGTGCGTGTGCCCCGAAAAGGCGCTGGGCCCGAACGGTCACTGACCGCTGCCGCTACATTTTTCTCCTCTCCAAACAAACCATCTTTGCGTTAATGTTTACGAGAAGCCAGCCAGGAATGCATTCAAGTATTTCTTCACAAATGGAAGGATATTATTAACCAAGGTATCGTGAAAGGAAAATAGATTATTCTAAAAGACATACTATTAATAGTCATGAGATTCATGGAAGAGTCGGATTCAAAACTCCCAGTGACTAATTACATCAGAGCGCCGTTTTCTGCGAATCATTGTCAGCGATACCGAGAGACTGCTTGGAGTGAGGACACGGTGCGCACCCACCCACAACTAGAGTACTGAAAAGTAGAGATGCGCGAATAGTAGTTAACCCTTACGGAAAACGGTTCCTTACGGGAGGGGCTCAACATGTCAACCGTGGGTTGGGGCCTCTCTACTTCTCGGGGCTTTACCCGAAGCAACACCAATGAAATCACTTAAAAAATTACTTCCTGCGGCACTTTGGGCGGAACATGGCCGACCTAGACCCTATCCCACCCCTCCTTCGCGCGGAGGGGAGGAATATGACTCACAATAATCCGCCATGTTCCGCCCGAATTCGCCTGAGTCATCCATTCGTTAGTTGCAGATTTAGTGGACGTTCTCTGATATTTAGGTACTAGCAACTTGTTGAACTTTCGGAGTAAAAGCCGAGGCAGCTGTGAAGCATAAACATCCACTCTCGGTAACCAAGCGCAATGTTTTACACCTTTATAACGGTAATTACAATCAGTAATCCTCTGCGTTCGTCGTCACAGAAACCATGCGGTTTCCGCTACGCAGAGTTCCCTGGATCGAGAATCCATGGCAAGTCAATGCATGGATATCCATAGAAATCCATGGATATCCAAATGGATATCCATAGAAGCATTGAAAATTGAAGACTGATATCCACAAAACATGGATATCTATTTATGGATATTTATTGTTTACGGATATATCCATTGCGGGATGTCCTCGCAAGGATATCCGTGCTTGGATATCCATGTGGATATCCACGCTTGTATAAATAATTGAAGACTGAAATCCAAAAATCATGGATATCCATGTTGATATCCGTCGATTTTTGGAAATCCATGCATGGATTTGCTATGGATTCTCGGACCAGGGTTAGGTCTAGGGTATATAAGGGATGTGTTTACAAAACTCGGAAATTTTACATCTTTATTTTCCTCTTAAGAGAAGACTTTATCATGCGGGACCGGTGGCAATCAAACTGCTGGCGAAGAGCCAATGGTAAACACGAGTACAAGATCACGTGCAAGAGAAGTAAAACGTGCATAAAGCGATTCCCTTCCAAATCAAAAGTGGATTCTTAAGTAGAAGAGTAAACGAAACAATCTTTCCTATATCTGACGAATTGGTGAGGCTAGGTTACCTCACGCCTCGTTTTGATATCGCTTCTCACGGCTGTAAACGTAAATATGAGAAGAAAAAAAGGTCACTAGATCTTGTTTGGCTACTCATTTGGACATCACTGTATGTACGTTTGACGTCACAGGCCGATTTTGGAGCACAGTAATGCAACGCAGAAACGTGCATGAAAATGATAGCTATTCGTTGTTTAAACGGAAGTGGGGCAGGAACAGCGCACGCCATATGCCCAACTGTTACAAGCTGAGCCCTCCAGCAAAACCTTTTCTCCAATTCATCTGCACCAAATAGGCTACCGTACAGGTACACAACAATACCTCAAGTTCTTCTTTTTCCTTTGAAGGTAAAGCGCATAATTTGATCGTGCTCTGATGAAGCTTCGTGATCTACTTTCTCCAGGGAAAAATAGTTTTGAAGCGTGTGGGATTTTACGCCGTGAAAATAAAGAAGGTAGGTCAAAATAAAAAATGTCTTCCCGCGATTGGATCTCTTTTGCGTAGAATCCTCTCACTATTAGCGAAGCCGACACCTCAATTTAACATTTCCGCATTAATGAAAAACTTACGACAACGTCACGAATAATAAACACAAGTTCATGTAAAGATGAATATGTAACAATAAAGATGCGGAATGGTGATCAGTCGGAAGTTCTAGGTAGGCTTTGTTTCGAAATTACAGATGAGCCGGTGAGAAAGATTCCCCTAACGGTATCTTCGGCACTAGTTTTCGACTAAACGCGCGTTTTTGAAAGTGTCAAACATAGAATCTGACTAATTAGAAAAGCTACTTCTGTCTAAAGTGAAAGCACTACGGTATGTTTACGCTCGACCTAACACCCAGTCTACCCACTGTTTTTTTTCCTGGTAATTGCTGTGAATATAAAGTGCTTTAAGGAGAACATTAATGCACCAATTAAAGATAATACGCGTTTCGCACGCCGATTCTGGACGCCAAGGTCAGCGCAGTGTGTGCACAGTACGTTTTCAACCAATGTCATAGTAGCAGAGAACCGTTTCCGGGCAAAACTGCAAGGCATTGCTTTATTTATGCGTAGCACTTAATCAGTAATTTTTATCACATGATCTTTGTATTCGTATCCATTCTTCTTTTAAATTAATGAATTAAAAATTGAATATTATTCCCGACTTTCACCTTGAATACTATACACCATTTTTACATGTTACATTAAATACACTTTTTTTTTGTTTTTTTGTTTTTTTCGGAGGGGGGTAGGCCAAACTGCACGCGGGAATCTCATAACATGATTTCGGCAGAAGTCTCACGTTAGCCTTGATCTAAAATAATCTTGCAAAATTAGGACTACAATAGCAAATAACACCACCGTTTCACATCATTGCAGGGTTGCCACACTATCCTGATCCTGATTCTTCCTCACTTCTCCAGGTCAATGTTTCGATTTCTTCCTGACCAAACCTCGGCATTCCTCATTTAAAGAACATTGAAATAATTTTTACCAAACGAATCAAAATCTTCTTAGATTTTACTTAGCTCCAAAATAAGTTATTTTTCTACAATTTCGAAAGTCCTCCAAGTCATATGACAATTTTTCCTCACTATTCCAGGTTTTCCTCGACCACTTAAAAACCTCCTTAACTTTTTCAGGTTTTCCATACTTTCCAGGTCTGTGGCAACCCTGTATTAGGAAGTTCAGAAAAGCTATCATAGCCCATACGGCTAAACCAAGCCACGTCGTTTTATGCAAAGCTAACTTGAGCGAGCCTTCTGAATAAATTAGATTTAAATTAAGCTTCGTTATAAATAAACATCATGTATATTCCATCCTAAAGCGTGAAACGTAAAGTCTCTTTATAGTGTCGGAATAAGCTTCTCGTTCAGTGCAACAGCCAAAAAAAAAAAAAAAAAAAAGTACACTTGGGTTTTTTATATTAAAAACTTCGGAAAAAATTGCCGGGACTTGAGCTTTGAATTAAGAAAAACATTGTTGCCACCGGCCGACGGAGACAAACACGGTAAGTAATGGGAGTCGTGTCAAATGCAAGATCGTTGTGACCCCCCGAACACAAAGCGAGCTAGCAATGACTTCACAATTTCAACCGACCTTGAGAGTTGCGGATTCTACTGAGGGATCATCAAGCCTCGTACTGATAAGAGGATATATTCATTGAATGTATTTAAGAAGGTGCCGCAGGAATTGTGCTTTTAAATAAGAAAAGCCGTGCTCGTGCGCGCTGTTCACACGAAACGGCTAACAAGAAGAGATGATATTTGCTCGTTAAAAGACTCCGTTTGCTATATACGTTTCCAGACAACTAAATTGCGTTCTAAGGGCAAGAAAGAACAAATATTGGAGGAAGCATAAGTGGGTCAAGGCTAGGGAATCAGTTTTTCTTTCTTTAACAAGAGAGGATATGCTCTGTTCCACTTTAGGTTTGAAAGAAACCTGAACTTTGCAATGATTTTTCTAGAGTAAACTCGTTAGAATTAATTTTTCACCTCTTGTGGTTCACATTTCGTCGCCCAGCCGAGCGTAGCAGAAATTTTTATTTAACAAAATCAGAAAACGACAGAAAGTTCAAGAGTAAACTTAAAACGATCAATTTTCCACTTCTCGTGTCTCATGTTTCATCGCCAAGCCGAGCGGAGTAGGAATTTTCATTCAACAAAATCAGAAAAACGACAAAAGAAAGAAAAAAAAGAATGGAAATTAGCAGACGCACCACGGATCGAGAATTTGCATAATTTTGGAACGCTAAAAAATAACAGAATTTTGAAGATTTCAAGGTAAACTGCACAAGGAATCCTACCTATAACGGAACCGATGCTCAAAACCAGGGCCGCCTATTCTGTGCACTACCGGTCTAGTTCCGGGTTCTATTTCTGGTTTGGTCTTTTAATATTTAGGCAATTCCAAGTGTCGTTAGAAAATATATAGTATAAGAGGTTAGAAAATATTTTCTAACCTCTTCATGAAAGACTTTATTAATCACCAGCTTATTAGTACTGGTATTCGTCGCTAACTTTTAGTTGCAAAAACTAACTCATCGGCTGCTATAGCAGAAAATCTACAAACGCTAATAACAAGACTGTAGATGTGGCAGACTAAATGGTTAGCTGCTGTCCATGAGAATTAGCGGCTCTCGCTTACTCTTTTTATTCACGATAATTGAGAATTTTAACTACTGTCAAAAGATGCAATGAAAAAGATGTCGGCTACAGTGTTGTCAGATTCCGCGACTCCGTCAAACTTAAACGCGTCTAACTTTTTAACCGTTAAAGATAACATATGTTGATTCCTATTTTTGGAATGCTCAGCTCGAGAGCGATCCAAAACATCCCCGACATGATAGATTATCTTTAATGGTTAAAAAGTTACATGCGATTAAAATTTACGAAATTGCGAATCTGGCAACATTGGTCGGCTAATGCTAACAGTAAATATTTCGCGATAGAGAAACAAAATATAGCTTTGAAGATGGAGGAAAACGTCTTTCTAAAGTCGCTGAGGTGTTATTCGAATTCTACGGTTTCGACGGAAGCGCGCCGTATTGTCCTTCAAAGGTTCCTCCTAACCACATCGCTACTGCAATTAAAGTGAAAACTGGTGAGACACGCCACGCTAATAAAACAATCACAGGACACAAACAACAACTAATCGCGTTAAAACATACTAACCTATTACATAAAACGATTTTTAAGCCAATTTGTGCCGATAAAGAAATCTTGAGAAATTTCATTACAAAAAAAAATTAGAAGGAAAAAAAAAAACAATCAAAATTTGCGATATGTAGCTGGAAACTGATTGAATTCTTGATTAAGGCGAAGTTGAAGTCATATTTTTGCTTAAAATCCACGAATTAATTACGAAGGGATTTTTGCCGTCGATTAAATATTTGACTCGGGTGGAGAACAACTCGCGGAACGACCAATGAAAGTTCAAAGGCACAAGTATAGTTTTTGAGTTTTACTTGAGTTTTTTTCGCAACCATACCTTGATACCGTGCAGTTCTACTACGACGCGGAGAAAGAAATCAAAGAATAATGAGAGGCGACCTGCCATTTTTTATAATTATTTTTTATAAATATATACTGTATATATATTCGTTTGGGAAATGTTGAAGGGTCGGAAAGGTTAGGGTCAGTCCTTGATCGAAACGTTTCAAGCGAACGAAAAAAGAGGTATAGTAACCAACTTGACATGAAAGTAATAATGCTGGTGCTGAGGAACATTTTATTACAAAAAGTTTTCTTGTTTTGCAGGTCTGCTTGACCTTCGGCATAGCAGGAAGTGGGGGAAGAAGGTACGGGTACCACAGTCGCGAAGTACTCCCGAACACATTTCGTTGAAAGAACTTCAAGAGAGGGTTCATAGACGGGAGTAATTAACCCGCAAACTAATATTCTTTTGAGGAGTCTATGAAAATGTTTCTCCGTTAAA
>Ga0058701_10001924_pt1 | contig 15273 bp, 8 predicted proteins | sample AgamicOrMae_FD_97039 | JGI IMG/M metagenome (GOLD analysis project Ga0058701, IMG submission 97039) | Agave microbial communities from Guanajuato, Mexico - Or.Ma.e | ecosystem: Host-associated > Plants > Phyllosphere > Phylloplane/Leaf | place: Guanajuato, Mexico | collected 2012-06-04
CCCCTAGTCTAAACGAGAACTCACTTGTAACAGACGTTTTAAGCAACGCATGACGCTCTATCAGGCATTAGCAACGTGAAAGAAGAAAATACGCAGCAACTGCGATATTGGGGACTGTTTTTTAGGTCTATGGAATTTTGGGGTCAGAACGGGATTTCGAGGTCCTTGGTGGTAGGGCAAATCGTTTTTAGGACGTGACATCACTGCAGACACAGTGTGTGCGGTACGCCAGTGCTGGTGTCGGTCGGTCTTTCGGTCGAGGTCGCGGCTACTTGCTTCCAACTTGAATCGTTTCGCGCGCGGATGGGATGGGAGGCTTATCGGGCGAGCTGGGCTGAACCTCGCCTCGCAGTCAGCTGACTTGTTGAGGTTAAGTGCTACGTCGATAAGCTCATTTTAACTCGCACCCAGATAAAAGGAGGTTCAATAAAACCTGAGATAAGGCCGAACACTCTTGAGTTTCCCCACGCAGATAAGCATTGCGGAAGAAACGAGCAAAGCGTGGAATATGAGCAACTAATTGTACGGAGCAGCAAGTTCGCTGCTCATTTCACGACAAAGTACACATGAGACGCGGTAAATTATGAAAATTATATGGGAAGGTATACGAAAATTGGGGTATGGGAGATAAGGCGGCGAGAAAATGAGATTTGGAGACGGAGGGAGGTGAAAGACAAAGACAGTAGGACACGGCGCCTGGAGAGGAGAGAGAAAGAAAGTGAGCGTTGTTGCCGAGCAGAATCGCGATCGGAGCGGTCGGCGAGCATAGCAAATCGGCCCGGCCCGACCCGACGTCTTTCAAGCAACCAACTTAAAGTGGAACAAGCCAGCAAGCAGTCTTGCACAGAAGTAGGCACGTTTCGCCGAGCTGTGTCTCGTTGGCGACCACGGCCAGCCAACTCGAGCTCACTCCTATCCACGTCAGCTTTCCGGCTTCACAAATCGAAATTACCTACACAGGATTCGAACGAGGTCGCCTGGAAAGAAATGCCGATACCCGGTCAGATAGTGTACGCGTTTCTTCGCTTAAACTAGCCACCACCCCCGGAAGGACCGTAGGATGTCCACCCCTCGCTAGGCCGTCGGCCCGAGCCTGTCCAGTCCAGCCAGTTGGGCCGTTGCGTCGCTCGGCCCAACCAGTTTTCTTCACGATACCCACTCCGCTCGCCTGGCTCGTTCTATCCGGTGTTCATCTCCCCGCCACTGCCACTTGGTTACTCGCTCGTATGTTCAATGCTCAGCAACGACCGACTTTTTCGCTGCGAAAAGTGGCCTGGTCTCGGCCGACAGCTTTCTTCCCAAACGAGCTTCAAATACGCGGATCACTACACAGAAAATTGTTAACGCTGCATTTTCAAAATATTAAGTCATAAAACGCGAAACATAAAATGCATTCTCAAGAAAAAGGCGAGTATTGCTTTTCCCTCCTCTCGTGTGCAAGTATAACCATCTTTCCACCAGAAATTCGCCCGAATTTATAATAAAACGATTTTTTTTATATGAGTAGCCCCCAACCCTTTATCCTCCACAGTTCGGATCGGCTGATTGCCCACCTGAGCGGCCGCTGGTGTCGCACAATGGCCCTAAGAACAAAAGCATCTTTTGCTCCTTCCAGAAGAAAGTGTACAGTAAAACCGGAAAAGACCGTATAACAGCGGTGTAGTAACTTAACATTTTCATGCGGTGTACAGTAGTAACTAAACATTTTCATTTTAATGGGTACCAAGAAAAAAACGGGCTTTCCGCTAAGGCGGTTCATAACCTCCTGGAAATGAATAAATATAAAAGTCCCCACGGCCAATTCTTTAATATTTGTATACGCTGCTTGCAAAACGGTTCACCGCGCACAGCTGTTCAGTCTTGTAAAAATTGACAGCAGGTAAATCTATTATTGAGGCTAAGGCCCGCGCAGCACGCGGTTTCTACCACTTATCCTCCGAAATTTGTCCCCGCCTACGCTTTCACGTGTTGCGTAAGAGTCGCGTCCGGAGAACAGGCCAAATTTTCGATTCCATAGATGTGAGTTTAAGCAACAATGCTCGGAGGGGGGGGGGGCTTTGCACTACTGCACGCAACGAACGTGCACCTGGCAGAACGTAATTCATAACTCAAGGGCGTAATTCCGTAAAAGAATGATTCGATCCCTACGTCATGAGCGCACAAACCGTTAAAACTCATCTTTCCAAAACTATTCATGATAAACGAGACCCGACAAATTCTCTAATGCAACCCTCAGGCCTTCCATGTTCTTTCCGCAGGCTACGACTTGCATTACCGTGGGTTAGAAAAAAGACTTATCAGCCCGAGACTAATATAATTAAATGACACGGTGACCCAGAGTCGGTCGTCGATTTTCAAATAACTTTCAAAGATATGTTTCATTTTTTCCTCACTAATGGCCAGCATTCACTTCCAACTTATGATTTTCCCATGGAAGAATACGATTATCATTTTATGAAACGCTAGTCATTTTCCATAGCTCTTTAGAAGAGCTGGCATTATTAACGGAATTTTCAACGACTTTTCTGGGATTTTTCCCACATCTGATGAAATTTCAGGACCTCTCCATAGAGTCTAAGCTAAATTCCATGGAATCCCACGATTCACGGATAAGCAGCACCCTACAGATTTACAAGCTTGACGGGAAAATATTGCACCGAAGTTTATCTAAATCGCTCCGAACCAAACTGACAAACTTCAGTGTATCGCATTGCAATTCCGCGTTTCAAGTGTTTAAACGATGAATTCTTTTTGGCAGCCTGATCTAAGATCTATATAGCTGGCGCTGATTTTGGCCGGCTGGCCGGCGGGTTGCCTACCTCGCGGGGAGGGAGGCCCAAGGCCCCTTCACGGGGTGATTCGTCATCCCGGCGTCTACGAAGAGCCGAAAGGGAGAAGAGTGGGAAAAAGGGACTGCCAAGATGAGAGAGACGGGAGGCAGTGGCAGAGTAAGTGGTGATAAGCTCTACAAGGCCGATCAAATGTTACGTTAAGGAACGCACTCCATTATTAGTTTCGGCAAGGTCGCTTCAACTTGTGTCCACTTCATCATAGACATCGAGAACATGCCCTGAATGGGACGAAAGTCTATAGTTTCCGTCGGAGGAAAGCTACATGAATTCAATTTCTTGTCACAACCATCATAACGAGATTAGTAAGAGACTTTGATAATACTTGTTCACCAGACGTGATTCTCCTCATCAAGGAAGAAGGGTAAAAGTAAACCAAATGCACACATTCTGATGATCCTTGCATTGTTTTTAACTCAAGTTAAAGTAAATCCTTCGATTAATTGAGGTTTTTATAACGATTATGTAGTGTATTTCCCGAACAAGTATACAGCCTATCGGTTTTTCCCTGAATAAGAAAGTATATGGTTTACGGCCTATCGTTTTTTTTTCCAGAATGAAAAGTGGAAGCGAGTAGGGAAACCGCACACAGGGTCTATTTCCCGCGAGGGTAATAAAACGAGCAACGTTCCACATTTTCGTCGCACATTGGTTTTGTCGAGAACCGTTGCGGCCGCACAAGCAGGTCCTAGGCCGCAACATCTATATCCCTATGTACAGCTTTTAAAAAAAAGAGAAAAAAAGCACGGCTGGAGCACAGAACTCGAATTCTAATTGCTTGCTAAGAGGTCTGACAAGACGGGCCACTTGATAGGCCCCAAAAAGCTGGACGTCACTATAACGTCTATCAAAGAATACCAACCAAGTTCACAAGAGCCACCTTCACAGAAAAGGACACAACGGTTTAAAAAAAAAAAGGAAGAAAAAACGCCAAGATTAAACTGCCGCCCCTGACGTCGCCAGCAGGCCATTATAAAATGATAACGACAAATCTCTAGTTGACTGACCGCGCGTATCAGCGACTAAGTGCTCCCTTAGACTAAAAAATTTGTGCCGCCTTTTTACGAGATAAGGCAAAGCTGTTCCATGCAGGAGACCCTGTATACCACGGACTCGTTTAACACTATGGTTTACTGTATTTAAACTGATCACAAACTTTATAGGTAGAACGTTTCTGTTTTCATCACATTAAGATTCGCGACGAGATTTTCTGTACAGAAAATATGTGCTTTGAGCATAACCAGGACCAGGTTAATTAAGTCAGGGATGCTTGTTTGGCTGAGGGATAACTTCGTCGCCGCGGGCGGGATAAAACTTTCGTCTGAAAGGTTACACACATCAGAGTTACGGGCGCCCTTTTTCCAATATCAATTTTCACCGACGAGAACTTTTTTTTTACGAACTCTAACATACAACAGGCATGTAAACTCGAAAAAACGCTCATGTTACGGCAGACGCTTTTCTTAATTTTACTCCCTTTATTTTTCATATTTCAGCCTTGTCTTAAAACCATGTGTTCCTCGTGGCATACTAGGTATCGCATTCACAGAGATAAATGGTCGATTCTTAGTCAATGGGTACGGAGAACCGTCCGTTGAGCCCTAGTTTAGATGTCTATTGTTGGCGTGGCAACGTCGCATTGACGAGCCTCGGGCAGAATGGCCATTTCCGCAGGAGCCGTCAGACAGATTAGAAGGCCGACACTTGTTTCAGAAAATGGTAGGACACAATTGTTCCGCGAAAACTCGCGTAACCGAAGCCCGGATGTAGGTCAACGGCAGCGCCAAGTTAACCTGACGATGGCTGTAAGGAGGCTTTAAGTAGGCTGTAAGCCGCGCGAAGTGGAGCCGAGTGCGAATGACATGGCCGCGGGATTATGAAGGCGCTACAAGCAAAGCTGTAGAGGCCAGTGAATGCGTTACGTTGAGCGCACTGCATGTGTTGCATTGCTGTAGCCCACTAAGCTATGGCCTGGCTTAAATCAAAAGTTGCAGCCCAGCTAAATATAGACCAGAGCGCACGCACTCGAGTTCAGATATCGTTAAAAATAAGTGGCAACCGTGGACGCGGTTCATAACGTGGGCCACCTTGGTCATCGATCCCGCACATTACCATCTTATCTCTCGAGGATACGAGTGAATGTTGAAGGCCTCAAGACGCCTTCCGGGTAGCTTGCCCTATCGCCAACTATAGCGAGCCACAAACACTGACATCACGACGTTCGAACAGCCCTGATTTCATTATCCTTGCCTCGGAGCAAAGAGAAGAGAGCGTCCCGAGAAGGAGGAAAAAAAAACTGGGTTCGAGAACAGTGCCTGTACTGTCCAGCTGAGCGGCCATTTAAGTATCAAGGACGAACGGAGCGGCGCAGCTATATACCGGAAAAAGATCCAACTGGTGCTCAAGTAAAAGAGCGCGGGACCAAGGACGCCTAAGTGAGCGCGGACCAACGCCGCGACCGCAATATGGAAAGGTTTCGGTTGGCAGGACCTAATATAACGGGGCAATATTGCCAAACCAATCGGTATCGGAAAGCTCGACGCTCGTTCTCAAAACGACGAGATAGACTAAGCCGCTGAAGTGTCAAAATAGTGTCGTTGACCTGGCTCAAATTGCTGCATCAGAAATTTCTATGACGTGCCGAATTGACGAGAAAAGCTGTGCGCCAGACTCGATTTTAATAACTTTTCTTTTGTTTTCGGGAAGTGATAGGAAGATTAATCCTGGCGTGGCCGAAAAGGCAGGCGCTTCGTGTTTAAAGGCGATGTCGATAGAAGACGCGGTACAGAGTAGAGTAGCAGCGTCGAGGTCGCCCACCAGAACAAAGCTCGAGTCGAGTAGCACAGCACGGCAGAGAGAGGCGAAACCAGCGGCGGTGTTGGCTGCAACAGTGTTACACCAATCACAACGCTCCGTGGAGAACAGGCGAGCTGCGTTGCCACATCGCCCGTTTCAGCGAGGGAGGTGCGGGCGGGGCGGGGAGAGGAGGAGGGGGCCGCGGAGGGAAGCGAGAATCGGCGGTGGACGCGACGCGCAGCGCACCACACCACGCATCCCGACAGAGCGCGCTGCCAGGCGCGGGCAGGCGACCGCGCCGGGCTACAGCGGGCAGGGGTTGCACGGCCAGCGGCAGGCCCCTTCACCTACAGCTACAGCTGTTGAGCCCGGCCCAGGCTCGGCGCTGCTGCTCGCCACGGCACGGCCGGCCTAGCGGTAGAGGGCCCTCTCATCCGGCGAGCTGCGCCGGCCGGCCGGCCGGCTCGGCTGAGCTCGGCCGCGCCCGGCTCGTCAAAGTGGTCATGCCGACCGGCGAACGTGAGCAGCTCGCGTGCTGCCCCTTCCACCTCCCACTAAACAGTAAGGAGCGTAACACGGTAGCGCTAATCACGCACGAGTGACAGCGGCTGGTTCACGCAATGTGCGCCACGGTACGCTGAATTATACTGTATACTCTGACAGCAGTTTCCTCGGATTTCGCGCTAGTCTAAAACATGATACGCAACCCACAAAACGTTCCGCACGATTGTCCCACCTTCTGCACAGGACTAGGCGACGCAATGGGAGTCAGATGCGACGCCACCCTTTGACTCCCCATTCACGGGCCCTTTAAAAGAGAACCTTGCGAAATGCTCGCTTCCCCTGTTCGTCCTTGACGGATGCGGGCGCAGGGAGCACCTGGCGGGCGACCGGGAGGACGCGAGGCCCTGTCCGGTCTGCAGCAGAACCACCCCTCCCCTGGCCCGGCTCATCTTAATACATCACCCCATCCGCCACCCCAATAAGACTGATGGCCGAGCGTGCTATTCCGTCAAAACTAAGACGCCTTTAGGCAGGCAGTTCGTTTCGCCTTGTAGACCCTCTCTCTTCTCCAAGTCATCCTCTACGTCCACATGGCTCCTCTCTGAGGCGTCGATATGAGAAATCTACAGTTTCGTTCTAACCCATCGGTTCACAAGGCAGAGAACTAACTAAACAGGTCGCGTCGGGATGGCAATCGGAGGTTGCGTCAAATCGCCTTGAGTCGCGTTGCGTGAAGCGGGCCACATGAGAGATGTTCCCTCCCGTTTCGAGTGGAGAATGAACGCTTAGCTTTCTTCAAAGACATGCTTTGTTTAACGTCATCACAACGTGCTTATCAAAGCATGTCTTCAAAGCGGCTTGGGTGCTCATATGCAATCTGGAACGTGGCGTCACTAACTTACTCCATTAGCCTACCCCTGGCAAAGCGTGTCCTAAACCCCCTAGAATCAAAGGAAAGCGAGTTATCCCAAAAAAAGTAAAAGCCTGCTCAGCCAATTAATCTCTTTGAGAAGGCTTGCGAAAAACTCGACTCAGCCGAAGTCGATAAGTATTCTTTAAGTACTCATTCATAATACTGTTAGCATGTCGGAGGACGTGCGCGGAACAAGCTGAAATCAGACTTGCGACAAAATAGAAATGCCCACTTTCGACATAGAAACAATCTAACAGGCAATCGCTTTCTTTCCTCGAGTAGCTGAGTGCCCTTTCTATCTCCGTTCGCCTTCGCCTGGCGTCGCCCGTCGTTGCCGTCGTCTTGCCGTGGCAGCGCCGCCGCCGCAGCGCCGTGCTTGGCGTACGCCCGCCTGCCGCCCCACCGTCCGTCCAATCTGTGGTAACTTTCCGCCGGCGCAGAACCGGTACCGGCCTCAGGTCACCCTGCACACCGCGCCGGCTGCTCCGCTCCGCTCCGAACCGCGCACCGCACCTCGCCAAGGCGAGGCGAGGCAAGCAAGGAAAGGCGATCGGTGTGGACACAGCCAGAACCATCCATCCCACAGCCCCGCGCACCGATTACCCGCAACCCGCCCGCATTCGAGCAACGTGCAATTAACGGTGAAAAGAAGTAGCTCGACATGAATAGATGTGGGGTTATTAGGCCGGCCGGGCTGGACTCCGCAACCCTAATCAACAGACAAGTGATTATTTCTCACAGGTAGGTTAGCATGCCTTTACTGTTGCTGGGGAACACGCCCGCACGAAATCACCGTGCCTCCAGCCTTCGACCGGATAGTGTCTCCGTTCTGTAATGTAAAACTGAAGGTCGGTACTTGTGTCAAAGACTTGAGAGACACGCTATCTACCCATTTGGGGTCGCATTTGCGCGAGGCGAGGAGACGAGGGGAATTTAAGGAGCGGGTAGTCGCTGGATATCGCCGCGCTGAAAGGAGCACTCCAGGGGAGGGCCAGTTGAGGTTGACGGCATCCTGGAGGTAAGAGTCAGAGGTGCCATATAATAATTGCTCTTGAGCTAAATCGATGGAGCAGAGGGAGAGGGATGTGAGGGTTGGTTCGATACGACTCTCGTTCTCGCATTCGCTCCGCATTGAAGCGGGCCGGGTCGGGCTGGCTCAGGCCCGCTGACTCTTCATCACTTGGATTCAATCTGAAGGTAGACCAATACTGAAAATGGAAGGCCCGCTCCCCGCTGCGGCCCGCGGCTCTGCTCTGCGCACCGGACGTCCGGAAGTCGTTGTCGCCAACTGACTCTCGTGCGTTCAAACCGTTAAAGGGGTTATTATTTCCGAGGGCAGGGGAGGGGCGGCCAATATTAGCATTCGTGTAGCAAGCAAGCTAACGGTCAGTAAGGGTTGTTCCCTTCAATTAAGCCGACGCGATTCGGTGCGGAGTGGTGCGGGGGCCTTGGTTCGGGTCGGGGGATGCCGAAGCACGGCTTTGTTCACACCGCGAAGTTAGGCGGAAGCTATCTATCGTCACAGTATGTGACGTGATTATGTCATAGCGCGTCCGACGCGTTTATGGTCTCCGTTAGCTATTCCTGCCGTGGTCGTGCTCGTAAAAGCCCGCTCCCCATCCAGTCAGTCAACCGTTTGTGTCGTTTCTCAGCCCCGCTTTGCCCAAAAACAGGGAAGCCGTACATTTCACGTGATATAATATGGAGCTGGATCAATTTCCTTACAAGGGAAACTCAAGAGAAGCCCCACCAGCTGGCTACCGGTACCTAAAACGCCGGCCGGCTTTATCACGAGTGCTGTGCCATTTCCGCCTCTGTTATCACTGCTAGCGAAGGAAGGGGGGCACAGCGGTAGGCTGCGCGCTGCAAGGCGAGCCTGCCTTGCCGGATTAATTGCCAACGTGGCATACCCACCTCATTAGAATACGCTACGCTATCGGCCTCGTCCGGCCCGTCCCGAATGACAAATTTGTAAAAAAGCGCCCAAGCAAGAGGACCCCCCCCCCGCAAGAGGAGACGCTTGCCTCAGCCCCACTCACTCGACTCGACGGGAGTGGTCAGCGTTGCCAGATTGGGGCCCTGCCAATGGACAGGTCGCCATTTGGCAACGATGCGACGCGTTCGCACGCACACAACCAGAATATGCCTCCCAGCGTTCGCCAGCGTTCGTCAGCTTTCCCTAACCATTTTCCCATTCGGTGGTAAGGAAGGCGAAGGCGAAAAGTTGAGCTGAGGGCTCACTCCGCCTGAATTCACTCGCCAGGCCAGCTGACAATGACGCGATCACGGAGCCTTTCAAAGCCTAACCTAAATATAGCGCGCGTGCTAAATATGTTCGCGGGGGTGGCCAACGCTAAAAGTCACGTGACACCAGGACTCCTAAACAACAATGCGCATTGTTCTCCAGAATCGATTGTTGGGCGGGCTACTTAACCCTACCCGGAAACAAAGGGCATACAGAGCATCTTCATTGTGATCCGAGTGGGCGACCCGCGCCGCGACCCCACTACTACACAGGAGGAAGAGTTGGGGGAGACACATTTCCACCTGTACCCCCCTCCCCTCCCCCCGCTCGCCTGACCTGAAAGCCGCTACTTCAAGTGGCCGAATAACATTTCTTCGACAGTCTAGCGCCTTTCTATCCCTCCAAAATGGCCCCATTCGCCCAAGATCCTCAGTTAAGGGTGCTCTTACAGGCACCCAAAGCGAATCAAATGGATACCGACCGTCATTTCCCCACACCCCAAATTCATACGACTTATGTTGGAAACACACACATCGAAGAGAGACTTAATCATCATGAAACGCCAAGCGTTCACTCAAATTCACGGGTGTCGACTGTTCTTGAGAATACCCAGCTCAATTGAGATGCGCTCCATGCTTTTAAAGGAAACCTTTGACCGAGTTTTATGCCTTCAGATGCAAACTGTGAATTAAAACAGGCGAACAACTAGAAAAAATGCGAACTTCAATAAAGGAAAAATGTACTAGTTCAAGCTAGCAAACGTACCTTAAATTCCAATAAGGAAGAAAAAAAAAGAAAGTTCGACCTGGGGATACTATTCAATCAACGATTCAGGACGATAGACTAAAAGACAACTTGACAATTTATTCATACCACAGCTCGTACCAGGCGAGATATTAAAAACAAAGCGAAAATCCCAATTCAGGTCAAACAATAAATTATACCCCATAAAATCAAATAAATCTTAATCCACTACAAATTGCGGATTTTGGCACCCAGGCAAATTTCTATTAATCGCCGATAAGTGTTAACTCAGATCATTTTCCAATTTAGTCGTAAGAACATTACCGTCCAAACAAGAGGGGGGGGTATCAATAATCCTGAAAACTATTCACATTTACAGCCCCTTACACGGCTGGGTCGTTGGATCGAAAATTTAGTTCCACGAACTAAGCAAACAGTCTGATGTCGTCAAAAAAGGGCTAAACATTGAAAGTCTGTACTGCCTTGTACGATCGCTTCGTATACTCGACATTGTTACTGATTTCATTTAAGGAAGACAATAGTAGGTAAGGCACACTAATGCTGAGTATCGCTCTCGGTATTGGCACTGCAGTCCGAGACCGAGACGCGGACGTAAGCTGCACTATTGTAAAATGCACTTCCTGTGCATTTTCAGTCTAACAATACCGGCAATTTCCACTCGCCTTTGCAGACCATTTTTGAATAAGAGACAACTTTATGGCTTTCCCGTTTGACACCTGCTCTATACGAGGAACCGGGGCTCGGATTCGAGAAAAGGGGAGGGGCCGGATTCGAGGAAGGTGCGTCTATCCGTCTGCCTGTATCATCCGAACATCCAACCTCCTCACGAACTTATTCAAAACGAACTTCATCCGATCGATTATACTGGCTCCATGGTTCAGACTCTCTCAAAATACCGAGCTGATACTTTACTTAGTACTTTCTTGTCCGAGGCTGCGTTATTTCGACAAGGAGCATTCATGTGCTCAACTTAACAATATCGAATAAACATCTTATAGAAATAAGCTTACGTACGCCCCTTACCCACTGGAAGAACGTATATAATAGAAAGAGAACAGTGGTTGGTATAAGGTAGTAACTATTAATTTTAACACGACACTTGGAAAAACCCATAATCCTAACTCTTATTAAGAGAAGATCAAATCCAACTTAGATAAGAATTAAGGTTAGGCCCTACGATGGGCGAGACTAGGACTCAATACAGTAATAACTTATCAAGGAGCTAAAAGCTATTCCTAAAAATAAGCGTATGTCGTGATATACAAATCGGGCCCATATTTAAAATTCAGTTAAAAAGCTTATTTTTAACAACCTTCAATCCCTAAGACATTGAACCTAATTACCACTATAGTTGTAAGTGAATAGTGTATTAAATAAAGATTTATTTTTTTAATTATCATTTAGAAATTTTACTACCTGATTTATACTAAATCTCGGCGAGGGAATGTCTTTAGAAAATAAGTCTATATTATTGAGGAGGCCATCTCGGGGGCAACTACTGTTTAGTTCAATGAATCCGAAATACATATCCACGCAATCATACCTCATTATGATGAATTACTCGATGACGCAAAGCTACTGTATTAGTCCTCACTTCATTTAACCAACTAGTGCCTAAGTTGGGCATTCACTTGCACAAACTCAGACTTCATGAATGAACCACTTAAAATATGCAGGGACATTTCTTCTATCGCCGCCTCATTCAAAACGGTACCGGTACTGAAGAGTTCCGAAACAACCAAAATAATTTTTTTAAGACCTTCGCAACCGGCCACGCATCACGAAGTCTTAATAAAACTAAGAAACCTTTTTCTTTTTTCGCTCTATGTGGGTTATATTCAGAGCATCACCAAGGGAAAAGATAAGATAAATTTATCGTTTCAGCGGCAAGATTTATAGGCAACTTTAAAATATTTGTAGTCGCGACCAATAAAAGCAGAGGTTTACTTTACGAAATCGAAGGATTTTGATAAAAGGCCATTTTTTACACGAGAAATTTTGAAAACGATACGGCTCAGATAAATCTTCCCCGCAAGTGAACTCAAATGTGTTCACTTTTTTATCTTCTTTTTTTTCCAGAAAATTAAAAACTTTCGGCTCACGTAGATGTCATTTCATCCGATGATATTGTTCGATTCTGAGGTACCCAGAGAAATACTATAATTATTGTCTTTTTTCGTTTTCGTAAATGCACACTGCAGAGCGTTCGAAATAAAGAACTGGATAAGCACAGAACACTGAACACCGAGTTGCGTTCAAACACCGTTTTTTTTCCCCGTGCTTTCAAAATAGTTTTGTTAGACTTTTGAAATGGTATTGGCCCTCCTCCGCACGTATACTCAACACACATCGCTGAACGGTTTGCTTTTCGGCCTAACAGTTTGATTCGAACGAAAAATCACAAAAGGCTTTATTTCGCGCAAACAGAATACTAAGTGTGACTCGACACTGGACCGGGAAAAAACAAACACAAAAAAAAAACGTTGATTTGTAGAGAAATGATTTTGGCATTGAAGTACTGTTAGACTAACAGTAAGCCTGAAGGAAAAACGGTCGCATCAGCGGGCGCGAGTAGTGAGTAGCGAGCACTCACTCACCTTTCGGATTGAGAGGTGGATTAACGCACTGAGATAGGGTGGCTGGTACTCACCTTATTTACTGAAAAAGTTGGGGGAGATGAGATGTCGGGATTCCGTCGACAGGGTGTGCCCGAGGAGAAGCGAGCGCACACATTATGGAGGCAGGAAGAGCAGTCTAGTGAACAAAGGGAAACACAGACACAACAACACGTTAGTCGACACGTACACAACATACTATGTAAAGACAGCGTCCGGGCACAACTTGGTTCAGACGAAGTCACTTGACTTGCGGGCAACGGCGGCTGAGGCTCGTCGGCCACTCTTTTTTCGCACACTTTGTCGGACGAGTCCGCTAACTTGGGAACGGCACCCGCCAGGGAATTGACTGATTCGCGCACACAAAACATATCTAAATCCAAAGGGCTGGACTGGGACTGGGTGTGAGTCCTCGCAGGCCTCTGCAGGGCTCCATGGCTGAGGGATCTGGGCCTTGCTTCTCGTAGCATGTAGTTATCTGCGTCGATCAGTAGAGGTGGTACCAGGGTGGTAGGCATCTTGGGGTCATAGCATTTGGACGCGGAGAGCACGTCTAGGTTAGCGGTGGTGGACGGGTCGTGGACGGGAAGGGCTCCGGTAGCTAAAATGTTGGGCTCGGCAGACGTCTTGTTGGAGCCAGCCCGAAGCATAGCCCTGCACAACAGCAGCTCGTTCATAAGCTGTTGCTGCTGCTTTGGTTGGCTACCGGGCCCGCTGTTTGATGTGCTACCAGTCGGTATGTACATCACTTAGAACTACACTATCACTTAAATCCACTCCACACACTCTCGTTCTCGCACTGCGATCGGCTTGCGATCGCTTCGCCGCTGCGCTTCGTGCGCTACGCCGCTAGGCCCCGGCGCACGGGCTGACTGCGCTCCCATCGGTCATGGCTCTCGCGTCGCACACCACAAACTGACAGTTTCTCTCTCTGCGCCCGGCACCGCTACGCGATACACTCAGCCGCTCCGCGATCCGCCAGCCTCGACCGGCCGGCCGGCGCTCGGCTGCCTTCGGGCTACCGGCCGGTGTCGCTCGGCTCCTCCCGCCGCCACTCGGGACCCTTCGCGCAACTCCGGACCGCTTCGGCGACCGTTCCCGACTTGCGCACACCGCCCCGGCTTCCGTCAGCTCCGCTGCTTGCCTTCGCGAGCGCGCAGGCGACCGGGAGAACAAGGCCCACCACAGCTATGTTCCACGTTCGAACTTTCTGGCAAGCCCTAAACTGACCTAGGGTCTACGTTAAACAGGTGAGAGCTACCGAGCGCGCTGCGCTGCGGCGGTGCGCCTCCAACGCTAACGCTACGGACGGAGTGGAGCGGCCGACCAGCCGGGCAGCGGAGCCCAGCCCGGGCCTGACCCCCTCTCGGGCCTCGGCCCATGCTCCTCTCGAGCGTCGCGGCAACCCTTCAAGGAATTCGTTCCGAACAGGTCATAGGTTGACAAAAGGTCTTCTTGGCCTTGCTTGAGAAAACAAATCAATAAGGGTTACCGCACGACCGCTCCCCATTCATAACCTAATAAAGGCCGCAAGACTCAGATGCCAATGGACGTATCAGCTGACTAGCGGGTACCCCCCCCCCCCGGTCGACACAATACAGCCGATACCTTTAAAATCTCCACAACTTCATCAAAAGCCCATTGACAACTTTTCCTTTCAGCCGCACGACACTTTTGCTTCGCTTAAACCAAACTTAAACAAGAAATGGAAATGCCGAGCGCTGTCGTATGATAAATGCCGAAGTACGGGAAACGACTACAATACACTTTGGCTGCACTCTAAACTTTAACGAGTCGAACGTCGCGTCGAGTACGTTGGCCCTATGCTAAGCAGGCGAAACTGCCGAATCAGATCTGAGAGCCCCAGACCAGCCAACGCCAAAGGTAAAATCGCTTACACCTGGTCTACAACGAACGGACACGGCGAAAGTCGAATAAAACAAGTCCCGAAAGACAGACGCAGACACAAACGCATTTCTTGAAAAAAATGCAGTCCATGCACCTACCCCCCCCCAAAAAAAAAGCGAGCGAAAAAAAAGTCTAGCTATACGGAGCAAAATCGAGCCCAGACATCGTTCGATCTAGTTCTGACCAGATATCGATTTACGTTTGCACAAGTGTCTACTGTGCAAACCCACTATATAAGGAATCCTACACTAAAAAAAGTCGACGGGATCGCGCAGAAATCACGTTGGAAAATGCAGGTAATGAAACCACCCCCGTACAACCGAATCACCCAACCTCAGCCCCTTCCCGTTTCTCTCCCACACGCACACGAAAGGGGATTAATCAGTCAAGACACCTCTTAAAGCGATATCGGCCCTTTACGGAACGATAACGGCAACGGCGTATAGGCGTGGGTAAAAAGTGCGCTGTGCCAGTTTGCAAATGCGGTGATTTGCAAAGGACACATTCATCCACTGAAGAGTGTGGCGAGGTGTGGTGTTGTAATCAGGTCTGTCTAATGACCTTGTGCCCCCCCCCCCCCCCCCCCCCCCCCCTCCCCCCCCCCCCCGCGCGGCCGGGCCCCCCCCCCCCCCGCGGGCCGGCCCCCCCCCCCGGCCGGAAGGGGGGGGCCAGCCCCCA
>Ga0058701_10001926_pt1 | contig 15271 bp, 10 predicted proteins | sample AgamicOrMae_FD_97039 | JGI IMG/M metagenome (GOLD analysis project Ga0058701, IMG submission 97039) | Agave microbial communities from Guanajuato, Mexico - Or.Ma.e | ecosystem: Host-associated > Plants > Phyllosphere > Phylloplane/Leaf | place: Guanajuato, Mexico | collected 2012-06-04
ATACCAACAAAATCATTTGTTAAAATAGGGATAACAAAAATATTTTGTTACAACAACAAAATGTTTAGTTCTATCAACAAAACGTTTGGTTGCTGCAGCAAAATTTTTGGTTGCAGCAACAAATAAATCATTTGTAGTCCCTAATTTTGTTGCCGTAACAAAACCATTTTTTTCCGTGTTTAGAATAGAAAAAGGTAGATAAACTGCTGTTTAAAACCACTTACGAAATTGATATCCCGGTAAAAAGGAATGACCTCTTACCTGTAACAAAGGAAAGCCTCATTAATCAATGACGCAAGACAGTTTAAAATCATACTCCCCCCAACACACACAAACCAAGCCACAACGTCCTCTATCGCCAAAACTTTAATTTGAAAGAGTTCCCTCCGTTTAGCCGCAGCGTGATGAAACCACTGATCAGCTAGTTCTAAGGAGAGTAAAAAAGTCAATTTCGCCTGAAAGGCGACTGTGGGACACAGAAATATACAGAGGGTAGGGAACTGCACGTGCGGGGCAGGTTGCATATGCAAATGGCCTTCCATACAATTGGGAACGCGGGGACAACGCGACCAGTTCGCCAATGTCCAAAGCCCATTCAGAATTCGGGGACGGAAAAAGAGGTTGCGCTTTGTAGTGGAGTACGGATCGTTGTAATGCAAACGGAGAGAGGGGCTAGCTGCCTGCGTGGCTGACGGCTTGCCACCTCACCACACGCGTTCATCCTTCACAGAGGTATTCTTCAAAAACTCCGGTACTATTTCTCTATACCGTGCGCGGAATACCTGATTCGCCGCACGGCTCGATGCATGACTCGGAAATATACCTCAACCTGGTATGGGACAGCTGACCACGGGATGCCCCAGGAAACTTATCTTGCCCCTGACAGCTCACCCTGACGATGAGACAGCCCGACCTAGGTATTGAACATCTGAATCGAACGGGACACTTTCGCTTTTATAAGGGACACCTTGTCCTTCAGACCTTTTTTCACCGGTCAGCGCAGTAAACGCGATATCCAAAGGAACAAACCTGTTTCGGAACGCGTCAGTTTGGGAAGAGACAGTAACTTACTCAGCCTTAATGACATAACTGTACTATGTGACAGGTATTTCCCTACTTATTGCCTATTAAAATAGGGCAGCTTAGGGTACTCCTCCGTCTGATCACCCTGAACAATTTTTGCGGAGGAAAATTAGCTAGTCGATGCCTAGACATTCATAGGTTAGTCTTTCAATTTTGCGTAATTCGCAGCCATGAATGGCAATTTTGGCCTCCCTGCGGCAGAGTCTTGAAACAACAGGAATGATTTGAGACTGGCAAGATGATATGAAAAATGGCATTAAGGTGGGACTGGGTTGATCGGAATGAGATAACTTACAACGGGATCACAGTAAAAACTAATCACTGTTTTAGGTATAAAGGTACAACAGGGGCAGAGCGTAATTCAGTTATTTTTAAAGATACCCCTATGAATAACCACATCAATGGAGAGCTCTCGACGAGACCTTTTTAGTGATATGGATGTTGAAAGGTTTATCTTCTAAACTAGCCAAATACACTCTCCTCCCTGTTTCACCTTCATGCCCAAAACAGGTGTGGGACTACCTGAAGCAGGGGTTAGTTTTTATTGTGAATACATCTTTAAGTTATAAATCGGAATGACACTGTTAGTTGATAAAAGAAAGTAATTGGAAATAGTTGGGGATGTGCTTCATGTATTGAAAACTACCTCCAAGGTACTGTCCGCATCCGTTGATTTTTTTCAAGTGCGCAGCAACTATGTTACGAAAAGCGTTAATGAAAAAACGGGGAGACCAAAGTGGGACGCGCTCCGCCAGTTTTGCTTACTTTGGCGAGGGACCAGTAAAGTTGGTGCATCCGGTGAGATCAAAGGCTTGCAAACGGCATCCGCTCTTGCCCTTTTTTTTAGAGGGAATATACGCCTATGCAGACAGAGCCAACAAGATACTATCGATTCAATTTCTGTAAACAAACATTTTGATGACGGTGTATACATACAATCTGTCGGGGCTAACACGTATGTACATTCCACATTTGCGTCATAGCAAAGTGAATATTAATTTCAGTGATAACAAACGCGCGATACCGGTACCTCGCAAAATGTACGTCCTTTTTACTGACTCTTTCTACTATACATTTTTTAGGTTAAAGGGAGGCCAACTAATCACACTAACTTCAAGAGTTATACTTAATAATATTTAAATTTGTATTTGCCCAAAAAGTGCTTTGGCAATCGACTGCTGAGATGAAATAAAACTATATCATGTTAAATCTTTAAATACTTAACATGTTTTTTGACTTTGAATTATGAAGTCTTTTTTTTAAGGAAGAAGAAAAACATTGGCGGTAAAATACGCCTAGGCCTATTCCTATCCTGTACTTTTGGTTCCCCATACCACAATAGGATGAAGGCTTTGACCTGGCTTGACCGCGAATTCGAATACACGGGTAATTCCATCGTAACCCTATTGAAGGAAAAGGAAGTGACAGAATAGGAAAAACTTAACGACGTAGTTTATGGGCGACTATATGTTCGTAAACAAAAATGCAAGAGACAGGTTCGGAAGAGTGTTTTGTCTTCAAGTACCACGTATTTTATGAGCATAGTTTTTAGCATAGTCTGGATGGAGCGATTTCATTTTATCCTCCACAAAATCAAATAGATAACAAAGTTGCTTATTCTAGGCACCGCAGGCTTTTTAAAACTAACTTAGCAACAATTATTTATTACAGTACAGTACCAAAGTAAGAATACCAATAAAATAACTATAGGGAGGGGTTCTTTTAAAAACAGTAATTTTGAATGTTATGGGTATTTATGAATAGGTCTAACTTTATGAATCGCCGAGGTAGCTTTTTATTGTTCTCGCGTGTAATACATTGACAGGGAAGCACAAAGTTTAATGAAGGAAATATGTATCATTGCTGTTTTGTTGAAGGTACCGCAGCAGCAGACGTCTCCTATGGCATTGGCGTCATAGTGATTACTTCATAAGCTGAAAGAGTTCTTCAAAAATTGAAGAACGGGAAAGTTAGATATTGTGTTTAGACGCAGCAAAATATAATGTAATACGAAGAAAAGGGACTTTACTTTCGCATCAAGGATAAATACCGTTTCGGCAAATTGTTTGGACAATCTTGTCGACTTTATATTCAAACGCAGTCTTTCTTCAAAAGCTTATTACAATTGGGACGGCTTCTCCAATGTTTCCAAGCTTCACGCTTCATGCGGAGGAGGAAAAATCTGGAAATTGCAAAAGATTCACGCACGGCCCACTGTTTGTGAAAAGAGTTGGACCGCACGAGATTTCATCCAAAATCGGAAATTCCCTCCTGAATACTAAAACAATACCAACCAAAGGTGATGCGAATGCATCTTAGAGCGCAAGCTCTGCAGGATAACCTTGGGTATTGAGATGCCTTCAGCTCCTTTCGTGTATTTACCATCACGAAAAAAATTAAACCTACAAATATTTCAATAGCCGGTTGTTTTTCTTACAGAATGATTTTGTGGACCTCACTCGACCGACTGCGAGGACACTAAATGGAAAGAAAATTGCGTATCGACTTTTGCTGACTAGGGTAAGAAAATAACTTTCACTTTTCGAAACAGCTACCCTGCTGCATCATTTCCGAGCATAATTAAACGGCTTCCTGTCCCTTATTTATGAAGTATATTAAATAATCATCAATGAAGGGAGCAACCAGAAGTGAAACTCGCTAAAAGGGAGGAAAGCATTCAGTTAGTGATCTACAACCCTGAGGGCTTGGCGGAGAGGCGTAAAAATGACACTTGTAAAGTTCTACGAAAGTACTTGTGTTACTGTTGGCACTCAAGCCAGTCACGTCACCACGTATCCGGGGATTCCGCTCTCCTTGCCTTGTCCCTCACCTGGAACCGAATCCGCCCTCCATCCTCCTCCCACATCCGCTGCCCCACCCTTCCTTGCACCAAGCAGGAACTCTCGGCTCCAACAACAGCCGAGCGTTATCTATAAGCGTTTACATGGGAAAACTCTTTTTGCTTGATGGGAACCATACAGTGAGCAGTTTTAAGACATCTTATTGTCAAATTTGTGATTTTTCTCTGGAACACATTGTGTGAGACATTTGTTTACTCTTAACAATTTACTACTAGATGAATGCGGAATGGAAAAATGCCTACCCTACAAAGGAGGATGAACTTAAAAGTTAATAAAGATCACTGAATGCATTTGTAGTTCTCAAATGCCCAAATTATGGTTATCGTTGATTATCGCTCCAGACTTACATTGTGAGAATTATACACCCACTCCCCGCAGAGAGTAGAGATGTTGGGTGGAGTGTTAAAGATGATCTTACATAAATTTGAAATACTACAATTCATTATAAAGAGGGCCTTCCCCGTTCCAATTTTTAACCCTCGGAGCGAGTTAAGGTAGAGTTCGCGAGTGAGCAAGATGGTGAACGGATGGTAATCATGGATTTTAAAAATCGTTCTTTATTAAACCGATCTTGCATTGAAAATATTTATTTCCGACTCCTAAGGGGTGGGAAGTGAGGGTGGGTTAAAATATCATAGTAAAATCATTACAAGTGATCATTGGGCGTTTTCGAGGCCACTGTAGAGTTTTCGAGGCTTTTCAAAATAAATTCGATCTTTCATTCTAAAAAATTCCATCCCTCCTAATCGGGGGAGGGAGGTGGTGTTAGACCGTTTAAGTATGATAATGAAATGTTGCCCGCCGGGCTGCTTCAAGTCCCTAATTCTGAATCTGGCCTTGCGTTCTAAAAAATTTCGCCGCCCACACCTTGGAGCTTGGAGATGATAGAACGTTTAGAAACGATGGTGAAATTTGGTTCGCGGAGACTTATTTTGAAGTCACTGATTAATTATCGATCGCTGTAAAAGCAAGGAAATCGTGTAGCCGTGAAGAAGCTAATCGTGCCAAATAAATTTCCAACCCCTTTTCACTTCTCGCTCCCCCGATACGAATATTTTCCTTATCCTACGGTGGATTCTTGAAAACATTTAAAAAGATGCCTAGTACTAAATTATTTCAATTTCCAGCCTCCCCCCCTTTTTTTTGCCTGGATGAAACGGCCCCAAAAAGAGATGAATTACTTTCAATGGTAAATATTTCACCAGTGTAGTTAGATTTTACAATTGACATCTCATACTGTCCCGTACGTAAATTATTCCTTAATGGACGATTTCTGAGAAAGTACGACGATGTAAATATGGGTCACGCTGACACGGCGAAGTTACTGCTTGGGAGTGGTGTGGTACGAATAGAGCTTATTCCGTCTTTCTTTTTCGCCTTTTGAATCGGGATATTATAAAGCTGATGTCTATTTTTTTCGATCCCACGGGGAGATTTCGATCCTGAAGAATTCTAATGAATGAAGTTGTACCTCTCTTTTTATTGGAACATTCGAATTGATAGCGGATTCAGCAAAAGTAATTGGAGTGAACGTCAATCCCCTTGACCGTTGATTGCACACTTATTGTGTGCTTCATTACATACCAGACTGGTAATAACGCTGTTATTGTTTCCAACATTCTAAATTCGTTTCTGACGCAATGCAACTGCAGGGTAATGAAACTGCATCACGGATAACACGCCTGTGGGTAAATATAGCACCTTTACTGTAATATTGAAGTATTAATTATCTCTACTCATTGATTTGAACAGCATGTGTTTTAGATTTACAGGCAGGTACAACTGCTCATACATTTCGACTTTCAAAATATTCCCGTAAAGAACCATATCAGGATAACAGTGGTGGATCTGTCATTGCTGTCGTTAATGGTGAACTACGGCTATGTGAATAGTGATTCAAGGTTATCACAAAATAATTAATGAAGTTGATACAAAAAAAATGTTTAAGTCAAGTGATGACATTAAATTAATGATCGTTGATTAAGGCATCGAACACTGCAGACGAAGAAACTGACAACAAAACACTCAGAAGTAAAAAAAAAAGTTGTCTTCATATTCCGCTACTCTGTAAAATTAGAATACGTCTCCCAACATAGGTATAATTGTAGCTTGCTGCTGAGCAATATGCTCAACAACCCCTCTTTTTCCTACTTTGTTTCCCATTCCTTTCAATTATTTTGATTTGCGCGTCAAACACATTTTTTCATGAGTTATCGCAATTTTCCACAATATTCATTCGCTCCCCTTCACTCGACTTACCTTTTAGGGATCATATCCATTTCCAGTGAATACCCTGTTTTCACCCTCAACAAGTGACAGTAGGAAAGGTTTCCTTCCTCATAGGTATAATCCGACCAAACTTGTTTCAAATGTCCCCATGTCACTGATGGGTCTAATTGCGATGGCTTCAAATGAAACTGTACTAGTTGAAAAAGCTCGTTTAAGAATGTGCCAATTCCTATGGTTAAAAAATGCAAGTAGTACAGGTTTGGAACAGTATTTTCAACTAGTACAGCTTCATTCGAAGCCATTGATTGGTATTTTACCCTCGGTAGCTCGATTTATAAGGTTATGATTGTTTTGCTTTGCTCCCCTGGTCTCAACAACAACAAAAGGTGAAACGCGAATGACGGATATTTTCAGGTTAAAAAAAAGGGTAATATCAAGGAAATCAATTTAAAGTGAGGTAAAGTGGAGTAAATGTGATTTAGCACAATTCTTGTTAAGAACCTCACAGTTTCCCTTCAAGTAGGGGTTTTCAGAGTGGATATGTACCGAATCCTGGGCTATATATCTCACGAGACGGGCGGGAGTCGAGAAGCTGAGGATCGGGACGCTGGCGGAAAAGGGGGTGGGAAGAGTTCCACGCTCTTTTAAACGTAGTCCCACCACTTGGGGTGGGCCCCCCCCTCCTTCACTTGGCGTACTAAGGCTACCTGCAGGAGGAACGCAAAGAGAGCTTCAATTTCTTTTCTTCTTCCCCGTGTCTCTTGCCACCATGATTTGTAGTGTAGATGTTTCATTCTTCTCCGAGTTATCATAAAAGAATTCCTTTCTTAAATGTAATGGAATGTTAAATGAGTCTTGTAGTCTAGCGAAGGCAGACCTTTCCCATAGGTCTCGCTATCCTATTTGCGCGTGGCAAGATGTCGCGCGCCGTACCATACTTCATGTGAGCGTATTATCTGCACCTTTTTTTCTTTACGCCCGGCTCGGCTGGAAGAAGTCCTTAACGAGAATCATACCCTGCAAATTTGAAAGTTTTCCGTCATGTGTTCCGCTTTAATCCACTTACTTCTCCCCGACAAGCAGCTGCAGTGAAATAAGCGGCATCTGGCTTAAATACGTTAGGTTTGGTTGGTTTTTGTCTGGAAAGGCCAAGGGGTAACAACTCATAATATTCGGTGTACAAAAGGCCTTGATATCCGGCTATTATCCGGTTGATATCCGGCGGTAGGATTCGGTCGAAACATGCCTGTTTTGAGCAATTTTCCACGATTTTTACTCTGACCACTGCCGACTGATATCTGGCTAAAATTTAGGTCTATCTTGCTGATATTTTTCAATATTCTGCCGAAATGGGTCAGATATTCAATTGAAATTTAGTCAATTTTCTCTTGATATATCCTTTTATTTTACCTCTGATATCCGGCATATATCCTGGATATCCTGATATCAAGTGTACAGATTTCCAACAAGACGTTACCCCTTGGGAAAGGCTATGAGCGCCCTATACCTCGTTCCGTCTAACTTGGTTAAGAGTAAAACACAGACGAAACCTACGAAGTTAACTATGAAGTTAAGGTACATTAGGACGTTAACTTCTCTTCGATAAGCCATGATTTGGTTTGTTATAACAAAATAAACTTAAAGGTTATAACACAAAGGTTTCATACATACTGAAAAAATCTAATAAGTTTTCCAAGTCAGCCCATTTTATTAGTAGAGTACGGCCCAAGCAGCGCTGATCACAGAGTGTCAACCTTTTAAATTGGAGATATTGACACTTTGACCTTTAAAAAAGACTTTGAAAAGAGGGGTAAATTATGAGATGAGTTGGATTGAAATCTGCAGCGAGCGAGCACACAACACACGTCTCGTTTCTCCGTGCCGCACGGAGCCCCCATCTATCCGCAGACTAGGGTGTCCGGTTCAATGGTGATCATCACAGCAATTTTGTGCCGTATTGTAGCGCCCGCCTTTGGCGAGTAACAATTGGTGCCAAGGGCAGGCGGCATGCTTTTTTGTATCAAACAGCGTTCAATGAGCGGAAAGCATCTGCTGGAAACAAGTACAAATTGACGAAATGCCTTTTCAAAGGACCTCTTTTTATCGTCGCAACAATGCATGTCATTTTTGAGCGCTTTTTCATTTGCCTCATCTCCTACAGAGTTATAATTAGCACAACGTTTACGCGCTGAAGTTGGACGTATCGGCTTTAGCCAGATTTCCAAAGAATTTACTAAAGCATAAAAATTACAGAATCGACAATAAAAACAGCGTATTGAAAATACAGTACAAATCGTATATAATGAGACCGGTTATAACGAGCAACCGGACATAACGAGTAAATTTGGTGCTGAAGTCCGGTCTCGTAGATGCACGTATATGATTATAGTGATACCGGTTATGACGAGAACCGGTTATAACGTGCAAATTCGGCTTGATCTTGGTGCTCGTTATACTGTATACGATTTCTACACTATTTCTGAGACTATTATCTGTGAGTGGGATGGGGAGAGCTGCTTACAGAAACGAAACGTCTAAAATGAAACGATCCCCTCAATTCCGCTTTAATTGGAATAGCGATGCTATTGAATAAAAAAATGACGTTTTAGAGGTTGACGGCTCAACTAGAGTAGTCATTATCTTAGAACACTTGATCTCACAGGATATAACCAAGAACAACAATTTCGCTCGTTTAATACTTTTGACACAGTTCTAATTATTTCAGCTTCTTAGTTAGGATATTTGCTCATTCTTCTAAAGATGCTTTAATGTGACACTAATTAGTGTGATAAAGAAGAAAGCACAAAAATAAAAATAAAATAATATAAAGAAATCGACGTTCCGTGCCTTTTTTTACCCATATACAATATAAAAATCTGAAATCCCATTTTTGACGGAAAGAACAATTTGTTTCCGAATTCTGATTGGCACAAGAATATTCTACCTGACTGGTAGCACCCGACGAAGAACCTTCGGAGAAGATATCTGAAGTGTTTTCGTCGTAAATCTCCGAAAGGGAGACAAATTTAAAATTGGGTCGCTACTTTCGAACGGACCGGGATATAAGAGGTGCTCTCATTCAGACAGCTTCGGAAGGATTCTTCTACATATCTTAGAAAAACGGCCAGGTATCGAAAAACTTTTGCAATTCACAATCCATACGTTTTTGTCTTTTTGCAACCCGGTTTTTATGAAGGTAACCCTGTCGATTCGCAGTCGACTGGTCAGCTTCAGAGCGAAAACATATCTATCGTAATGACTTCGGATCAGCCGAAGTTGGAGACCGCAGCCGTCATAAAATTTGAAAACACGGTTGTGATGTAACCGGTCGAACTTACTTAGCTGATCCGAAACTAGCGACGAATTGAAATATAAAACTCATGCTGATGAAATTAATGAAAAAATCTGCTTAAAAAACGGAATGGATCAGCATGCAAACTAAAATTCAAATTATAACGTTATTAAAAACAAATTGTAAACAATTAGCGCTCTGAACCTACCCGATGGTCGATTTTAAAACTTTCTGTTCTTATTGTGTGCTGAGAACTTGGGGAAAAACATGCATAATAAATCGGAATGAAAACGTTTTAATATCCACGTAACGAATACACAAGTACCGTTGATCCAAAACTAGCACACTTTCGATCGTTAGACTCACTATTTTTCTTTCATACAAACTGAGGTAAATAAAATATTAAAGATAAATACCACTTTAATTGTTATGTTCAATTTACGCACAATGACTATTGCTCCTAAACAAGCATGGATTTCTATAGTCGATATGTTTGGCACCTCCAATCGAATTCCGTAAACGACTAGTATAACAATGGAATATCAAGAGCTCATGATCCCAACACGATAAAGTCATTTTATTTAATGTTTTAAAAGGAAAAATAACAAAAAAATCGTAAAACTTGATGTACCGTACAGCTTAACATACATAGTAAGACCAATTGTCGACTTACTTGTTAAATGTTCATCCTTACCTAGATGTAAGAACCATGAACTGAAGTGCGTGCGAAATTCGAATAATTCTTTTGAGTGTCTGGATCAACCCAACCAGATTGTTCGGATGAAGAGCTCATGATCTTTTACACTTTCTTTTTATTTTTAAAGTATTACATTTGAATGAAAAATATACCTGGGATGTGATCGCTTCGCTTGATGATAAAATACTTTTTTAACAGCCTCTTGTTGAAGTCTGACCCTTAAAAACAAAGTGGTTTCATTTTCTGTTTTACAATTCAAGTAGCCTTTTGGTTAGTATAGTATGGAATTCATCGACGAGTAAAAATGTACGCACCTTTCTTTTTAAAACCTTGTATAATTATACAAAGAGCGCGCCTTTATAATTCAACTTTTTCTATCTTAATTTCAGCCGACGCGCCGAATTTTTTTCGAGACTGCAGTATAATCTTGGCATAAAGAGGCCGAGAAGTTAAAGAAGTTTCAAAATAGCCCGATAAATGAAGGATGGAACGAGAAAAGTCTTCCACTTTGTAAGCAACTATTCCAGGCTGCGTGCTCGCCGCCCGCCGCGCGCCACTGCTTTCAAGAGCGCGAGAGATGTCCCTATCACAACTTCTGTAACCAGTCTACTTCAAAACTTTATCCTGCAATTGAAGCCCTCCTTCCGGTTTCAATTATTACAGCTCTTATTGAATTATGTATTCAGCCGACCTGATAACACGGCGTTAATATAGGTGACGAAAAGTCCTGTGTTAGGACGCTCATAATAATCGGACTAAAATGGTTATCCCCAATCATATATATAAAAAAAGGCGGAAGTATTGAGCTTTTCTACGAAACGAAACGGGGATGAAAAAAATTGAAAAAAGTACATATATTTTGATAAAATAATAATTTTCCTACATAGCTTAACAATCCGAAGCTTTCGTCTTGTATATGAAATAAATAGCCTAGTGTTGAGAATAGTCGAGTGGTTTTGAGATACGCAGGAAGGAAAATCAGGACACGTATCTGGGAAGTGAACATTGGCAATCAGTAGGTAATCATTGACCCACATATCTATCTTACGAAGATGTCTACGCTGAGCATACCACTTCCTTGTATCATAACTACGCGGCATGTGTTGGGAGCTATGGCCGCCTGGCGCAGGTTAAGAGCGGAACTTACACGAAGTGGCGTGGCTCCCGTGGACTGAGGTAAAATCAAGCTAGTAAACTAGCTTGGTTTTCCTTTTTTTAAAACTAAAACAGCCTACTGAAATGAGTAATCGGGCCTACTAATGATGATTATGAAACTTAACTGAATGCCGAGTAAAATTTAAACCATATTGCCTAGAGGAAAAACAAAATAAACAAAACTCTTTTTTATTAAATGATTTTTTTTTCATTCAAAAAAATGTACCGGCTTTTTTAAGACCAAAGTTAATGGCCTGATGTTTACAGATTAAAGCAATGACCTATCCCTCCAACCTCCTTTTCCTCAGGAAAACAAAACAACTTCCAGATTCTTTGTAGCATTTTAAGTAGGCAACAAGCCTGTGAGGGCGCTCCATCTTGGAATTACAGATTCTTGTGATTGGGTGGAGGCCGAAAGTGTTCTAAAGTTGATTAAAGTATCGTTCCCACACAACGCGTCTCGGCACAACTTGTGCCAAGAATTGATAGACCACCGCCCTCACTATAGCTCGAGTCACTGCAAACTGTATCCCCTCTCGTAAAAAAAATGTCGTATGGTCCCATGGGAACATACATGACATTGCATATACGCACGCATAATTAAAAATCATACAGGAATTTAAAAATATGAATCATATTAAGAATCATAGTCATTAGATCTACTGTATATGCATCACATATGAGCATGTATATTACGCTGTTGCCATATCGATACTCCCATCGGATAATCGCTCGCAATCAGCTCAGCGTTTCGACCACAGAGTGACGCGGGAACGCCCCAAAAGATTCCCCGCTCATCGCGACACTGCGGCGGTATATTCGCTTAGCTCGCACCCTGTCTTAGACAAGCTACGCGGGAAGTTTCTTGAGGGGCTCTTCTGAGCGATTGAACGAATCGGGCTAACTGGTGGATGCCGCTAAGAGCGAGGCACTAAGCTGAGCGGTTATCCGACGGCAGTATCGGTATGTATCATATACAGTATGCTCACACATATGCCAACCTATATTCCCGAGCATGAGCATATATGCATCATATACGCATCATACGCATGTTTGCATATATGCCCGCCATACATGATAAAGGATCAGAACGAATGAGAGCGAAGTGATGGAACGGAACCCAACCCGGGAGAACCCTACAGGATGAACCCAATGATACACCCAACCAGATTACACTCTGGGTAAAATCGTTAAAGCTGAAGGCCAATTCGGCGCTTAAAGAAGAAACGTACAGGATTCCTGTGGCAGTGGCAGCACCGTGATGTTGCGCTAATAAAATGTCGTACAAAGAGGATACCAAGCGCCAGAACATGCTCGTAAAAAGAGAAAACAGTAGTTAGGGCTATCAGAGCGCTGGGCCACCACCTAATCTAACTTAGCCTAGGTTTATTTTAAAGCCTAACCGAACTTAGCCTAGGTTTCAAAATAAACCTAGGATAAGTTAGGTTAGGTTTCAAAATAAACCTAGGCTAAGGTAGGTTAGGTGGTGGCCCTGCTCTCTCATAGCCCTAACTACTGAAAATCAAGAAGAAACAACTTAAACTCCAGCCAGAAAGCTTCCCAAGCAAAAAGAAAAAGGTGCCTGTATTAACGATTTCATAGTTCTAATCGTCTAGAACATCGACTACCGAATGAGAGAAGCACTGAGTCAACGAGAACGATGCAGACTCCGCGCCGCCGGCCGCAGCTCGCCGAACTTGGCTGTGTTTTTCCGCACCCCCAGCCGAACGCACAGTCGGAAGGACTATTATGTTTTATGGATATTTGATGTACGCAGCTTTACACACTTTTTGATGTTGCCTTTGGAACTAATACGAAAACGATTTTCCGGATTGAAAGTGCGCAAGGAATAAGGCGGCAGATGCTGACAACGGTTCACTGAAAAAATGGTTTTGTTTCGGCAACAAAATAAGGGACAACAGATAAAATTTTTGTTGCTGCAACCAAAAATTTTGCTGCAGCAACCAAACGTTTTGTTGACAGAACTTAACATTTTGTTGTAACAAAATGTTTTTGTTATCCCTATTTTAACAAATGATTTTGTTAGTATAACAAAACCTTTTTTCCCGTGTTGCACAAGTGCTGCGCTGCGGATGAGCGACGCGACAAGGGCACACAAGCACACGGACACTGAGCTCAGGCGCCGCATCACGCTGCACACAGCAGTGCCAGGTGCTAATCTAAAAGAAGATTAATCATTAAGAGCAGATTTTCTGTTCCTTCTGCTCGTCCAGAGAAACGTTATTCACGGCACCCAAAAAGGCATTTTAGGAAATTTAGCGTTTTGTGGGAGGAGCGGTATCCTACAGCGCCCTACTTTGTCCTTTTCAAATAAACAGACTAATAGGTCTTGTCAAAAAAAAATCTTTTCTAAGTTCGCGGTCGATTCATTTCATGTTGTTTTGTGAGTTTTTCTTGGTCCCTTCTAATGAAGAGGTAAATTGTGTGTTGATGACCTGAAGGACCAGATTTAAAAAACCCTTTTTGAAATAGAACAGATCGTAGAGAGGAGAACATTTTCTTGTCATATCATCCATACCTGTACACGGAGCAAATATGTGAACTCCACATACTTCACTGATGACACTGTCTTTCTTTTCTTTTGTCTTTCCTGTCTTTTTTTTTACTTTTATGCCGAAGCAAACTTAAAAAAAAGAAAAAAAAAGGTTGGTGTCCTACAATCGTCTTATGAAACCAAGCCTTGCCATACATTTTGATCACACATCGATTTCCCTTAGGGAACATCTTTCTGGGGAACCTATACCCGAAAGTCATGATGTTGAAAGGAAATTTGAATGAACTTTTCTTTTAACGTCTCCGAATCATGAGAATCATTTGTCGTTTCACAGGTTTTTGCAAGGAACGCCATTATTGTAAGTACTTCAGCCACTGTAAGACGATCAAAACTGTGCAGCTCAAATCCGAGAAAGCTCGCCGAGCCTAATGATTTGTTTATTATCCACAAATAATTTTTAAATAAATTCTTGAAGTATAGAGTAACTTGGATTATTCGAACATGAACAGTTAAAATACTTGGACTGTTCAAGGTTTTTTCCTGGTTCCTTAAGTTTCCATTTCTTGTTATGTGAAATTCTCTTGGATGATATGCGAAGGTCCTTCCAAGAGCTCGGAATTTTTCTCCTCGGATATCGTGAAAAGTAAACAAATGCTGTATGATCTGCAAGCAGATCGGGTATGGTACCTCACTTTCACCGCAGGATGAACTGAAGAAACACTGGCTGCGTGGCGCATCTACAGCCCTCATACAGTCTTCCACGCTTCGCACCTCATCTTTTCTGTCCCATCGGCTTTGCTACTTAATGTCAGCGTTCACAAACGCCCTGAAAAGAAACTTCAAACAATGAAATGAGTTAAGTTTTAGTTATTTTCGTCTTGGTGTATCCTCGACAGTCTACTATATCGATTTTTTTTTATCATTCGAGTTATTTATGAAAAGTTTTGTTTTCTTTGAGACCCGTGAACTGTGTATCATCCTGCTTGCATATTTAGAACTGTTTCGGTCAGAAAAAAGGTTTGCATCATATCCAGTTTGAGGACCACTGAGAACTGCGTTTTTCGTAATGTGCCGTTGACCAGCATGTGTTAATTGTGGTCAGAGGAAAGTGAAGTTAAAATATGTGAAGTTCAAAATCTCTGCTGACCCAAAGTCACGAATACGGATGAATGGAAGATTTGCAAGGTGATGGAAACGCAGTTCCACTTTACCCTTGAATCAAAAGGTGATGAAAAACTATTGCTTGTTACGTACCACACATGGATTCCTACTGGGTTTCTGCGAGTAGAGACCCAACCACAAAACTCCCATTTTCTAATTATTTTTCTTTCAACGGAAAAGTAATTTTAGCAAAATTTTCTTTTGCAAGAATTAGGACGATCCTTGGAGTGTGGGTGTGTACTGTTTACTTTGAAAATAAGCATTTAATAAATTAAGAG
>Ga0058701_10001927_pt1 | contig 15267 bp, 8 predicted proteins | sample AgamicOrMae_FD_97039 | JGI IMG/M metagenome (GOLD analysis project Ga0058701, IMG submission 97039) | Agave microbial communities from Guanajuato, Mexico - Or.Ma.e | ecosystem: Host-associated > Plants > Phyllosphere > Phylloplane/Leaf | place: Guanajuato, Mexico | collected 2012-06-04
CTGGGAGATTAGCTACAAAAACAGACCTCTAAAATTTCATGGGAACAAATTTCAGTGCGAGAGAAGAAATTTTTGAGCTTTCAGTTGGCTGTCCACGAGATGTGCAGAGCGATTGCTAACCTTAACCTACACTAAATCAAAGGTCACATTTTATACATTTTATATGTGTGTTTCACCCTTGGTTAAGTGTTTTTCAGTACGAGCATTGTCGACAAAGAACCAAGTTGTCAAAGTTAAGTTCGGTTAACCTAAGTTCGGTTGAACTACGTTCGGTTAATCTAGGTATGGTTACCGTAGATTAGGTACGGTTAGCATAGGTTAGATTAACCGAGGTAAGGTCAACCTTTGTTAGGTCAATCTACATTAGGTTCACCTAGGTTAAGAAATTAACGAAACTATCTTTGAGTGATAACTCAACTATAAAATTTATAAATTTTAGCAAGAGCTTCTGTAGGAGTGGTAAATGGTTTCCGCAAAAAAAAGGTCGAACTGTATCTCAAAAGTACAATATTTAAGCGATTTTCGTTGAGTAAGTATTTTGGGATGGCTGGGGAGCATCGATCACGTGCATAGTGCCACCGCTACCGTTTGACTAAACTACCGTTAGATTATATTTTTCTACGTTATCACACGAGTTAAATCTCCGCTTGCCAAAGAAAGGTTGAACATGAAAGGTGTAAAATTCCACCTTCCGAATTTCTAGTGTGTTTCCCGCGCTGTGTTCAAAACGCGGCTGCACCCGTCAAGGTCACCCACCGAGCCAAACACCTTTTATCATAAACATACGAAAAACAATGGTCAATGACCCAAAAACAAGTAATGGAATTCGGCTTCAAATACTCGCTTCATTCACAGCCACGAATTCCACTAATACGGTACTGGCACCATAATATCTCATAACGTCAAATATTTCGTAATAAGGTTTGATAAGCAAAATCAAGATCATAAAATGTGGTATTCAAATCGGGTGACTTTAGTTTTTTAATGTGTTGAAACACGTAGTACTAATATTCAAATACGGGGGACCTTCCGCACGGCCACCACAATTCTGAAATATTACCAATATATACTTCTAGAAACGAAAAGTCACTCGATTTGAGTGCCATAGGTCTTTGATACTGTATTGATGATTCGAAGTAAAAGCAGTAACCTCAAAATAGCTTACTTTTTACGAAGGACAAATTTGATAAACCAAAATTCCGGTGAAGATGAAAGAAAGTTGAGGCCTCTTATCTCCCTCGTAGAGCGAGAGGCATCAGACCTAACCTTATTTCGTCCAAGAGTTTGATGCCTCTTAATTTACGTGCCCTATGCCTCGCTCTTCTGTGGCGCAGCTTTGTCACCAAGCGCGTCGCCGCTTACTTCTCGGTGGTCGTAAAGGTTGCCGAGAAATATGCAGCATCAGGCTTGGCCACCGTTTGATTGGTCATATGTTAGAACGAAAGGTTGAACGCGGAACTGAATTACGCCTTTGATATTTACAGTTAGCAAAGAGAGAAAAGGGCTAAAAATCAGCTGACGGAAAAGCGTTTGATAAGGCAAAGGTCATTAGGGTCCAGCGGATCTCATAGGTCGCTGGTTTTCCCGGAAACGGCGGGAAAGTTTGAAGACCTTGTCATCAACGCCCGCGAACTCGTTCAAGTTATTGCAGTGGCAACTTGTAATGAAATTAGGGCAGTCTTTGCACTTGACCTTTCACCGAAGCGACGTCGCGTCACAGTAAACCGGGTTTGGAAAATCCTGAGGCGGGTCGAAGCCCCCGCGCCCGACGTCCGGCTACTATGCAGCGAGTACAGTACATCCTGTTTTGTACGATTCACAACAGAGGGAGCACGGTGCCGCTTTAACCTCTTCGCACTCACGTTAGCAACGTCATGACAGGTTGCGAGGCATAGCGTGATAAAGGCTCTCTAATTTTTGCAAAATTTTGCGCAACCGCAAGCCAAAATCGGGCACCCCAAAAAAGTACTTAGGTATCCGCCGATGTTTGCGCTATATTTTGCGTGCTCTGATACCGCTATTAAAAGATTCTATTTGCTATTCCATTATATACGATTGCTGCTCACCCACTACCGCCCAGCGATCCGTTCGGAAACAGAAAAAAAATTAGACCATCTTTTTAGTTCAGTATTGTCAAAATTTAAAAAATACCATTCCTCTGTAAATCTGAAATTTAATAATTTAGGCATTTTCCAAAGCTTGAAATTGCGTAATTTGGCGGGGAAAACCCCTGGAATTTCTCTTAAGCTAAACTTAACTCCAAATACTTTGGGCTGTTATGGGTTCAAAAAACAGGAAAAAAAAACGAAAAAGTTTTAGTTTTAGTTTAGTTTCATAACTAAAACGGGTTTAAGATTAGGCACTAAAATGGTGAGCAGAAATAATGGGAACAGAATATTGTTACCATGATTTTCTCTGAGTAGGCCTATTCGTGGAAAACGGCGAAAAGGCTCATCTCCTCATTCACAAACAAACCGGAAGATGCTCAAGTTGAAGTCAATCCTGTTTCCGGTTATGACAAAGAGTCTAGCGGCATGGATTCTAATGGTACCAGCATTCCCACGGAGGAGCCAGACCCAGGCTAAGCTATCAAATTATACAAAATCCACTGAAGAGGAGCTGAATTGGACAGAACCGAAGCAATGGCGCGTCGGGGGTCGGGGGCTTGGGAGGGCACACCGTCCACGAGCACACACTGACACTACAGAGGGACAGTGATTCATCCAACACGAGCTTCCTTCCCCCTCCTTCCCCCACCACAAACTTTTCCCGCCAAACCTTGGCTTTAGTCAGCACGCTTTAAGATTCAGCCATAGCTTTCTGGATCTTGCAAGTCGCAAAGCGCAGTAGATGGATTGCGGGCCGAGGTGCAATGCATCCAATCTTCTCATTTCCTCGTCGATTTGATATCGAAATTAAAGTGTGTACCGTGTAGCTCCTTCCGCTTCCGTTTAACCCACTACCGCCCAGCGATGCCGTTCGGAAACAAAAGAACTCATTTTATAGGATCTTTTTAGTTCAGTATATTGTCACACTTTAAAAAACATCACCCCTCTGGGAACTTGAAATTTAATAATTAAGGCATTTTCCAAAGCTTCAAATTGCATCAAGTTCATGGGGAAAATCCTTCGAGATCTCTTAATTTAAATTTCACTCCAAACACTTTGGGCTGTTATGGGTTAACGACGTAAGGGGAACAGGGGTCGGAAGCGCAGTCTTGCAGTCATTCAACTATCCGGCCCTACAAGTATCGACTTGGTCGATTCCACAGTCGTAATCTCGTGACTCAACGCAAGTAGAACTCCGCCCAGCTCGGCACCTCGTGATACTCGAAAATGTCCGAAGAAAAGAAGATTCCCGAGGCCAGTTCAGCGTACTTGCGAATAAAAGGTCTTCGACATCACAAACAGAAAGAGGCACTCTGGGGCGTCAGACGGACGATTGCTAACCGACCGACGCCGTCCGCGCACAGTACAGCGCTCACAGGCTGACGCCGCGGCGGGGGGGGGCAAGGGACTCACGACTTCCTCCTCCTCTGCTGCCGCGCGCCGCATTAGCCTGATGTTACACCCGCCAGAAACTAAACATGCTTCCCGGAAAAGACGAAATAGTATGCGTTTAAACGTGCCGCGGAAAATAAAGATTCCTTTTGGGTGCCGGCAGACCGTCCAAAATGTTTGTACTAAGTGACTATTCACACGCTGCCCCATGTAAAATGTACTTAAAAATTCAAGTCACCTTCCATTTAAAATGCATTAGGTCGATTTCCGTGCGTTCAAGTCTCCATAGTATTAACATAGGCGTGCTAATACGATATTTAATATGTCCAGAAATTACAGATACTCTCTTTTGAGTAAACGGAAACTGTGTGACGGTGGTTAAATGTTTGTTCCCGCAATAAATAAGGTTGCAATGATGGGAAAAAATACACTATAGGGTTTTGCTTAATATTTCGCGGTGGTTGGAGAACAGCCGAGTAAGACAGAATGGGTAAATTAATAACAAGCGCCGGCAAAAGTGTATCTTAAAAGGGGGAAAATAAAAAATGCGTTTCCTCTCAGACATTTTTATGGAATGCACGCTATCTACGATATCGTCCCAGATTCAAACAAAGAGGGTTTGTACGGGGAAAAAAATGATAAGAAATATTGTGAGATGTGATCCAATACAAGATTTTATGAAGAGCCGTGCTTCGTAATAAACTCGCCTTTGCGACTACAGTCCATTAAACTTCAGATTTGGAAGTCCTCAGGGAACAAAAGTCTTTTCGTAGAATACAATATTGCCAATATGAATTCGCGAAATAATCAGAGAAAAATTAATCAGGTATTTCTATGAATTTTGAAAGCGTTTATCCCCGGTCGAAAACTTCACTGCCTAATGCAGAGCTCTGCACAACCAACATCACGTTGGTTCAAGTCAGTTTACGTTAGCGTACGTTCACTAAAGTTAGGTTCAGTGCGGGGAAGTTTTGTTTTATGGGGTTTCTTATAGGGACTTGCGAGAAGGAAATTTCAACGCCAATAAGGCGCTTCGTTAGTTCCCCGTATGAGGAAAACAAGGACAAGAAAAAGGTCATCCCAAGAAGCGCCAAATAACGTTATTCGCCCGCCAAACTGCGAATGACCTTGCTCACTCATCGCTGTCACTGACCAAAATAAGGACTGAAAAAAAAAGCCTGTTTGCGTCTGTCTCCCCTCCCTTTCCCTTCACGCCGTTTGATTTTCACTGTCAAGTCGAGCAGGCTGCCCTTGACGAGGGAAAAGGAAAAAAGAGCAACGAAACTCCGTCAACTGCAATGCCTTTATGACAGCGGATGTGCTGTACACCGATGAACTACAGCCTGGCTCTTTAAATCGCGGTAAAAAATGGATAACATAAATGTTCAAATGCGAGTTGTTTGAGCTCTATACTCATTCGCCTGCGGTCAGCTAGTTGACAGGAATGCAAATTTTATCAGTCATACACCGACGCGAACCAGATCAATTTCTGATCGGTAAGTAAGGTTTTCTGATCATTGGACAATTTTTGATAAGAATCTGATTATGACCGGATTAGCTAATCAAAACCTTAATACAGTAATCGCAGAACCTCAAGAATATTTACTTAGGCTCTGATTTCAGCAGCAAATTTTGGTAATAGACATCAGATCTTTCTTAAAAAAACAAAACAACGGGGAAGTAAAACTGGCCAGTTTTAAGCGGGAGAACTCGTCACGACCCGATCAGTTCGAATTTCAAAGATGGGGGGATGGTTCATTGTTAATACGAAGTGACTATTCGAACGCTGCCCCATTTAAAATGTATCAGATTGGCTTCTGTGCGTTCAAGTCACCCTTGTATGAACGTATAGACGTGAGAATAGAACTGACTTAAAATGTACCCTTGGGTTGGTTTCCGTGTGTTCAAGTCTCTTTTGTATTAAGATCGGTGTGCGAATAGAACTGACCTTATTAATATCGCTTCAATTTTGTAAACAATTAGAGCTCTAAGAAAGTATAGTAAGTCTGCTGTTTACATCGAAATTTTAAGTCACACGCCTGCGTTTTCATTTTTGACGGTTTCGGAGATAATTCAGAAAATGTTTCTTGGTTAGATTTTTTTTTACCAGCGTGAGGGCTTTTTTTCTTGATACAGTAAGCATAAAAATAAAAATGCGTGGCCGATATCAAGGACACGGCTGATCTGATGAGCAACACGTTTTGATTAGTACAACTAGAGATAAAGCGAGGTTCTAATATCCTCTCCTCGGTTACGGAAAAACGAGGTTCAATCCTCTGTACAATTTGAGCGAGGCAAAAATAAACTAGGCGCATTTCTGCTTGACAGCTGGCTCCTTGCCGTCGACAATTTCCGGTATCAGAGAAAAAGGGTGCTTGTTTTCGTATGCCGACGGCAATGCCGCGTTGCAGGAAGCGAGAGTTATGCATGCTTCTCTAGCAAGCCTTGTCCGCAAGCCTCTCAAAACTAACATAATACCTACAATTCTCGCACAGCTTTCATTGTTTCCCAGTTCACTCGCGATAGGCTATCCGAAGTCCAATTTCATAAGTTACTTCGGTAAACCTACAATGCGTTAGGTTACGTGCTGTGTGCCTTGCTCTGCTGGCACTCCGCTCACATGTCGATGAAAGGTGAAATACAAAACTGAGTCAAACTACAGCTTGGAATCAGATTGCCTAAACGGCCGACGCTGCCAAGAGATTAAATAACGAGGGAATGGAGCCCTCAAAATTTCCTTGCTTGCATAATCTATAAGCCGGTAGTGCAGACTGAGGTTAGTGGAACAGACGGTGTTCTGCACCTCTTTCTCTTGCCGCGGCGGGGCGCTCTCTGCAGAAAAGTTACTCCCAAGGATGAGAATCATTCGGCTGACTAAACTTTTATCAGACTTGAGTTTATTAACCTTGAATGCGTTCGTGGCGCGTCGCGGTTGAGATCTCAGCGGATTTGTAAACATTCCCCCAATTTGCTTCTCGAACAAAGACGTGAGTAAGCCCAAAATGTCGTGCGGGGTCCATAGCGTCTCTTTTGCCACAGCACAAATTCTCGTATCATAATGCGTGCGAGTTGGGTCCAACTGAGCGAGTGTGCCTGCGACCGCCGAGCGTGAGGAAACGGAAAACATATTCTGAGTGAACTATAGAGCGCAGGGGGTGTGAGGGGAGGCGAGGGACGCAACGTCAACAGCCTAGGTGACTCACGCTGCTGATAAAGTCCGCATGAAAGAGGAAAAAATCTATTTCCACGCGGAAATTAGGTGTTATGACGAGAGCTAACAAAAAGACATGGAGCTGAGTGCCCCGTTGACTAACAGCGCATGCTCAGTTCTAAGAAATAGTCGTTTCTGAGAAGTACGACTGGCCAACTCTGCCCGTGTCCAATGGTTTTTCTTGAGAAAAGCTTAATTGGAGTGATTCACCCACCTCATGGAAATTGGTAGCTTCCTTTGTAACAGAAGGAAATTCCTCGGCAAGACGGACACTCACTAAGATAGCACACTTCAACTCAAACAGTCCACTTTTCCGCCCAAACAAAGGACGTGAGTTGCCTTTTCCATACTGGCCACAACATAAACAACAAAAACTTTGGGAGGCAGAAAACAAACTCAACGGAACAACAAAACGCACTCGCGATAACAGAAACAACAAAGACGTTTGGCATGGATTCACGTTCTCACTTGGTGTCACCAAACTACGTTAAGAACCGGCGCGAAGCGTTCGCGCGACTGAAGCGTAGGGTACGCTCACTGATCACATCGGTTCGGTACTGCGAACTGAACTGACTCAACAACTTGCGCTCGCGGTGCTGCGGCTGCGATGCGGGCTGCGCGGCGTTGCGCTCATGCGAACGAACCGAGAACCGAGCTGAGCACAGTCACTTTGGCTTCCTGTCTGTCTACCTCACTCACTCGCTCAGCGCACAGTTGTTGCTTGCAGCCGTCTTCGTCGCTCGTCGAGCACGACGCGGCGCGCCAGCCACCAGCCGCCGGCTCAGCGGCCTCGCCTCCCCCCACTTAAAACGCGGGAAGCGACTGCCACTCTCTTTCTCTTTCTTTCTCACAGTCGGAATGGTCATAGCTAAAGAGAGACAGACGGAGAGGGGGGGAGGCCTTCCACAACGACCTTGACGCTGGACTAAGTAAGCTCGACTCGTAAGCCTAGGCAGGCCTGGGCGCGATCTTGCAATCTAGGAAAGGAAGGTGGTCGGCCGGTCCGGACTCGATTCCTAGACTAGCACGAGCCTCCAGCTCCATATGGTTGCTTAACCAGGTCGTTCTTACCGAGCTTTCAACACGCCGCCTTCCCCAGTTTCTTGTATCTCCAAATTTATAGCAGCAAGAATGTCTTCTTTTAAGAGAGAACAATAGTTCCGTAAAATGAAAAACTTTGGTTATTTTTCCAGGAGACATTAATGCGGGGTGATATTCTTCACAGGAAGTCACCCATTCACCTCTTTGTTCTCCTGGACATTTACCTCTTTGATCGCGGAATCTGTAGGCTGCACACTTCAACACTTTCGCAAGGTGTATATTTAAGGGAGTTTTTCCACCAACAATGAAATAGCGACCTTGCTGTACGATATCGACTCTTTGGCAACCAACAGAGCAATTAAGTTACGTCATCTCCACGCACGAGAACCCAGTTGCCTACAGCGAATGTATTAATTCGTACAGAGACATTGAAAAAAGGAGCGCGCCGGTCGGAGTCCCCACTCCACCCCCATCGCCCGTCCCCTCCATGTCCAGGGCAGTGAACTGAGTTCATTGCTTGGACGTAACGACGCAAAGCCCTACGAGTTATAAACTTTTTTGCTCCCTTACCGAGTCGACAAAAAAGAGCCATGCTGCCGAATATGACATTGGATAGCACAACTAACACTTGTGTACAGCCAAGCCAACCAAATAATCCTCTCCCGATTCGACTCTCCTTCTCCTATATAAGAACACAAGCACACTCTGACACTACGCTGCGCTACTGCTGAGAACTTCTGATCAATTATATATCAACGGCCCGCATTATTCCTTATTACGATATCATTCGAGCCACTTTGCACCGCAATTTACCACCTTTACGATTCGCAGGTCTAACGCAAAACCTCGCGATAGCGACGAAACTCACAATACAGTATACAAAAGCCATACTTTGGAGGTTAAAAACGCGTTCTGCCAAATTAGAGACACGCGCAACCTTAAAAGGCATTACTTTTATTTCCGAAACAAAAGCTTATCGAGTGGGACATCATTAGATGAGTGGACCCCTTGATTAAAGGTTATCAAAGACATTTAAGGCTTCAACGAAAACTAGCTATGATTGACTCATTGCCGTGAAAGGTTAAGATACACTCGAGTTCAAAAGTCGCGTGAACCTCTCAAAGGGGTCCATTACTTTTGACCTCTACTACCGTGCATTTGTTCTCGTGGAGTGCGGACTTATCGTAACCTATCCATTTTATATTTCATTGGGGTTTAAGGAAAAAACAAGTAAATTTCTTTAGAGTAGGTCATAAACCTTGTGTGTCGCTTCGCTCGGCTATCGCCAAGTCCGACGCAAGTTGTATCTCGCGGCAGTTTTTGTTTTTACCGCTGAGAAGTAAGCGGCATCCAGCTTACAGCCACCGATAGGTTGGGTTAAGTGAAGTTAGTTTACATGCCTGGTGCCTCGTTCAACAGTCGCTGCGCTAGGCTTTGTTGGCGACATGTGGAACGCGAAAAAATGTCCCCCGCATAACATTCACAGTTTAGTTTATTGCCTGTTCTATATCTACAAAAATGGAGTATTACATCGGTTGCTACTTTTATCAGTTATCATACTCAAGCGCCCATTCACCCTTAATCGTTAGCATGAATAGTAACACTATTGCGTCGTGAATGTCCCAGGCATTTTTATGACATATTGTTTTTTTTTTGTTTGTTTTTTTTGCAGAAAAATGCATGGATCGATTTGCGATTCAGTTTGCAGACAAGGAAACTGTCGAGTCTCTCTAAGGGTTCATGTCACATTGTTTTGTAAAGGAAAGACTGTACTTAGTTTTTATGTACTCGAAACTCTCAGTGGTATGATAATAAAAAAACTTATTCTTTTGATTCAGGGTATTTATTTGCAGAAAGCTATCAAAGAGATAAAAATGGGCGGCAAACCGAACCGAGTTAGTAAAAGCAGGACACTGACCTTCAGTATTTCCCAAGGCCACTCGTAAAACACTTTTTCTCAGAATAAATTATGGCAAGGAAAATATTGCTTGCTGCTAATTTCGATTCCAGTGTGTCGTATTCAAACGTGGGCGCGAATTCTACCAAAATGAAACCCGGTTACAAATGTGCCTGAGCTGTTTCTTGTTTTTGTGGAAGGGATCCTACATCTTAAACACACGTTCGTAAAATTTTCCGCACTACTTATGTTCCACCTTCCGTTACAAAGCTGAACGGAGCAACGCACAAGGCACGTAACCAAACTCAACTTATTGAACTTGGTCAACGATCGCTAATTTCTGAGGCAGATGTCGCCTTCTTCTCGGCGGCAGTCGGTGAGAGCTGAGTGGAACGTTAGCGACGCGAGGCACAAGGCTAACCAAAACGGATTGACCAAGGCTAAATCGAAAGGCCACAGGGCAGAGCGCAGGCGGAGCGCGACAAAGGGCACCCGGCCTTGGTCATCGTATACCTAAGTTGAATTAGACTTCACGACTGTATGTTCCATGCTCGCAATGAATGAAACGTTGAACCACGTGCGAAGTGCTCACATCCGCGGTGGATCACACCGTGCGAAGTGCGAACGTCCAACCTTTCATCCGTGAGTAAAGGGTTCTTCGGGGCCTTACCTCATCAATTTACGCATCAATTTTAACTACGGCATCTCCGCTCATTACTCACACTTTTACTTCGCAAACTTGCGAAAAAAATATTCATTTAAAAACCAGAAATAGCATTATGGAAGAGGTTGGCTTCAAGCACCGCTAACAACTTTCGGTTCGCAATTCAGTTTCGATCCGAGTTGAATCCATCGGAAAAAAGAAAAGATTCCCGCATTGAAGCAGTTAGTCTTAAGCCTTAAGCCGAGACGAATTGGAATCGGTTGGTCTCAACTGTGGGAAAACGAGCGCGAATCAGAAGACGTCGACTCCCTAGGTATACAGTATACACACTACACGCTCTGTAATTTTACTGTTTTGAAAGGCGGAGTTTTCCAGCTCTTAAATCGAGGATTTTTGCGAAAAGAAGAAAACAGGAAATCAGTGACACGTGATCAACTGGACCACAAAAAAGCTGACTAACCTCTGGCTGGATGAAATGAGAGCTTGATATCACCTTCAAACGTGAGGATTTATGCCTTATTGTATTGATAGAATAGGTTTAAGAACATTTTTGCGTTTAAAATCCGATAATCAGTAATAACGAAGATTTCAGCTTGAGGGGTTTGTCTGCTTTGGTGTTGTCCAGTTGATCACATGAAACTTGTTTCTTGTTTTCTTCTTTTCGCAAAAATCCTCTATTCCACTTCCGGTCGAAGATCTGTGTGGAGCGAGGAAGACGGCACGTGAACAAACCTAAGTTGAGCTAACCTACGCGGTTATGTTAATCGTTAATCCTCGTATTTCGACGGAAGATTACATCAGGGTGGAACAAAAAAGGCTAAGAACTTCCACCTCCGAAATTTCGGACCAAAGCGAGGGAATCGAGCAGAGATGCGCGACCCGGCTCGGTGCGGCTTGCTCCAAAGTTCGGTTCGGCCGAGCTTGGGCCGAGGCACGTCGCGTCGCGGCCCGGCCGCTGTCAACTGGGTCGATGACACTGCGGCGAACACGTGCTTGTGGAGTCGTCGCTCCCATTCGACTACGATCCACTCGGCCGTGTTCGCAGCTCATCTTTACATGACGACAACCACCTCCGGGCCCCGTGACATCAGCGGGGTTCCCCTTCAGAGCACCCATTTGACTCCTCTTCGCCTCCTTTAGAGTCTGCCGCGGCATGGCGCGGCGCGGTGCGGCTCGGCCCGGGTCGCGGGTTCAACCCGACTCGACCTCCGTCAACGGTCGCCCAGCTCGCTTCCCACAACCAAATCCTCCAAAGTGGGAATGGGACACAGCTTCCCTGATAAACATGCTGAAATTTGATGCTACACGATATTTCAGCGAGATTTTTTTTCAAGGAGTCACGACAGCAAAAAGAGGGATTTTCGGGTAAAAGGCTGCTATTTACAACACGCCACTTGTGTACTGATAGCTTTTCATCGCTTTACATATTTGCTCCCACGGAACGAGCATCATAATTCATTCCCACATCATGAACAAAAACGTCTAGATAAAGTTTTTGCAAACTAGCATTTAAGAATTAAAACTATTTTTGATTTCCGAAAATGGGACGTCAATATGTAATTCATACACTTAATTTGAGGTGTTCGTCGTATTGTGACTATTCGCTTTCGTTCGAAGACAGCCCATTGTGGCGATGAAACACATTGTTCCAAGTATTAAAGTTGCCATTTTTCGTCCCCTTACAAGAAGCCTTCTTTCCGTTTTGTTTTATTGAATAAAACCTAATTTTAAGATGATAAGAAACAGATTCCAGCTGTCAAAAAGGGAAATCTGACTAGTATACTCAACCGCAGCTGTAGGTCATCACCTCATAAGGTTACGCGCGCCTTTTAAGGAGTATCCGAGGAGGACTTCCCGAACTTAACATAACCTCCTTTCGGCGAAGAACACACCGCCCAAGGTTTGCAAATAGCATCGAAATTTCAGCAAAGGAGAAATGACGCCACACATTGGCCGAGATAGGCAACCCGCCCGACTCGCAGCAAGGACCCAATATGCCTGAACGGCCGAGACGAATCCAAGGTTTGCCGTCGAATCGAGGAAGTCAGGAACTCGATGTGAAATGATAATCCTTCCAGGCAATCCGACCGCCACGCTCCGAACCAAAAATGTTTCCTTAAGGCGGTGCCTGCAGGCAGTTCGCGCCTGCCTCGCTTAAAGGGTGGAATTTTCCACCTCCTCCGATCCACCTTTCACTATTTAACCAAGCGGAGCGATTGCGAAGAAAGATACAGTCGCCTTAAGGAGCGAGGCACAAGACATTTCCCACGTTAGTCAATCATTAACACGCAACAAAGTTAACCTTACCCAAAATACGCGTAAGTATGCTTATTCTCATGATGTCATGAAAAATTGAACAAGGGTAGAAATAAGGACATCAGAGGTGGGAAATGTGACCTTAATAATGGAAGCCGAGAAATGCGGCTCTTGTTCCGCTGGGATATTGCTCCCAGTCGGAACCTCTCCCGTCCGAGTTTCGCCCTTTGCCCGATATTGTCTGGACATGTCTCAACTTGTCCAACCAGATGCCCATACAAGATAACCTCAAATGATGCAGGCCAAAAGTCAGCGGAACAGAGGCTGCTGTACTTAACTAAAAAAACCAATCCTTCAGTAAAAACTATGGACTGTTCCTTGTTTGGGAGGGGGGAGAGAGAGCTACATACATTAAGTCTGATCTCATTTTTAACTCAATAATTATCAATTGTTAATAATTATTCAATTACAATTATTTCCACGGAACAACGAAATTCCATCCACTTGGCGTGGTCAAAACATATCTATATATCGTCTTCCAATCATCAGAACTACAATTTATATCTTATGATTCTCTTGCGACTTGGAGTAAGAATTTGACATTTGCAGTGTCGTTCGACTTTTCAAGCTAACAATCTTCACGGTCAAACTGGTTCAAGCAAACAAAAACGAAGGAATATGGGCTATTCACCTTGTTTATAAATGAGTTAGTTGATTGATTGAGAATTTAGCGAGGGAATCCCTACATAACTTGTTACGCAACTTAGCTAGCAAAGGTCCCAAATAGGCAGATTTAATACCGGTAATAAACAAAAAAAAAGAAAAAGAAAAAACGGTTTACTGAAATGTAGTCGCCAAAAAGGAACAAAACCTTTATATTCCACGGGGTGAATTTTGTTCCAAACTTTCCGGCCAAGATGAGGCCCTTGTATACGAAAAGAGAACTTGTTTTGGCCTAAAGACTTCTCTAGAGTCTTTAATGCGAATATGAGATTTGCGCCTTGGGGATAGGCAGCCGCCGGCCGCTGCGCAACGCCCACGCGTCGAGGGTTCTCTCCCCTTGATGCCGTCCTATCAATGGATAAAATTTGCATTTAAAAGTAAAAGCTTATTTTCGCGTGTCGATTTTCTCGACGATATTTTTACTAGCAGCACTGTGTTCCGCCGTCCCTGTTGCAGCTATAGACTCTTTAGTCATGCGATAACAAATGAACTTTACGTGAGGTGGCCATAAAAGTTTTACCGTCATGAGCTTATGACCCAACCGAAGAAAATTCCCACTTCAAGATTTTCCTGAGAATCGACTGGTAGCTTGCTTTATAAATGTCCGGAGTTGAGGCATGCCTTTCCAGGGTAAGTGAACCACGGACAACGGCTACGAAAGTGAGGTCTACGTCGGCGACACACCAAAGGTGATCCCTTGATAGAAGACCGATAGATCTATCCTCTTTAAAAGCCGACAAATCAATATTTTTATCGATTATGAGATAAAGAATCAAAATTATTTATCGACTACTACTCTTTGTGTAAGACTCGTTTGAGACATTGTTAAGGCACAAATCTCTAGCTCTTGTCTTCTACCTTTCACGCTAGCGAAGCGACGCATGGGGCACGTACATGATCTAACCTAGTTTAAGCTGATCTGTTCCTGATTGTCAGCTCGATTCCACGAACTGAAAGCGAATTGGGGCAGCAGAGTGCAATATCGCTAGGATGCATGCGGCTTGGCGAAGATAGGCTAGGTTAAGTTAGGTTCGATTGTACACCTTGCGCCTCGCTCCACTCCAATGGTCAACGAAAGGTCACAGAGGCAGGAAATGCACTTTAAAACTGGAATCTGCGGGGAAATGAAGTCGCTGTGAAGCAAATGTCGGTAAATGTAGGCCTACGCACATTTTCCGATAAGGTGTCCAGAGGGTGCTCGGCGTCGTCGCGACAGCAGAACCGCCGCCGCGCCGGGGCAGAGCGTTGCGCGCCAAAGTTGTTTCGCCTCCGGCAGGCAGACGCGCCTTTTTTCGGCGGTCGAGCCCCACCGGAAATGAGGGGTGGGGGGAAGACTGCAAAATGCTGCGCCCAGACGATAATTCCTCGCTAATTGCGCTTCTCGGAGACTGCCTTAAGAGAGACACGCTTTAAAGGAGACGGCCTTAAAAGCGGGTAGGTTGACAGAAGAAGGCAGGCTTCGCAAGGCGAGCCTAGGCACCGTCCGTTTACTGTGAGCCCTTTCAAGTAGGGGAGGGGGATTAAGGCACGGTCTGTACCTTGTTTACGAGAGGTCTGTTAAGGTATTAAAGAGCTCTGTTAGGGCCTTAACAGACTCGCGTAAACATGGTCCTTTCTTACGGGGGAAACCTGCGCTTTGGAACACACAGGGGGGAGGATGGGTCGAAAAAAAGTTAAGTTCGTTTCCGTGCGTTCAAGTTTCCCTTGTATTAACATAGGCGTGCGAGAAAAATGGACCAAATACAAAAATTCTTTTTTTTTTACAAAAAATTCTTGGAAATCATTTATTTTTTTAAACATCACCACGTAAAAAAATGAGCGAAAAGAAAGAAGGTGTACTTGACGCATAATAAAACAATACTTTCATTCGTTCTACGAACGAACATGGAAATAAAAGTGAACCTGCAGTAGGTCCACAACATTGATACTGTAATATGTTTTCGGGCACGTTTCTTTTCGTATTTTAAAAAACAGA
>Ga0058701_10001928_pt1 | contig 15261 bp, 12 predicted proteins | sample AgamicOrMae_FD_97039 | JGI IMG/M metagenome (GOLD analysis project Ga0058701, IMG submission 97039) | Agave microbial communities from Guanajuato, Mexico - Or.Ma.e | ecosystem: Host-associated > Plants > Phyllosphere > Phylloplane/Leaf | place: Guanajuato, Mexico | collected 2012-06-04
CCCCTAATTTAAGTTTTTTGCCGGGTTTGAAAGTTCCAAAAATTAAGTTAGGACGTTGACTTCAAGTCCTCAAATGCTCACGAAAATATGCGTCTGACCGTCCGAGTACTTCCCTTGTTAGTACAGTTTTGGCTGTGACGTTCAGAAGCTATTACGCATTACGCAATCATAATGCTATAATTACAGCAGTTTAACATATCCCATAAGGCTAATACCTATTCACAAGGTTGTTGTAATATCTACTTCACGACTATTACGCAACACTGTCACGCTGTACTTAGATCAGTGTAACAAGCCCTTGTAGGATATTACCTGTGTGCAACGCTATTTTGTTTTATTCAGTAAGTATTACGCGACCGTCATGCTGTAATTACATTGATTTACATACTCCATTAGGTGTCTGCATTACCTGCTTTTGCAGCTATCACACTTTATTACGCGACTGATCAATATGCGGTGAACGCACATTCTTCCATACCGCAAATGCCCACCCTCTCGTTACCACAGCCTAACCATGATGTCTTCTGAAAACACTCGTGTCCCTAAATAAAAGAGATCCGTTTAGTGATGAAGAAAGGTTAACCCATAAGAGCGCCAAGTATTTGGAGTAAAATTTAGCTTAAAAGAAATTCGAAGGATTTTTCCCATTGAATTAGGCAATTTTAAGCTTTGGAAAATGCCTAAATAATCAAATTTCAGGTTTCCAGAAGGGTGATATTTTTAAAATTCTGACAATACTGAACTAAAAAGATCCTTTAAAATAAAATTTTCTTTTTCCGAACGGCTTCGCAGGGCGGTAGTGTGTTAAACGTCTGTTGACCCAGCCATGCAGTTACATTGGAGACTTGAACGCTCGGGCATATGACAAGAACGCCTTTATAAGAGGGAGACTTGAACGCGCTCATAAAAAGGCTTGAAAGTGTATTTTAAATAGACTAGACTGGTGAATAGCTGAAGAAATATTGGCTCTTTTCTTTTCTAGATCGAAGATTTCGATATGGAAACTAACCGCGACTACATCCTTATCCGCGACGGAGACTCGCCGAAAAGCGAGCGACTCGCTCGCTTGACCGGCAACGCCGACGAGAACCCCAAACTGCTCATGTCGACGGGCGACAAGCTGTACCTGTACGTGAAAACCGGTCTCGGCGACTCTCGGCGGGGATTCAAAATCAAGTACTCCCAGGGTTGCAAAGCGACCATCAACGCCCGCAACGGGACAATCACGTCGCCGGCATACGGCCTCACCAACTACCCTAGCAACCAGGAGTGCCTGTATCGAATTCGCAACCCGGGAGGAGGTCCTCTGTCCCTCAAGTTTGATAGCTTCGAAGTGGACCAGTCCGACGTCGTGCAGGTGTTCGATGGCGGCAGCACTAGCGGCCTGCGTCTCCACGCGGGTAACGGGTTCACTGCTGGCAGTGTGCCCCAAATCACTTTGACTGCCTCGAGTGGGGAAATGCTCGTCCGCTTCAAGTCCGACGCTCTCCATAATCATAAAGGATGGGAGGCGACATTCTCTGCCGGTGAGTTTGTCGGCGCGCCGACCTTGACTGCAATGCTGCACTTATTTTTACTCGGCGAAAGGTTTAGTTGATCGATTGTGCCAATTAAAGTAGCGGAAATACTCGCGGGAATGCTGTCACTTTTTTCTGGGTGATGCCTTCGACTGTTGGTTTATTTGGATGAATATTTCCGTTACTCGTGTCTCGCTGGCCGTAACCTAAAAATTTATTTTAGTGTTCCAAAAACCTATAAAAGTGATTTTTTTATGTCGATTTTTTTCTGGTATGTTTAAAAGGTCAGCTCTATTCGCACGCCTGTGTTAATTCAAGGGAGACTTGAATGCACGAAAACTGATGTATTTCATTTTAAATGGGAGGTGACTTGAACGCACGGAAGCCAACTTAATACATTTTAAATGGGGTAGCGTGTGAATAGTCACTTCGTTTTTAAGACTTTTAATGAACGTACTGGTGGTAATTTTTTAAAAGTGCGATACAGGAATAGTTATTCTGCTTAGCTTTCTAGCTAATAGACCTCGTTTAAACCGACAAAATGTTTAAAATGGGCGTGAAATCATTTTTTTTTATTTGATAAGAAACTCTTAATTTACATTTTTAGTTGATAACGCTTTTTTTATTTATGCAAGAAAAGTTACGTTACACGTTTTCTTTCAATTTTACTTCAGTTTGTAGAGTCAAGTACTCATACTTGGTTACATGCTGAAACAAAATCGTTGAAGTTGAGGATATGATTGACAGGCAAAGTATAGACGTTTAGACTTCCCGCGAGTTACAAATGTTATTTTCAGTCTTTCATATTAGACTTAGCTATTTACGAAGTCTACTAGAGACCTTGTTCTACGTACTAGACATTATAAGTATCCTTTTGAATTTTCCCGCCCCCGAGTCGTTCCTGAGTAATTATGTCATCTGTATTCTCGCCTGTGATATCCTCGTCAAAAGAGTATAATAGATCAGCGTGACTCAACTGTTTAAATTGCAAATGCGTTTAACAATACCGTACAATATGTGTTTAGATTGTCCGACGCTGCAACTGGGCGAAGGAGTTCTGGCATCTAGTCGAGATACCGCCTTTGGAACCGTGGTTACCTTCACTTGCCCCCTGGGCCAGGAACTCGCCACAGGAAAGTCGCGCTTGAGCACTGAATGTCTACAAGGCGGTAATTGGTCTGTCACATACATTCCACGCTGTCAAGGTAAGCAATCGGTGTCATTTCATTCATCCTATGCTTTGATACATTACCGTCGGGAAACATTATCTTGTAGGTTGTCAGAAATGAAACCATTGATAAATACCACAGGGATAAAAATTCGTTTATTTTTACGTATCCACGATCACGATGGTGTGTGACGGTCTTGTTTTGGGCCACTGAAGATATTTAATTTCATCTTAGCTGTGTTACTGAGGCGGCATGTTTAGTCGGGCATAACCTGGTTGTCAACGTAACCAGGACGATTTTTAATCATAAGTAAAACCTCGTGCAATCATTTCTCAATCATATCAATCGATGCCCCGTGAGAGAATTCTACTTTGGCTGATGATATTCGCACAAATTGACAAGAATGCATTTGTATAGGGAGACTTCAACGCACGTAACCCAACCTAATGCATTTTAAATGTACCAATACGACAAAATTTGTGCAAATAACTTAACGTTATGTTTAACTCAACTTGTGGTGCTCTCTTTTCTTTCGGGGACAAGCTTCCATAATGTGTGTGTAATCCCTTATCCAGTTTTCATGCTGATAGTTTTAGTTGTTACTTTTATTAACTGCTTGTTTTTTTTTTCAGAGGTGTATTGCGGGCCAGTGCCTCAAATTGACAACGGATTCTCAATTGGAGCGAGCAATGTTACCTACCGCGGGCAGGCTATGTACCAGTGCTACGCTGGCTTTGCCTTCCCATCTGGACTGCCTATTGAACGCGTCTCTTGCCTAGCAGACGGACGATGGGAACGATTGCCTACGTGTCTTGGTAGGTTATCTTCATCATTGAACTGAATTAAAAAAAAACTTCCGCAAAAAAAACGAGTGGACTAAAGGCGCATAACCTAATCCTACCGCTAACCTAGGTCAAGGTTAGATAAGCTCACCTAACCTAATGGACACCTAGCTTAATGTCTCCTCTTAAACTTCTCGGCGGCAGAGACGGAGGCGGCATAAAACTTCGGTCTACAGTAAACTGCCTTCGGTAATTTTAATCAGAAAACAAAAAAGTTTTTTTTTAATCATTATAACAATTTTTATTTGAAGGAAATTCGTAACTTTTCGAGAGGTAAAATTTACTCCGTATGTATTGGGCACTACAGGGTTACGTCTCTATAATCCTCTTCCATTTTTGTTTTTAGCTTCTCAGTGCGCTCCGCTGTCGGAAACTCCTCACGCCAACGCAACCATTCTAAACGGAGGCGGACGAAGTTACGGTACAATCGTAAGGTTCGAATGTGAGCCTGGTTTCATTCGCAGCGGTCAGCCAGTTATTTTGTGCATGAGCAACGGGACATGGTCGAGTCCTCCGCCAACTTGCTCTCGTAAGTCCATTTCGTACCATAATATAGTTACAGTAAAAATGGATTTCCTCGATGACTTATTGTATTTATTGACATTTTTTTCCTTTGTGAAGGTGCTCGATGTCCTGTGTTCCCGACAATCAAAAATGGGTTCATCACGGACGTGTCCCGTGAATATTACTTCGGCGACGAGGCGCGAGTTCAGTGTTTCAAGGGATACCGACTCACCGGCAGTAATATTTTGCGCTGTGGACCGAATCAAGAATTCCTCAACCCGCCGAAATGCGAAGGTGTGTCTGCAATTTTTTTGAATATAATATTCTTGTGGCCTGTTGTAAAATTCTAAATTTTAAAGTGTGGTTAACCGATTTCTTTGTTAAAAAAATAACTTAGTCTTAAGAGGAGGCCACTTAGTCATAAAACTTTCTTATCGTGAAGACTGTTTGGATTTATTGCTCAATCTTTTTTATTTTTTTTTAATAGCTGCTTTACCGATAATGTATTTCAACAATCATTTGAAACTTAGAGTTTCTTGAAGGTCGTTTGCAACTTGCCAAACGACGTGCTCTTTAAAAAAAATAAGAAAAGACGAAAAACAAATACCAACATTTTATTTTCTTTAAAAAAAACAACATAAAACAAGAATCTTCATGTTGGTGTCAGAGGACCGTAAGACTAGAAAATACAAGTTTTTAAATTGACATCGTTAGAGTGCACATGCATTAGAATAAAGTAGCGACATCTCTAGATCCGATATTTTTAAATTTTTCATGAAAGCTTCATTGACCTTACTGGGAAATATAGAAGTAGCAACTTATTATTACCGTTATTAAGGAAGGAAGTTGAAGTTAAATTGTCTTCAAAACTCATCAGCCAGTTTCCTGTAATAAATTGTTTTCGTTTCAATTTTTTTTGTGGTTTTGAACTTTGTTGAAAATTTGATGCATTATTAATGGGAAGATTCCTTGAAGGGGCTACCGTATACTATATGGGTTATGGTGCTGTGTTCGCAGATGTGAATGAATGCAGCTCGAGTCAGTGTGACCTGGCTTCGACAGAATGCGTGAACACTCCTGGGGCGTTCCACTGCAAGTGTCGGAAAGGATTTATCGGTCACCTGGACTGCCGGCCAGTCGGCGACCTTGGCTTGACTACCGGAGGCATTCCAGACGATGCCATTTCTGTGTCGGGCGCCGAGCCTGGATATCCCAAAGAGGTCAGCATCAACTCCTAGCCTTTTTCTTTACGCCAACTACTTTTTTGATAAAGAGATGCATATTTGGACTAGAACTACCGTGGAATCTCGGTTATACGTCGGGTCTCATACATTTGGACGTAGAACTGAGAGGGACGTACAAGTGAAAATAATCTTCCGTATAATGCCATATAAAGTATTCTAGATGAGACTATACCAATTGAACGTACAAACGAGTGGGACTAGCAGCTGAGAGACGTTTAACTGAGACTCCACTGTAACAATAAAGTTCAAAAAAGTAAGAGACGTATAACTGAGACTCTGCTGTAACAATAAAGTTCAAAAAAGTATTGCTTGCATTATACCCAATAGTTTCCTGTATAAATTGATGAAGTCGTCGAAAAGGTAAAGGATTTTAGTTTGACAGGAGGCACCTGCTGCCTCCTGCACTTTGTTTTAATTAAATCTTCAATATGTTGTGATGCATGGATAACTCATTTCCTTTTTTTTTGATACGGTCGCATTCATAGCTGTAAAATCTTAAGTAATCAAATAAATAAGCTTAAAAGTATATCGGATATACTTGAAATATGTTATTGTTAGGACCGATAAAACCAAGATTAGGTGAAGTTAGTCGATTTACAGGCCTTGTTAGTAGGAGGATTCAGTGACTTTTGTGTTTTCTAGGATGTGAGACTGAACAGCGAAGGAGGTTGGTGTGGCGTGAACGCCGAATCTGGCGCAAATTGGGTCTTGTTAGATCTGAAGGCACCGACCATTATCAGGAGCTTCCGAACTCAGACGGTTGAGCGCTACGATGGCAAGATTGCGTACACTTCAGCTGTTCGCATTCAGGTAAGAAGTCAAACATACTCTCAGTTTTAAAAGTTAGATTTTTACACCTCTGTGATTAACTGATCTTCGCCAACATGAGCTGAGCGCCAGTATAGGAGGCTTAAGGCAACCAAATCTAACCTAATGAACCTGCGAATAGTCGCCTCTTCTCGGTGGCATTCGCTGCCGCTGAGAAGTAAGCGGCGCCGAAAAAAGCCACTAGGGTGCGTTCGGAAACACCACCCGAAGGGTATTCTGTCTTTGTCTCTTATGAGAGCTCCATGTGTAAGACAGCGACAGAACATCCTCGGGTGCCGTTTTCGAACGCGTCCCTTAGTGCATTTATAAGAAGACAACCTAACCTAACTTACGCGCGCTAATTTATCACACTGTTGATCGCCTCATGAAGTTCTGTAACTAATCACAGAGGTGGAAAAAAATAACTCATAAAGTTGAAAGTGCACTATCAGCTGCAGGAGCTCGTTTGTATTGTAGTCTAATCTTTTAACTTGTTTCAGTATTCTGACGACCAAACAGACGTGTTCAAGGACTACACCAACCCCGACGGAACACCTGTTGAGTTCCGTATCCTAGAGCCGACTCTGTCCGTGCTTAATCTGCCGGTTCCGATCGAAGCTCAGTTCTTGAGATTCCGCATTCAGGTATGTTTTAAAGTCAAAACACTCGTGTGTTTTACGTGGGAAACCCATATTTATGGTATCTGGTTTCTGAGTTATATGAAACAGTTACGGCATTTTTAATATTTCCCAGGATTACGTTGTGGCTCCTTGTATGCGGCTTGAGGTTATGGGTTGCACCCGACTGGAGTGCGCAGATATCAACGAATGTGCCATCAACAATGGAGGATGCGAACAAAAATGTATCAACAGGTAAATTATCTTCCCAGATGAGAATGTAGTGCGTCTGTCAGCAGTTATTCATGAGCTTTTTTTTGCAGTCCTGGCAACTATTCGTGCGTTTGCAATGTTGGCTACGAGCTGTACATGAAGAACGGTACTGCTGGATTTACAATTCCGCCTTCTGAAACTGGCGAGCGAGACGGCGATATCTATCAAAGGAACAAAACTTGCGTTGCTGTTATGTGCCCAACACTCACCGCTCCCGAAAACGGAGTTATTCTTTCAACAAAGGTACGATTTACGTATCTCTTAGTAAAACCGCTAGGGTTGCGTTCTTGGGAATTCCTGAAAATCAAGAAATCTACTTTGTCAGAAAAACTCTTGGAATATGTGTTCATCAGCCGGCAAGTTGAAATTTTCAGGAATTTAACCGATTCGTGCCTAGAGGAAGTTTGAAAAAAATAATTGAAGGGAATAATCAAAACGTTTTGGGTCAAAATTTTGCAAAATGGTGTTTTTGAAATGATCAATTTTTTATTTAGGCTAATTTAGAGTTACCTTTTTACTTAAAATAAGTGATTTATGGGAGAATTTTGCATAAAGATTGATATTTTTGATGGGTTTATAACAGCCCAGTGGGCAAAAATCGGGTAAGTTAGCGTAAGCAAAGTTATTTGTTTTTTTTCTTTTCTTTTTTTTGTTGCAAATCGTGATTTTCTTAATAAACATGAAAAATAATAAACATTTTTTAAAAAAGCCGTTAAATAGTTTTTGTGGCTTCAAAAAACAGGGAATTCCCTCTGGGTTAATGCAAAACATCCTCGGAAAAGCTGATTAATCAAAATAGGGAGGAGGATGAAGTTATAGATCTGTTTGTTTAATGAACTTTTTTTTCTTTTAGGAATCGTTCCACTTTGGTGACCTTGTCGGTTTCCAATGCAACTTCGGCTACGTTATGAGCGGACCTGCCTCGCTGCTCTGTACTTCTGGTGGAGTCTGGAATGGATCAGTTCCTCAATGCCAATGTAAGTAAAATGAAATCTGCTCTACGCATTCATGCCCAGTATACGCATATAACTGCAAGATCTAAAAAAAAACACTAATTTTTTGACCAAGATTTTAAAAAATCACTAAAGCTTTGCACGATATTTTGAAAAAAAAAGGCGATTTAAGCTTTGCGGCCAATGCATTTTTTGTCTATTCAAAACATCGATTTTACAGTTTTTTTTATTTCTGTTTCCATTTCAAGAGCGTAGTTTTGAAAAGTGTCCCCTCAACAACACAGCTTAGAAAAGTGCCTTGGATAATGAGAGTGACGGGTCTTGTTTGCAGATGCGAAGTGCGTTTCGCTACCCGATGGCAAAACCGATGGATTAACGGTTCTCCGATCAGATCAGAGCAGCGTTTTGGTGCCCTTCAAGGAAAACGTCACGTTACAGTGCGGTAACAACGGCCGATCGCTGAGGCGAACCGCCACCTCAGGATTCAGACAATGCGTCTACGACCCGAAACCCGTAAGTGTAAATTCCAGGATTTGGAGACATACGCAAAGTGTACAGTAGGCCACAAACGACATGACCCGTGCTTATTCCATGTATTTAATATGGAGGCCAGGGAACTTATATCACCTACTATACACCATCGCTAATTTAAGCCGTTTATAAGTGTGATGCATCCTCTTTATTCTCAGTACGTGCACCCAAATATATCGTTACCTAGATCGTTTTAAAAATGTGGTCTTTACTTTTATTCATGTAGGTTTATTTTTCACAATTTCCAATGGGTATTGCATTGACCCGACATGCATTAATGTAGGGAGGCTTCAATGCACGGAAACCAACCTAATGTATTTTAAGCGGGAGGTGACTTGAATGCACGGAACAAAACCTAATACATTTCAAATGGGGCAGTCGGACACCCATTTCCAATTTTATGTACCGGTATAACACAGTCGAACATACTTTGAGCTGTTATGGGTTAAAAGGGTCTCACGTCCAGTAAATCCTATTTCGTCTTTTATTTCAGGGTTTCCCTGACTACTGGTTATCTGGAATCGCGCCGTCGTGCCCAAGAGCAGACTGTGGCATACCTCTCCCAACGCCTGGAGCTGAATACGGTAAATACCAAGATACCAAGTACCAGTCGTCGTTCTTCTTCGGCTGCCAAGACACCTTCAAACTCGCCGGACAAACAAGCAAGAACGACAACGTTGTCAGGTAGATACATCACCCCTGGTTAAACTTTGAATGGAGTCTCGAATATTTCTAACAAAATTTTTCACAACAGGTGCCAGGCTAACGCTATCTGGGACTTCGGTGATTTGAGGTGCGAAGGACCTGTTTGTGAAGACCCAGGCAGACCCACCGATGGATACCAAGTTGCCAGGAGTTACGAACAGGCAAGTGAACCCATGAAAGTGACAGTCTGGGACAGTCATTGTTTGAAACAATATCTATTAATGACGGGGACCCTGTTGTTCATTTGTTTGTTTGTGTTGTTTGTTGTTGTTATTCTGTGTATCACGATCTCTCCCCTCTCTCCCCCAAACTTCGTTTTTTCGCTCGTTAAGGTCCGCCATTTGTAATCCGGAGCGTTCTCATTGGATGCGGATGCCCCGTATTGCAAATGGTGGACCTGAGCGAATGAAAAAACGGACTTTGGGGGAGAGAGAGGGGAGATCGTACAAACCCAGAATTTATTTTCCCGCTTCCAAATTATCATTGTTTAGACACTTGAATACACCTATATCTTAAATCGTATAAAATACCCGAATATAGATTCTGATGGTGTGGTGGTAGACTAATGTGTATTGATGATTTTGCAGGGTTCAGAGGTTGAGTTCGGCTGCAACAAACCTGGTTACATTTTGATTAATCCTCGACCAATCCAGTGTGTTCGGGAACCCGAGTGTCGGGTCGTTAAGCCCTTGGGTATTGCTTCGGGACGTATTCCTGACTCGGCAATCAATGCGACATCAGAGAGGTAAAGTACCTCGCTTACAAACAACATGCCCATGTTTATTTCGATGTTTTCATAAATTGACTACAAAATTAGTCTGCTTTTATTTCTTCAAAATCAACGTGTTGAATATACTTTTCTGTGCTGGAACCGTCTGACCTTCCATCTTATATTTACCATAACTGCATTTTAAAACAATTCTCCGTTCTTCGTTTTTAGAGCCAACTACGAAGCACAGAACATTCGTCTGAACTCCGTGACTGGTTGGTGTGGCCGGCAAGAAGCTTTTACCTATGTCAGCGTCGATTTAGGCCAAGTTTACCGTGTTAAGGTAAGTTTTACTGATCCGATCACTTATACTTTTTTTTCGCAATAAAAAAAGGTTTGTTATTATTTGGGTGGTTTTGTTTTCCAGGCCATTCTTGTGAAAGGTGTTGTTACCAATGACATTGTTGGAAGACCCACTGAGATTCGCTTCTTCTACAAACAAGCTCCAAGTGAAAACTACGTTGTATACTTCCCTAACTTCAACCTGACGATGCGCGATCCTGGAAACTACGGAGAGCTTGCGATGATCACTCTGCCGAAGTTCGTCCAGGCTCGCTTCGTTATCCTGGGTATTGTCAGCTACATGGACAACGCTTGCCTCAAGTTTGAGCTCATGGGATGCGAAGAGCCGGCGATCGAACCTCTTCTAGGTTACGACTATGGATACTCTCCTTGTGTCGGTAAGTTAAAATTTGCCGCACCTTACCTAACCAAACTCAACCTAACCTAACCTAAACTATCGTAACTTAACCTAACTTAACCTAAATTAACCTAACTTAACCTAAATTAACCTAACTTAACCTAACTTAACCCAAATTTATCCAAATTAACCTGAATTAACCTAACGTAACCTAATTTACCCTAATTCAACCTAACTTGACCGAACTCAATTTAAAACATAACATAACGTAATGCAAATCATTAACCTTATCTACTGTATTTCTAATCAAACCTAATCTAAATATCTAACCGATCTTTTACCCAACCTAAATCGAAACCCAATCTAATCTGTAATGTTATCGTAATCGTAATACATCGTAAATTAACCTGAACAGCCTATCTAATCTAGCCTTACCAAACGTACCCTAACCTAGTTCTTCGTTCACGGTCTACTTTGTTTGACCTCTGCTTTCAGTAAACAGTTTTCTTCAACTAAAGGAATTTTAATTTTTCAGATAATGAGCCTCCAGTATTCCAGAACTGTCCTCAACAACCGATCGTCGTTCAGAAGGGTGTTAATGGAGGTTTGTTGCCTGTCAACTTCACCGAACCGGTTGCCATTGACAACAGTGGAAGCATCGCTCGCCTGGAAGTGAAGCCTCAGAGCTTCAGAACGCCCATCACCGTCTTTGGAGACATGGCCGTTAAATATGTAGCATTTGATTACGATGGCAATGTTGCCATCTGCGAAATTAACATTACTGTGCCAGGTAAGACAATTACCATAGCATCATTGATGCAGTCCGTTTATCTTCTGTGTACTAACCCGTTTTTTTTTTCAACCCATAGACGATACTCCGCCTCTATTGAGTTGCCCTCAGAGCTACGTCATTGAGCTAGTCGACAAGCAAGATAGCTATGTAGTTAACTTCAACGATACTAGACGCCGAGTCAATGTGTCTGATGCTTCTGGTGAAGTGAAAGTTACCTTCATTCCTGACCGAGCAGTTATTCCCATCGGAGGATTCGAGAATGTTTCAGTTGTAGCCACGGATAAATTCGGAAATCAAGCGAAGTGTTATTTCCAGGTAAGCTTTACTCCATTCTTTCATCTAATGAGGCTGTCACGGCAGATGCTTGTTCAGCCGCTCATCCTCTGATGGCGCTGTTAAGATATGGCGGCAATGCGGCCGCCACATTGCCGCCATGTTTTACGCTTATGTTAGCAGCGCCATCTGGGAGCGAGCGGCCGAACTAGCCCCTATCTTGACTGCCTCTCTGTATGCATAATGAATTCATCTCACGAACTGTAGAAACGAACTTCAATTAATCCATGTGATGTTTCAGGTTGCAGTGCAAGCAACGCCTTGTGTAGACTGGGAACTGAAACCTCCAACCAACGGAAATCTGAGCTGCTTGCCAGGCGACAAAGGAATGCAGTGTATCGCTACATGCAAACCTGGATTTAGGTAAGAATCGAAACTATCTCAAATGAAAACTTCGAGCTTTCACCAAAGAATATTATCTGAACAGAAGAGAAAGCAGTCACGTGTCGTACATAGGTCCAAACCACTAAGATCCCCATTCCAGAAAGTGAGAAGAAATGGGCTCAAACTAAGGAGGTTTTCGGAGAGCGCAAAGATTTAACGATCATCTCTCAACTTTTCAGGTTTACTGATGGAGAACCAGTGAAAACGTTCAGTTGTGAAGAGAAGAATTCTTGGACACCAAGCGCAATGGTACCAGACTGTGTGTCGGAAGACACTCAAAAGGCAGATTACCACGTCGTGGCATCGATCGTTTACCGAGCAAACGGCGCAGTAGCTCCACCATGTCTTGGCTTGTATTCTGGCTTGATGTCTCACTACTACGCCCAACTTAACGAGATCTTGACCCAAAGATGTTCAGCTATCAACGTCCAACAAAACGTCTCACTTATTCGGACGGAACCCATCTTGCTCAGGGAAAACATTGTTCAGGTAAAGAATCATCTCAAGACAATGAAACTTTTGAGAGGTTAATTTTGTAGACTACCTCTTGAGGCCGAGTAGAGCGGTAGCGAAACAAGGCAAAGGGCACCTAAACTAACTTGCCCAATGGTATATCGTTGGTCCTCATAATGTGATGTAGGGTAGAACTGCGTAAGAACGTGAGAGAAAGATGTATCCCTTAAATGTTTGAGTTCAAACGCATTACCGGTATCGAATTTTTCTCTTTTTTTTAACCCATAACAGCCCAAATTTTTTGGAGTGAAAATTTTCTCGAAGAGAAATTGGACGGATTTTTTCCACTAAAGAACGTAATTTTAGGATTTGGAAAATGCCTTAATTATTAAATTTCTGGTTTCTAGAGGGGTGATTCTTTTAAAGTTGTGACAACACTAAACTGAAAAGATCCTCTATTTTTTTTTGGTTCCCAAACGGCATCGCTGGGCGGTAGTGGGATATGAGAGAATATCGCCTTAGGTTGGTGTAAAAAAGAAATGAACTTTAAAAAATGCACCGATCTCATCAGATTTGATTTTTTTTGTTGTTTTAAGTATAAAGTGTTAGATACGGTACTACCTCTTTTCCACCAAAATAGAAACGTTAATTAGTGTCAGTGCATCTTATCAATTTAAATGCCTTTTCTTTATTATACTTGTTTTACAATGTAACTTTGTGAGGATATCCGGGCGCTTATTCGGATCCTTTTGAGGATCCAAAAATGGATTTAACTCTGTCTAAAAAGCCAACCAAAACCTCTCGTTCAGAATATTTTCATGAGATTGTAATGACTTTTTTTTCTCGTTCTAGGTGGACTACACTCTCGTTGTTGTGCCAGCCGTGCAACAACCTCGTTTGTACGACCTTTGTGGAACCACTTTGAGTTTGATCTTCGATTTGTCCGTGACGATCGCCAGCGCGGTCCTGGAGCCCCTGTTGAACGTGTCTGCCATCGGCAACCAGTGCCCGCCGCTCAGGGCTCTCAACTCGACCATTGTCAGAGGATTCACTTGCGATGTAGGCGAAGTTCTCAACATGGACACCAACGACGTGCCACGTTGCTGTAAGTATCCAAAAATCTTCTTTTTAAATTTGGAAGGTGGAATTTTTGACCTCTTAGTGGTCGTCAAATTGAGCGAGGGGCAAGACACGTAACCAAATTTAACCTAAATTGAAGTAACCTAACGGTCGCTAAGCCTGATGCCGCTTACTCCTCGGTGTCGTCAGGCTTGGTGACAGTCGAGCCACGGCGAAGCGAGGATCAAGGTCGCGAGACGTGACCAATCGTACCTCAACCGTACCTTCACGGTTGTAGGTCGGTAATATAACGAAGTGACTATTCACACGCTCCCCAATTCAAATGTATTAGGTTGGTTTCCGTGCGATCAAGTCACCTCCCATTTAAAATGCTTTAGGTTAGTTTCCATGCGTTCAAATATTTCTTGTATAGGCGTACGAATCAAACTGATCTATTTATAGTGCGATGAATAAGAAACCAGGATGGAATTCTAGAGGTGAAAAATGCAACCTTTCCAATTTACAGTGCTTTACCGAAGTGTAGTCTAAACTTGCTGATAATTAATGTTTGCCTTGCAGTACATTGTCCCGCCGGTACGTTCGCTGGAGAGAACCAGAAAATGTGCACACCTTGCCCACGTGGATTCTTTCAGCCTCAAGATCGTCAAGGAGTTTGCTTACGCTGCCCCTTGGGAACGTACACACGAGAAGAAGGTCAGTAACATCTCATTGCTTTGAAGTACCTAAAAACGCTGTCGAGCCCCTGCGGACCACCGCGTAGGCAACACGCATTGCACATATGTGTATGGGTTGCCTATACTGTAGTCGACAGGCGCTCTTGCTAGATTTGAAATGACGTGTTGACGGCAACGGTTGTCAATGGTCTTGTTTTGATTGGTTATTACTCAGGTTCAAAGAGCCAGTCGGACTGCGTTCCTGTGTGCGGCTACGGCACTTACTCTCCCACTGGTTTGGTGCCGTGCCTGGAATGCCCAAGGAACAGTTACACATCTGAGCCACCGACTGGAGGTTTCAAGGAATGCCAGGCTTGTCCTGCGAACACCTTTACCTACCAACCTTCAGCTCCTGGAAAATCATTCTGTAGACGTGAGTATGAGAACAACGTCTGTTGTGAAAGTTGTAGTGTAGTTCGTCTTCTGAAAAATCTTTTTTGAGGAAAGACTTGGCATAAATCGGCTGTATGACAGTTTCTGAAATCATTTGAGGTTCATCCCAATTCAACAGCTCTTTGTTGTGTTCGTCGATTCTGTCCTAGCAATCCATAATTATGTGCACTTGCAGCTAAATGCTCGCCCGGTCAGTACTCCGACACCGGCTTGGCTCCGTGCGCCATCTGCCCCCGCGACTTCTACCAACCCAACGCCGGCCAAACCGCCTGCATCGAGTGTCCGACGAACATGCGAACCGCCGGGCCCGGATCAACCGGACGTGACGAGTGTGTTCCAGTCCAGTGTTCAGACAACGCTTGCCAACATGGCGGCCTCTGCTTACCCATGGGTAAGTTCCTAAAACGCCTCATTTTCGCTTTCAAACGTTGGTACTAACGATTTCCTTTCCAGGTCACGCGATCCAATGCTTCTGCCCTGCCGGATTTTCGGGACGTCGTTGCGAAATCGACATCGACGAGTGTGCGTCACAGCCTTGTTA
>Ga0058701_10001929_pt1 | contig 15257 bp, 14 predicted proteins | sample AgamicOrMae_FD_97039 | JGI IMG/M metagenome (GOLD analysis project Ga0058701, IMG submission 97039) | Agave microbial communities from Guanajuato, Mexico - Or.Ma.e | ecosystem: Host-associated > Plants > Phyllosphere > Phylloplane/Leaf | place: Guanajuato, Mexico | collected 2012-06-04
CATTATTATCACTTAAGCCCATGCAATGCCTTGAGAAGAGCAGGAAACGCACCTAACTCGCCTATGTAAACCATTCATCAACCTGTTCTAGTAGGGAAAGTTCCACGAAGTACTGTACATCCAGAGAAAGAAGAAATGCTGAAAGTTGTTGAACAAAAGTGCTACCTTAACAATTTTCACCTGTATTCAATCAGATATTCCCGGCAAAATAAATTCAAAATAGCTTCCGTCCAAAATATCGTTCCATCATATAAATGAAATGCAGCCACAAAACTCATCGTTACTTTAGATATGATATCTTGATCTTGCAGTCTTCTTCATTAGAAGCCTGAATTTTTCTGACGAAAATCAAAAATATCTCAACTCTTTTTCAGTTCAAGACCTTCCAACCACGAACTACTTGATAAGTAAGAAGTTCTTGAAGTAATCTGATTCAGAGATTTTCCGACATTGGAGATTTCCGACATGGACGCTGCTCTGCGTGAAAATTCTCTGGCATATAAAAAAAAGTCAGCAAAATAATTTTCTGACATGGAAGTTCTACGGCGAAACAATACTATTTGAAATAGAAATTGCTTGACATGGAAGTCTCCCCACATCGAAGTTCTACGAGAAAAATTCCGATAATTGAAACGTAATTTACTTCTGGCAACGTCCACTCCAGACGAAGAACTTCCAAGGCGGACATTGTCCCACAATGCCGAAAAAAAAAGAAAAAAAGAAAAAAAAACACTTTAAAACGTACTTGTCCGTTTGCCAAAGCAGCAAATAAAAGGTACAGAAACCTTTCTTCAGTTGTAGGTCAGTTGGCTTTGGTCCTAATTTTTCAAAGCGCATCTTAGTCATCAATCTCTTGCAAAATCTACATAAGTACAAAGTTTAGAAATCAGTCAGCATAGGCACAGTTGAAACAGGCCTCAAAATAACCAGTTTTGATTCAGGGTAACACTATCACAATCAAGGATTTCTTTGAACCGCCAACACCGTACACGAAAGGCAATAATAGCAGGGAATGTCTTGCATTTCGGACCTGAGTTCCCATCAGCCAAAACATTAAGGTCGCGACGAAAACATTTAACCCTTTAATCCAAGTAGTCCATGTTTACCTAACGCAAAGTCCTAAAAGCGCTTCACGGGCCTGTATTGTTCACATTTGAATGTAGAATATTGATGGATTTAAAAATGTACCAAAAAATGCGCAACAATCTCAAATTCAATGCCTATCCATTCGTTCAGCGAAAATGGAAGTGTAAAAATGTCAATATCACACAAAAACGATCAAAAAGTGATAATATTCTGAACCTTGGTTCCAACTATGACCCTTGCCATTACGGATTATTTTCGTTTTTGGAGGATAGATAACGTTTGTCAACATTCAGTCTGTATTTCCACCCCTCGGTCACAAAATAAACAAATCGCAAGGGGTGGTTCACATTTGGCACCACGGCTAAGAATATGATGGTCTAACTTTGCACTCTATTTCTTTGCGTGTAGAGAGTTCCGAATCAGATGAAGGAGAAGAAATAGGTCCAATCATTGGATAATGTGTTACGTGGGCATGAGCAATATAATGGGAGCCCGGATTAGTGCCCCCCTTTAGTCTTATTTTTGAGGCATCGCATTAATAGATTTTCACTTTACTATATCGTTTCCGATACATTACTGGGTTTCGCCTTGAGTAGGCCTATATTGTGTGTCGGGCGGGATATTGGATATTCTATCTGAGCATTTTAATCAAACATTTTGTAATCGAGCACTAAACAAACTTACCTGGCTTTAGAGTGAAATTAATTGGCCGGCCTACACCTCAGAATGAGCCAAGGCCTGAGGCACAACCGCCGTGGTTTCCGTTCAGGCAACTCTGTAATATTTTAACGCCATTTGTCGGTGAAAGGACATACGGAGGCCATGCTATACTTTTATTGAAGTCAATCAGCGAATAGGCGCGTGGGCGATAATACATAATCTGTTAATTTTATCACAATCAAACTGACATCAGGCCTTCACGTAAATGAAGTTGTCGAGGAAATTCACTCCCGTGTTAAACGAAAGACTCTTACATGGACTGTTTCGATCAAAAAAGGGGGATTGCAGTAAGAAGTTTTTGGAAGGATAATCATAAGCTTACTGCTACGCTGGTGTAAAACTCACTGGACATAACTAATTTGTTCCACGATGATGACCCTCCAAAAAAAATTAAGAAACAAAAATGGAGCATTACTAGTTAGCTAAAAAAGCAAATAGGTGTTTTGAAAGTGATTGAATGCTTGGTTAAAAAAATGTTAGGGTTGTATAGTTTCTTAAATAAATTACGGAAAGCTTTTTCTGTCAGTGAATAATTATTTGTGTTCGGTAGAACAAGTCTACGCACGGTATAAAAGGTTTCGTTATGACAACAAAATCATTTGTTAAAATAGGGATAACGAAAACATTTTGTAACAACAACAAAATGTTTAGTTCTATCAACGAAACGTTTGGTTGCTGCGGCAAAATATTTGGTTGCAGCAACAAAAAATTCATTTGCTGTCTCTAATTTTGATGCCGTAACAATAAACCATTTTTTTCCGTGCGAGTTGAAGAAAAACCTCCCTGTTTAAATCTATGATTTGATTTTTGTAGGCTGTTTCCAAAGGGAGTCCTTAACACAATGCACAAAGGGCGTAAATAGGTAAGTGTTATTTTGAGGACTTTTCGATGGCTTAAAATGAAACTATACTAGTTGGAAATGCTTGTTCAAGAAAGGGATAATTCCTATGGTTATAAATTGCAAGAACAGTTTTCAAACGGCATTTTCAACTCCTACAGCTTAATTTGAAGCCATTGTTTTAACTCCTGTCCTGAAGAATCTTAAACGTGATCAAAACAAACCAGATTTCTCCGTAACAAACCAATGGTCACAGGATAATTAGTGAAATTTCACTGGTTCTGGCTATGAGCGAGTTGGCGGGGTCAAGTTAGGTCAAGTATGTCGCACTTGTTCGAAGAGCTTTCCTCTTCTTCCACCGTAAGGGGCTCGAATTTTTTGTGAATCGGCATACCGTACGTCAAAAGGGTTGAAATTAGCCCACTGTTGAGAGGAAGGGAAAGGGCAAGGGCACTGCTACGCGGTTCTAGTCTCATCTTGAAGGCGGGGATCGAGGGCGTGACAGCCTTCCGCTCCTTTCCACTCGAGAAGTGATTCTTGGTGAAAAGCCCTCACATGAATCACGCCATGTGAGAAGAGAACACAGCCCTTCTTCCCGTAAAAGTTTGTATCTATTGGAATAACAGTGATGCCCTCCTCTCAGCGTGTGCCTTTTGTGCTGCATTAGAAACGGTTTTTGTCCACAGAAAAGAATCATTGAGGCGTGGGGGCCTCACGCCCTTGGTCTCCTTCGTCTCGTCGTCCCCGCAGGTAAGAGGATCCCCTGTTGGGGCGCCGGCGCCGCGCTCCCAGCACAACACATCTAAACTTGTCTTTCACCCTTTCTACTTTTTGCAGAAAAGGTCCCAGTCTCCACAGACCCCGCGTCGCCGCCTCATTGTGACGGCGCGCATTTGCATAATTTTGCATTGAAGTTGCGGAAACATGTTCGCACTTTTTTCTCCTGCGCGCGAAATCGAGAAGTGACCGGCGCTCGGAAACTGGGTACATACCGGTGCAGCGCCACGCGAACTCAGCTAAACACGGGCGAAGTTTGCGAGGCGACGCAGCGTTTGCTTAAAGGCTCGTAATAAATAAAGCTTGTTTACATTAAAGATCAAGCCGCAGTGAAGCCGAAATTTGCCTTAAGTTGTCAAGCGCGCGGGGCGGCGCGGAGCGAGGGACGCCAGTCCGCCACATTCACGGTCGAAATAAAACACATTTGACTGGAGCCAATTTCCGGGCAACGAGGCGCGCCGGGCGGCGACGCCGCCGACGCCGGCCGCGGCGCCGCAAAGTCCGTCCACTGTCTCATCCCGAGTCGGAACGGTCTCAACAAGCAGACGCGACGCGGGCGGGACCCAGGATCGATTCCGATGGAAATGAAAAACAGAGATGGATTCAATGTCCTCATGGCGCTGAACAAGGAACAAGGCCCCAAATTAGGGGATCATGTCATTAAATCGCGTGATGACCCGGCTGCGTTGAAAAAGAGTCGTTTTGCTGGGTCCGGGGCGGTGGGTCCGAGGCTCTCCGCGCTGATGGGAGGATCAGCTGCACGCGCGGCGCGGGAGGCGAGGCGAGGCGGCGCAGGGCCGGCGTCCGCGCCCCAGCAATGGCGTGCTCGTGCCAGGCATATTGATGCCTTTACCCTGTATATTCATGGCCATTGCAAGGAGGGCAGGTGCGCTCCTAGTCGTTGCCTCGCCGAGGATTTGTCGCCGACTTGAAGACTCCAAACAGTTATGACGAGATACGTCCATTTATCCAGGTAGTCGTAAAAAATGGATTAGCTTCCGGCAGCGCACCGCGCGCCCGCCGTATCGTTCAGACAAAACACAACACAGAGAAGATGTTTGTTTTTACATCTGCTTCTTGGCAGAAGAACAAATCTGCACCTGCGCCAGAAGGGGCGGTGGCAGCCGGGTTGTTCTCTCGAGAGCCGGGGCGGCAGCGCGGCGGAGCAGCGATGCGAGGTGAGGCGCAGCGCCGCGCCCGTGAGATGTCGCCCACTTGGGCACACAGACGTGGTGACATTAACAAGGCAGAGATAAAAAGATAACACGGCGTGCACGCGCAGGCACGCGCCGGGCACGCGTCCGCCCGTGACTGCGCCACCGTGTCACGAGCGCTCGGCACGCGCTCAGCTCGCCTCGGCCCGGCAGCTCGCTGCGCCTCGCTCAGGAAAAAATAAAGTGGCGGGAGCACGTAGCGCACAGGAACTGGACACGGAAATAATGTGAAAGGCGTGACTCATTTTATGCGGCGAGCGAGCCGCGCTGCGCTTACTTTTTAACGAGAATCGATTACGCAGCAAATACAGCTTCATCATTTTTGACCAATGCGAATCTTTATTCATGAAGTCCACGCCGGATCAATAGGTCAACAAAGTGCGGATTTCCAATCACGCCGGCCTCGTGGCCATGTCGATGCCGTCAGCCTGTAGGCTACTCCCCACCGCAGGATGTTGGGCCAAACACATTGCAACACCGCGGCGCCGGCCAACAGGATGAGAGGCCCACTTCAATTAGACTAACATATTGATCTCTGGAAGCAAAGACTGTGCTTTTACTTTTACACATATCACGCTCCGCTCGGCTGCGCCCCGCTGGGTCGCGCTGCGTCCCGCTGGACACCGCTCGGTGCCACTCGGCAACGCTCGGCGCGAGCGGGCGGGCGCCGGTCCAGCGCACGCTGGAAGATGCAGAGATGGGATGCTGGGCTGATTGTGAGCTGCCGGGCTGCGCCAGGCTGCGCCGGGCTGCGCCAGGCTGCCGAGGCAAAGACGGCAAGGAGCATTCGGAATTTGATTTGGCTCCGAGGAAGAGGGTCGGGTCGCCCTTACGAGGTTTTGAAAGGGCTCCGAAGAACGGGCGAGTCGGCAGGGCTACCCTTAAAGTGCGACAGCTTTCCGTCTTTCGCCGTTCAAAAATGCTCTTTCCAGTTGTGATAACCAAGCTGCCGCGAAGACACAAAGTGGTTTTACACTGTAAATTTCAGTACTCGGACACAAGGTGTTCCATTTTTCGAGACAAATCCGAGCAGAGGTCACGAGGCACTGAAGGTTATCAGCCCTGGAGCCGCTTCTCAACAACAACGGGGATAAGTAAATACGGAGAAAATGACTTTGTTGCCTCAACAAAACGTTTTGTTAATATAGCCTCAGCAAACTAGAATTGTTGCGGTGACAATTTTTCTTGTTACGGCAACATCTGTAGTTGTTGTGGTAACACTTCAGATTTTTGTAGTAACAATTGAAATTGTCACCACAACGATTTGGTTTGCTGAGGCTATGTTATCAAAACGTCCTGTTGAGGCAACTAAGTCATTTTTTCCGTGAACAGTATCAGACTTGGCTAAAGCTGAGTCGAGCGATATCAAAGCGAGGCACAACGCAACTTAACCTAGGTTAACCTATGGTCTACTTCTTTAAAGTACCTTGCAACGTTGAACCAATATGCAAAACAGAGGTGCGGAAAATCCAGCATTTAAAAGAAGATTGTGGAAGCTTTTTTTTTCATTTAGATAAGCTTTGATAAGCAGCACGGCCAGGATATCGAATAAGACGAGAAAATCGTGTGGAGCTCGTTCACGCAGACTCACCGCAAAAAGACAAAAAGTTTTTTGGGGGGGATATATTTAATATTTAGGCTTCGGAAACTTTTATGCTTTTCTCGGAGTGTCCTTGATGCAAGTTTAATAGCCAATGGAGCGAGCTCCATATACGCATACGTCTGACGATGGGCAGTATTATCAACCCTATCCCCACAAGGAAAACAGACGTCTTGGGATCTATGGCTTTTATCTAGTGCAAAAAAAATAGATACGTCTTGAGAGAAAATAGGGGACTTGTTTTCGTACAAGCGCGGCGACAGACATTGTAAATGGGACAGCCCAATAGGAGGTTTGTTAGCTGTAAATGCTCCGCAGCTGAACATAGAATCTATCTCGAAAAATAGCCAAAATTCGTACTACCCCCGTTATATTTTCACACCCAAAACCGATATCTCTAAAAAAAGTTTCGTTTTTACAATACTGTGCGACCTAACTGCGATTTTTGAGTGGGCGACTGATTTGAGGAGGGCCATAGGCCTAAGCGACAGCGGGCGACAGAGCACGACTGGTTTGGCGCAAGTCAGCAGCCGCGGTGGCTGTACCCGCCCCGATGCGAACACGCGGGGGACAAAGGATTAATTATGACTGTGCTGCACTTGATGACGACTTGGCCGCCAAGGTTTTGCGAATGGTTCGTCTCGAAGCTGCGTAATTAAAGGCACAAAGGAATGGTCATTAGCCGGCGTCGAGCAATCGCACCTGGCGAATCACCTGCCGGAGCGCGGCGCGGCAAAGTCATAGAGGCCAGGCGAGCAGCGCGTCTCTTCAGGAATTAAAAGATGAGAAGCAACTCGCTGAGGGCGGTGACAGTTTTGACAAGGAGTAAACAAGACGATTCAGCAAGTGACAGCCATTGAAAAGTTTCCTCCGAAGGGCCGTTTAGTATTCCTGTTTCCAAACAAGCGGCCGCCGCCGGCAACACGAAAGAGTCGTGGTTTATTCCGACGGCGGCGGCGGAGCGGCGGGCACAAGCGCCTGCAAGGCGCACGGCCCGCTGAAAGAGGGTCAAAGGGACTTGGTAATTACCTAAGGCGAGAAGAAAACACGAATATTTTCGAAAAAGGTCCAGCTGCGCGAAACAGCGTGAATAGCCCCCCGATTAGCCATTACAGTGGCTGCAAGCAAAGCGGTGGCGCGGAAACACGAAATATTCATGTATTTAGCCCTCCATGGATGTATACTTTTTCGATTGACCTACTTTCCTGACCTAGAAATATCTGAAGCAAACATCCTGTCCTGGGAAAAATTCAAATTTCACTTTTTATGGTCGTACTTTTCAAAGTTACGAAATATTTTTTTTTCTCCTTTAAAAATTGTGTTTTTACATTTCTTTGACAGTTTCCTTTTTTTCTGAAAAAAAATAGCCTTGAAATTTGTAAATTTTAAGGAATAAATCTGCTTACAGTGAAACTATAACAAATACATTTCAAAAGACGGTCATGATGGATTAGGTTATGAGCAAGTCGGCTCTAGGAAGGGAATAAGGACCCGAAACAAAAACAAAAAAAAACAACTTATGGGTTATTCCATCCAAGTATTCCATCTTCAGTGGGTTGGAAACAGGTTTCACTGTATTGGGAATGAAAAGGATGAGAATAAATTCAGCTAGAAGGAATCAGGAGGAGATTCCATTCGAAAAATCAAAATTCTGTTTCTGGTTGGACCAGGATGGCAGGTCCCTTATTAAGACCCAAAAGCGAGTTGAGTGATAATCTGTTCATTACGGTCGTACAGAAATATTTACTTGGGAAAAGGTCGCGACGAGATTTGCGCTCTGTCTTGTAATAAAGACGATCAGAAAGGAAAATTTGAAAGGAAAATGTGACTTTGTCACCCTTCATGTGTCCTGCATTTCACACTGCGACACGCAGGTAGCTGCGTTCTTCATTGAACACGAGCCGAAGGATCCACTGGAGAGGTTAGAATCAACGTTAACGAGCATTGATTAAGATACAGGGATCGCGTTTGGCAGCCATGCGCGCTGTTAATTTGAAAAAATAGAACTGTCTATCTCAGGTTATCTTTCAATGCCAAGCTAAGCAGGAGCTAAATACAAACATTTAAACATAAGCTAACTGGTTGTAAGTCGTTGACTCTGATCATGGCGTAATCTAAGGGGAACGACAGGAGGAAAATTCGACCTTTGAAAGTGAGTGCTGTTAGCAAGTGTCGACCCTAGAAAAAGTATAGAAGATCCTTGTAACAGCAGCATAGACTACATTGCCAAAGTTTCGACCCCAAACTCAACCCGCACAGAAACTTGACTCATATCCATACCAAAACTTACTAAAAACAATTGTGTCGTCAGCAGAATGGTTGTCACAACTACAAAGCACATTTTTAAATGGCGAACGGAAAGCTGTCACACACGGAAAAAATGACCTCAACAAAACATTTTGTTAATATAGTATCAGCAAACAAGAACAGTTGTGGTCGTGACGATTTCAATTGTTACAACAACAATATGAATTGTTACCACAAAATTCACAGTGTTCGCCGTAAAAAGCGAAGTCGTCACTGCAACAATTCTGGTTTTCTGAGGCTAAATTTGAAAAAGAAAAAAAGTTCCTTTTTTTCAGGCATTAGTCTTTTTTTTCTATTTTCTTTTTTTTATGCGCTGGTGCACATGCCTGGAGCCCATTCACGAGTAAAAACTGTACAAAAGAGTTGGATTTGCCTACTCTTGGTTTGTAGCTCTCATCACCGAGCCGAGCGAGGCAAAGTACACTTGAGTAACTATTACCTCACCCAACGGTCGCCAAGCCTCACGCCGCTTACATCTCAGTGACCGTCCCGTCAGCCTAGACGAAAGAGGGGCTTGGTTGAGCGAAGCGGTACCAAGTGAGGCTCGGCTCAAGGTACAGTACTCCCGAGCAGAGAGTCTGCAAGGCACTTGACCTAACTCAAGTTATCGTAATCAAAGGAAGTCGTATTCCTCATTATCGTATGCAAGGGGAAGGTTGAACCCGGGTGGAACAAAAGGTGGAAAATAAAACCTTTGAAACTGAGATGTTCTCTTTTCTCAATTCTTGCCGTTCTATTTATTGAAGCATATATTCAATAAAACCAAAAGATTATACGGTGCGGCGTTATGCCCCTGGCAGTTTGCCAATGGGATGAGCTACCGCGTTAAGCGTGCGGTTTCGGGGGGACACCTATCCTTTGTCTGGGAATGTACAAAGACTTCATTGTAGTCAGCTTTAATGTCCCTTTAAATTTCAACCACCAATCAATACAATCATTGCGAACAAGTGATCTAGATCCTTCCTGAAAGGGATAGCCCGCCACCCTCGTGCACCCCGTCAAGAAAGATTTGGCACTTTATGAATCAATTTGGAATATGGCATTTTCTGCTCATCTTCTACGCTTTCACAGTAAAAACTAACCCCTGTTGTACGTATCAAGGTAAAACAGAAGAAGAGCGTAATTTGGTTATTTTAAAGATATCCCTATAAATAACCAACCATATCCAGTGTTGCCAGATTCCGCAATTTCGTAAATTTTTATTGCGTCTAACTTTTTAACCATTAAGGATAACCTATCATGTCGGGTATGTTTTGGATCGCACTCGAGATGAGCATTCCAAAAATAGGATTCAACATCATGTTATCTTTAACGGTTAAAAAGGCAGACGTGTTCAAATTTGACGGAGTCGCCGAATCTGACAACACTGAATGTCAATGGAGAGCTCTTGACGAGACCTTTTCATTGATGTAATCAATGATACGTTTGCCTTCAAAAATAAATATGCTCTCCTCGTCTTTCGCCTTCACACCTAAAACAGGTAAGGAACTACCTAAAACAGGGGTTAGTTTTTACTGTGTTCAAAACAAAAACCAACCCCTGTTTTAGAGAGTCTCATACCTGTTTTAGGTAAGCCGGTAAAACAGGCAAAGAGCATAATTTGGTTAGTGTTGAAACTACCCTTATCGATAACCATATTGATGAGATCTTCGACGACACCTTCATAAAAGATTGTTAGTTGTTAAGAGGTTGATGTTTCACACAAATCAAATCACGCTATCCCTATTTTATCTTCATATCCAAATCAAGAACGGGGCTACGTAATACAGATATCACTCAGTAAAAACTAGGTATTAGGTATGTAAAACGGGAAGAGCGGGACGAGCGTAATTTGGTGACTTTTAGAGATACACCTATGAATGACCATATCAATGGGGAGCTCTCGACGAGACCTTTTCATTGATATAGTTGTTAATAGGTTTATCTTTGAAAATAATCAACTCAAGGTCTCCCCCTGTTCCACCTTCCAACCATAAACAGGTGTGGGATTGCCCAAAACAGGTTTTAGTTTTTACTGATTGATTTTTACTATGTACCGCCAAGCGACGCGATAGCAAAGACAGGCATAAAGCACCTTAACTAATTCAACAATCGTAAGCTGTCGTGTAATGAGAAGGTATGAAATCTCGCGAGACGTCAGAAAGGGCTTTTAAAACTCATAGTAAGGTACTGAACACTGTGAAGTGACGTCGGATTTTCACGAACGCTGACATCAATCATGTTTGATTCAACAGGGGGGCATTCGATAGCGCCAAAAACCACAAGCGCCAACGCCGCAAGCGCCAGTCCGTAACCGCCAAACGAGAAAACTCGCAAACGCCAAAGTTCGTAAAGGTAAGGTTAGGTCAAGTTAGGTTAGGTTAAGCTAAGTTAGGATAGGTGAAGTTAGGTTAGGCAAGGTTAGTATTGCGGTTAAGACCTTTGGCGTTTGCGACTTTTCCCGTTTGGCGGTGATGGATTGGCGCTTGCGGCGTTGGCGCTTGTGGTTTTTGGCGCTTATGACAGCTACCCGACTCAACACAGTTTAACAGATATTATCCAACTTTTCCTGAATATCTCGTCTTAAGCTCGATCGAAAAATGGTAATAATTTATTTACTCTCTTAATCTTAATCGGTTGTGAAATTAATCGTTATTAAGTTAAAAATTGCGAGTTGACTGAAAGAGACAACGCTATAGGCCTTTTCTCATTGCTCAGAGAGACTCTTCTTCCAGATTTTTGTAGAACATTCTTCTGGTGTCTTAAAATGAGTTATTTTTTATTTCGCAGTTGCCTTTGCGCCTTTAAATGCTTTAATTAGGTTGAGGGAAGAATGGAACGTTTATTTTTCGAACAAGCGAATTACGAAAGTGTACGACATACTCGTCGAAGATTTTCGGAGAACAATTAACGGCCTTACACGGAACTGCAATACCATCGCACAAATATTGCTTCTCCGGGAAGGATCGAAATATCTCCAAAGAAGCAAACAGAATACATCTGTTTTAAAAAAAATGGCTTCTGTAATTTAGAGAAAAATGCTTTGTAATGTGTAGTTTTAAAAATCAACTTTTACTTCGCGGCGCGGCGGTAAGATGCTATCGACAAATTGGTGAGGGCTATCAGGGGGTGATAACCATTTGTTATTATAAGTTTTGTTATGTTAGGAGTTTTGTGCCTTGCTCTACTATCGCTCCGCTCAGCGACGATAGGTGGTTAACAAGAAAAAGAAAAACTCGAGCTTTCCAATTGATAGCACAAACGCAGTCTCAAGAGTTTCCTAAGCTGATTATAACTATTGTTTCCGTAACGGATGTCTCCGTTATGCTCCTGTCAATAGTTTGTCTCACTCAGGCATAATTTAAAGTTTCCACTGATCAAAATGAGGAACTTATCTTTAGCTGGCCGTGGGACTACCGACCGGATGTGCTACGCTATAATAACTAGTTCCAGAGGACACATTCCCAGCACAAAGCCTCCGTTTTGGCAAGTTACAAGAGATTTATATGGACCTTCTCGTTTTCAGTTGTTTTCGGGACGATTCCTCACAAGATTAACAGTTTCGCTAGATGCGTTCCTTTCCCAGGAAATGGCCGATTATAATCTTGCTTTGTTTACAGTGTTGTCAGATTTCGTTAACTTGTAACTTTTAACTGCGATTGGCTCAAAAACTATCATAGTTTGGAATGTTGAAGATGTTCTAGATCGCTCTTGAGATGAGCAATTCAAAGATGGTATTTAATGGATTATCTTTATCAAAGGAAAAGAACCTTAAAAATGACGGCGTCGCTAAACGTGGCAACACTGCTAGACCACTTCCAAGTGGGACTATGAAAATGAGATTGGTTTTAAGCTCATCATAAGCCCTTCGAGAAACGGAATTGGGGAAAATCACAGATGCTGAGGGATTACGTTTGTTTTGAATACTTTGACAAAATATTGCTTTAATATCGGAATATTAAAAAAAAGAAAAATAGTTTAAGTTATTGCAAAACCGTATTAATGGTTAATAGTCATTATTACCGTCAAGCTTAGCGGTAACATGTTAAAACTCGCTATCAAAGGAAAATAAAATGGTTGTCAGTGATTTATAACAAGACCGACTGGATTTTTGCGAAACGTTTCGCCGGAGCCAGCAATTTTACTCTTGCGCACGCGTTTTAAACATATTGTGGGCAGTAAGTCAGGTGCAAAGTGCGACAGTGGGGTGAAGTCACTTTTGTATGGCCTCACGTCAATTATGCCGGTAGTGCGAGCAATGTAAGCGGCACATGTCTTTTATAATGAATATAATATTTTAATAAACGAATAACATGGCGAGCTCTTTTCAAAAGCAACGTGTGCTAATACCTTATTCCCGGGCCGAGTACTTTCCCAATTTAAAAACACAACCACAAACATCCGCTACAATTCTTAAAACAAGAGAAATTTTATTTCCATATTTGATAAATTTATGAGCATTGGACGTCGCGGCGCACCAGCTCAGTTTTAACCATTTATAGCCCAAAGTATTTGGAGTGAAATTTAGCTTAAGAGAAATGGGAAGAATTTTTTCACTAAAATACGCAATTTTAAGCTTTTTAAAATGCCTAAATTACAAAATTTAAGGTTTCCAGAGGGGTGGAATTTTTTTAATTAAAACAATACTGATCTGAAAAGATCCACAAAAATATTTTTTTTTCTGTTGCCGAACGGCATTGCTGGGCGGTAAAGGGTTAAGATCACCCACATTTGACGTGAGAAAAAAAGGAGAAATGATAAAGCTTACTGATGGATTAATTTGATAAGCTCTTTTCTGCGTGACACTAAATTTTCTGGGTTGCATTTTTGTTGGAAACTCCAATGCGTACCCATGCGTTAACATCCTCGCATAATGATCCTAGCGAAACCAAATACTTCCTAGATAAAATATTCACATTTTATTCATCTAAAGTTGTTTCTGAAGACGGTTCCTAACCCTCTCACCATGTCGTGTAGTTACTCATAATGCGATAAGGGATTACATCACGGTGGAACACAACAAGGTAGAGAATTCCACCTTCCAAATTTACTCGTACAGTGTAGGAGCGGTATTTTAGGGCACTTCCTGTGGTCGGTATCAGAGTCATGACCTGGCCAAGAAACAGTATACACAAGGCTGGGATGTACATCGTTTGTGTGCAGATGGTGCCCGTGTTTGGGTCACGTCACCTCACCTCTCCCGAATCTCTGGGCCGAGCTTATGGGCCCAGCATATGGGTCGAGCCGATGGGTTTGTTGTGATGCGGTCCAGCGTCGGAAGCTGCTCTTGAGTCCGGGCACTCTCAATTTTAAAGGTCATATTTTATTCCTTTTGTGTGCTTCCCTTGCTTAACTTTTCATAATCTTGTTAGGATTTACGACAAACAAGGTTCGGTGCCCCATGTCCAGCTGCGCTGTTGTTTCGCTCGGCTGGTGTCAAGACTGATACCGCTTACTTCTAGTCACCATAAAAAGGAAACACCTGTTTAAGGGAGTTCTACACCTGTTTTGTATGAACCTAAAACGGGGGTAGGACGTATCTTGATTATTTTTCTAGATAGACCTACATTCAGCCACATCATTCAAAAGGTCTTGGCGATGGCTTTCCATTGGTGTGGCTGAACGTAAGTCTATCTTGAAAAATAAGGTAGTAGTGCGTATTTTGCTTATTTTTCAGGATAGCTCTAAGTTCAGCCACATCATTTAAAAGGCCTCGACGAGAGCTTTCCATTGATGTGGCTGAACATAGGTCTATCTTGAAAAATAAGGGAGTAAAGCGTGCTTTGATTATTTTTCAAGATAGACCTATGTTCAGCCACACCATTTAAAAGGCCTTGACGAGAGCTTTCCATTGATGTGGCTGAACATAGGTCTATGTTGAAAAATTACCAAAATACGCTCTACCCTCGTTTTAGTTTCATACCCAAAACAGGTATAGCATTCCCTAAAATGGATGTTTTGTTTTCACTGTAAGCAGCTACCGCTCTCCTCTCCAGGTTCCTGCCCCCAAAAATGAGCGACTTCGGCTTGTGACTAGGTTAGATTTCGGTTTAGGGTTTGTTCGGAATCTAATAGATTCCTTCAGGATGTGATTAGGTCAGGATCTGATTGAGATCTTGTTTTATGATCTGATAACGCGAAAATAGGCCTCTCTTGTTTGTTGTGATGCGGTCCATCGGAGCGCGGTGTCGGAAGCTGGTATTGGGTCCGTCCGTCCGTCTGTCCGACGTCAGGTGAGGAGTAGGCGTTATGCCCACCGCGTTCCCATTCATGCTGAGATCGATCAAGGAGACTGAGCCGATCTTCCGTTAGATCACATTGTGGCCCGCGCAGCGCCCACGCGCCTCACTCGTTGCCGCTCCACTCCTCTCCTCTGCGACACATTTCCCCTGCACTTTCGCTCGCTAACGCAACACTTTTCAATCCGGCTACAGCGTCCCGAATCGGCTAATTGAGCCTTGGATTAGCCGGACGAATAGCCTCGCCTTTATTGCTGTCTTGGCTAGACTTGCGCTTACAGTGTCTCAAACTCTTGATGGATACAATTCTTCTGAGCCATTATTTTTCTAATTAGAAAGGAGTTTTATTCGAAGGCTTTTTACTTCACAAAGAAAAACTTGTCTACGTCTACCCGTTTTATTCCAATAAAATGTCCTCGACAAACTCAAAACTACTCTACAATAAACTTACAAAATAAAATGCATGGATAAGATGATTTTGTTGCTTCAACAAAACG
>Ga0058701_10001930_pt1 | contig 15254 bp, 6 predicted proteins | sample AgamicOrMae_FD_97039 | JGI IMG/M metagenome (GOLD analysis project Ga0058701, IMG submission 97039) | Agave microbial communities from Guanajuato, Mexico - Or.Ma.e | ecosystem: Host-associated > Plants > Phyllosphere > Phylloplane/Leaf | place: Guanajuato, Mexico | collected 2012-06-04
CCCACCCCATAGATCATTCCTGTCCACCCCAATACCGCCCCTCTTCTGCTCAGCGCTTGCCAAAAACGCGACTTGGCCTAAAAATTCACCTTATTGCAATGGACCAGAGTTCCATACTGTTACTCGGAAGCGCTTCAGCACGATTTATACAAACCTTCATAAATATTATGAAAACATTTTGGATGAGAAATGTTTCATAACTTTTCTACTGACGCGAAGTTTTGGTGCTAAATTTCGAGGAAGAGTTTCCTGGGCTATTAATACTTAAAATCAGGCGTTAAGGAAGTTGCCAATTTTACTGCATCGTTAATGTTTGGCTGGAAAGTGGAGGCGCCGAGAAGACTGGTGCTCGCACAAAGAGTTCATTGTCCAAAAATTCTTCTCAGAAATTTTGTTTAAGAAACCTCACGTAAACAGCCCCATAAAAACGTGATTTTTGCAAAATTTAAATGTAGGGAGAAGATAAGTAATTTTCACGACGCAGTAAAATGACGATCTTGAAAAATCTATTGCATATTTCTTTTTTACTTTTAAGGCTATTAGCAAAACCTTTTGCTTTTCATTATCTTCATAAAGTGTTCTATTCGAGATTCAAAGCTAAGTAGGACGTTGGTTTAATTGAAAACTGTGTTAATGTAAACTCGAAAATGTATAAATTTGCGAAAATGCTGGGAGCAGGTACCGCACTCCGAGAAAAATGGTGTCAAAAATTTGCTTCGAATTTGAATTATTTTAGGCCGAGCGGAGGCTTACTAAACGAAATACAGGTGTACACGTTAAGCCAAATATTCATAATATATCTTTTTTTTAACGTCTACTGAACCTTAACCCACTACCGCCCAGCGATGCCGTCACAATTTAAAAAATATCACCCCTCTGGAAACCTGAAATTCAAGAACTTAGACATTTTCTAAATTTTAGAATCGCGTATTTTAGTTGAAAAAATCCTCTTAATTTCTTTTAAGCTAAATTTCTTACTAAATTCTCTGGGCTGTTATGGGTTAAATCAACTTCCACTATAACTCTTTTAACTATGGTTTTATTTTTTGGAAGGCGACTACTCAAATTTTTCCTAAAAATTATCCGGAGAACCCCGAGTTTTCCATACGAAATTCCCTGACCGTAGTCTATCCACTTGTCCTTTGTTTAAGAAATCATTTTGTCCAAACATCTGCGACCCGCATGATCTGGGCGATAAATAATTGAGTTGTTTACGAGCCGCCTTTTCACAAGTAGGGTACCTCCCTGAGGAGCGAACACCCACGGTCCGGATTGGCGGCGACTTCCCCTGGGGACATATCCCCCCCCAGGGGTAGTTCACCCCAAGCCAGACCAGGCGTCCCGAGCGTGTTGCGCACCGAATCACCCGACTGCAACACGCCTTTGAAAAGATGCATTAAATTGCACCAGATGTGCATCTTTTGCGAACATAAATAGCGCCCGCCATGGCCATTTTTTGTGGCCCACGCTTTCCAGATTTGCGCAGAAACTAAACAACAATGTTGCGAATTTAAATTAGAAGTGTGAAAAGTGGACTGAAAAAACAATCTTCTAAATGCGAATAATGAATTGTTTTAGGATTCCAGAAACGATTGAATTAAACAGAATATGTCTTCCAGAAGATATGTGGGCATGTGATCTGTATGCAGATGTCCATTGTGAACTTAATTTTTGTCTCGATTCCGCAAATCAAACTCGTAAAGTCGGGGGAAAAAAGTTTTCTTTTTCTTGGTAAATAAATATTTCATCGCTGAAAATGCAGCTGATGTCTATGGCCCCGGTTAGTTAATCAGTTCAGCGAGGTTTTAGTCGAAACTTGATACGTGTATTAAGTCAAACTTAAACTTTACTTTGGCATCCTTGGCGGAACCTTTGTGCGGTCTCGAGTCGTAACCCCGTGTAATTTAGACGGCTGATTAAATCAGGAGTGAAATATCTGATACTCTTATTTCTTTCGTTTGTACTTGCCTCCCAGACAAAATCTATTCTGAACAAGTTGTTTTTTTTTAATTGAACCACTTTTCTAGAAAGCCCCAACACTCCACTTATACATTTTATTAACTTTTTTCCTCCAAAAAGTTGAAATTTTAGCTGTAAATCGTACGATTAATTAAGTTGTATTTTCAGCTAATCAGCTGAGAGTTTCCCTCTGGATGTTGACGCGCAGATTTTGAAAGGGTAGCAATATCAGATACGTACATGATTTCGACGCAAATTACTGATAAACAAACAAGCTGGCTTGATTAGTGTGATTGCTAATCAAAACGAATGAATCGAAGGAGTGATTTGAAGTTGGCTGTCGGATCCGACCGCTGGAATTCTATGCGGTTATCTTTAATTTCGTTTTGATCATGTTATTCCATCGTTGGATTGAATCGCCATCCTTGTCTCGTCCACAATTTGTCATTCGCGTTCGCTTTGCCCTCTCTCTCTCGCTCTCTGTGGCTCTGTGACAAATGTGATTAGGACGATGGAAAAGCGGACACGTGGGGTTTTTAGTGGAACGAAATCTTCTTGTATATTTTTGTTATGTCGTCCTTCATTTCCACCACATGTTGCTTGTAGCGGATTTTGCTAATTACTGGACCTGTAACAGTAGTGATCTGAGCTGTAAATCCCTTTCAGCTTTTGCTCTCACTTTTTTTTGTCCTATTCAACTGTAAAGCTCGTTATTCAGGGGTTCCCATTCAGCTGTAAGTCCCATTCAGCTGCAAGTCCTAATCAGCTCTAAGCCCCATTCGGCTGAAAGTCCCATTCAGCAGTAAGTCCCATTCAGCTGTCAGAGTCCTATTAGGCTGTGAGTCCTATTCAGATGTCAGCCCTATTCAAATGTGTCCTATTCAGCTGTAAGTCCCATTCAGCTGTAAGTCCTATTCACATGTAAGTCCCATTCAGCTGTAAGTCCCATTCAGCTGTAAGTCCCATTCAGCTGTAAGTCCCATTCAGCTGTAAGTCCTTTTCAGCTGTCAGTCTTATTCAGTTGTAAGATCTATTCAGCTGTCTGTCCGATTTCATTGTAACTCATTAAGCTGTTAGTCTGATTCTGCTGTAATTTTTATTAAGCTGTAACCTGTAAGTTAGTCAGCCCCTTTTGTGAGATGCATTTACTGTGAAATCAGTCCCTGAGTGGTCTTCTCCTGTCTTATTAATCGTATTCGTAGTTTTTAAAGAATCCTCACTAAATTACTGATCAATAAATCGGAAGCAAGTATGAATAAAAACTTCCGTAAGTCTTAAGTGCGTGTAACCGCACTGTGCTATAAAACCTTATTTTTTCACACAAAAAAAGAAAAAGAGAAAACAGCGTTGTTGTGGAAACCACTAAAACGAGATTACAAGACAAAGTATTCCGGCAATATTTTAGGTTTTGCTCATCAAGGCTCGATTTTTTGCGTCGCCCTGTTTTTCCTTAGCCTCTCCGAAGATTGTTTCTAGGTTCGAGTGTAGCGCCCCCTTCCGTTTGCGGCGAATTCCGGAAGCTTTTGGCATCCCGCCAACAGCGCTGTGCACTTGCATTGCTCATAACAAACATACTATCATGAGAAATTCTTTGAACATGTATCGCTGGAGCGGCAACCTTTTAAGTCTATTTTACTTTGTGTAAAATATTCACCGTATTTTTCTGTATATGTATCTCCGATTTTTTCTCACAAGAAAGAAAGTTCTAGTCTTTTGGTAAGGGCTCGTATTTATTAATGTCCTTAATTGAAAATTCGTCGACTATAAATCACGCTACAACGAAAATTGGAGAAGTTGCATTTTCTGCCTACGCATCGCCATCGACAAGCCGAGCGGAACTCACGGTAACCTAGCCTTACTTGAACTAGTCCTCAAGCCTGATGCCGCTTACTTTGTCAGTGGCAGCAGCTCGCTGAGCACTATCAGGTGTGAGTGAGATGGATGCCGAGCGAAGCAATAACAGAGCGAGAAGCAAGACATCACATATTAATAAGCTAATGAAGTTTGAAGCAGAAATTACAGAGGAGGAAGAAAACGCAGTTTAAGGTGATAGTCGAAAATAAATTTTTCTGCAGCATTCGCTAAAATATATATGAAAGTAAAATGCCCACACTTATGCCATTTTGCAGTACGAGTATTTTGAAACGTTGTTATTTACGAGAAATCCCGTAATGTTTATATCGGTTTTCATGGGCTGGTTTTAAATCTTTCTTTTTTTTGGAATTGTTTCTTTTACTTTGGAGAATGTTTTGTAATACGAAGTGACTATTCACACGCTGCCTCATTTAATTATCAGTTTGTATGGGCCCTTCTTTGAATTCTTCTTTTGTGAATTGTTTCTTGTTCTATGGAGATAAAAAAAATATAAATTGACTTTTCACACGCTGCCTTGTTTAAGATGTATTAGGTTGTTTCCGTGCGTTCAAGTCACCTTCCATTTTGAATGTGTGCTAGGTTGGTTTCCGTGCGTTCAGGTCGCCCTGTTACTGACATAGGCGTGCGAATAGAACTGACCATTTCAATAATGATGTTTTATTTTGTTTCAGGTTGGTTATCATTTTCCTGTGAGCAATAAACCTCGAAGGCCTCGTAATAGAGTGAGTCCATTAAAATAAAGCTCGTCTTAAAGCGATCAGATAATCTTAATCAAGCTCTATAAAAAAAATACTTTGCCTCGAGGATTTCAGGTTTTGATATAAAGTCCAGGAAAGAGTGGAAAACATGTCCTAAGGAAATCCACGCTTGTCATGTTATCGTTGTCTGGACAGTTCGATAATTGTGACCCTGAAAGCCAACCAGAATTCCAGTCGTCAATTATGCTAGATATCTCCTTCTAGCGTATAGTGACGAGATAACGCTGTCTCCTCTAAAGAGGGCTGGTGGCGTATCTCTGAAGACTACAAATTTCATTAGGACTTAAAACCATTTGTGCAAAAGCAGTATCTTCCAGGTGATTGTACGCCTTTAATACCCGTAGTGAACTTGGTGGGAAGAACCAGAAACTTTTCGTCTCACCAAGTAAACAGAACTTAAGTCCGTACTTAAGTCGACCTGAACCAAGTATATCTTATCTAAGTCAATCGTGCCTTTCATCAGACTAAAGTTATCCTAATCTAAAATGGACTTTTTTTTAAATAAAAAAGCTCTTGATTTTTTGGAATTTTTAACCAATTTTTTTAAAGTAAAATTTTCAAGTTACTGCGATTGAAATATATTTTTGGATATTAAAAGTGGTTGAAAACGTTGTTTGTTGCTTCATAATTTGATTGAACGCCCCAAAAATTATGCTAATAAGGCGATTTTCGTCCAATAATGCAAAAGCTCATTATTTGCCGAAAATCATGTTTATTCGCGTTTTCGGGACCTTCACTCAAAAGTATGAAGCAACCGGCAACGTTTTTAATCACTTCTAGCATCCCTTGATAAAATTCAATCGTATTTTTTTGAAAATTCAAAAATAAGTTTTTTGGCAAAAAATTGAAAAAAGGCAAGGGGTACCCCTGGCGTTTTTTTGGAATTTTCAGCACAAATTTTTGTGTCAATTTTTAATTAATTATGATTAAAATTTATCGAGGAATACTAAAAATGATTAAAATCGTTTTCTATTGCTTCGTTATTTAATTAAAAGCCACGAAAACGCGAGTGTAGAATGCTATGCTCGCCGAATGAGGTGGGCAAGCTTTCATGCGCGGGAAATCCATGCTATTTCGGGATAAATATGTCGAGTCATATGCGCACTGTTTAAATAGCTCTCTAAAAAAATGATAAACGTTTCATTTGAAACCAAAGCGCTCTAAGAGAGTTGCTCATAAAACTGCACAGCTATTCACAAGTTTATCGCGAAATCTAATCTCTGTATGGTAACAGCATGCATGTTTCCGGCACGGATTTGCACAAGATTGATTTTGATTGAAATAATAATCCGAGAAGTTCTCGCTGGAAAGAAGGCCAGACAGCAGTGGTCAAGGGTCAAATATTTCATCGCTTGAAATTTTCCTGTCAAAGAGTTTCACTGTTAAATATAACGAAGTGACTATTCACACGCTGCCCCATTTGAAATATATTGGGTTGGTTTCCGTGCGTCCAAGTCACTTCCCATTTAAAATGTATTCGTTTGGTTTATGTGCGTTCAAGTCTCCCTTTGCATTAACACAGGCGTGCGAATAACTGATTTAAATATAATTACTGTTTTTGGTCGTCCTAAACTATGCTTCGGTTGTAAACATTTATTTTTCCGCACTTTGGTCATTTTTCAATGCACTCTAATATGAAGGTGGAATTTTTTACATTTCGCTGCCAGGATTACTGCCAGCAGACGAAGGAATACCTGAGCTAACTAACTTAAATAGTCCACCTTAACGATGATTTCAGAAAGCTGTAGGCTTGTATGATCAACCTCATATCGCACTGCGGAACTGGGTCAGCTTGGTTGAGGGAATTCCGAGCAGGTCACTTAAGTAGGTATATTGCGCTCTCCAACAGTTGTCCAAACTTCCTTTTGTAATTATCCTTGTTGGCGCGAAGCAATGAGAGGAAACGCAGTGACCAACCGGAGGGTCACGCGCCCGTCACGCGCGTGACACGTGCACGGCACGCGTGACGAGCCTCGGGCGGCCACTGCTGCAGTCATAACGAGCTCCCCTTGTGGTCCTGTCCTCAAGTGCCAAGTCGCGGCACCGCCCAAGGGGTGGATCTTGACCTCCGCCCTTCGCAAACTTAAAAAGTCACGTGAAATTCGCGTGACCTCCTCCAAGTCGGGGTTAACGAGGAAATGCAAATGATGGTTACGCCTACAATTACAGGTGTCTTTGACTCATGACGTTTTTGCATATTTTTTACTGGTTTGGGTATATTTTTCAGGGTGGGATTCGTGAAAAATTGGAATTACGTTGGTGGGGAATTAGATGACAAATCCTCGATTTTCTGGAAAATGTCAAGCGCTTATTGAGTAAAATACAACTTTTTCCACGAAAATATATAGTACAGGAAACCGTTTCTGTAAAAAAAAAAACAGTCTGCGGAAAAATTATATTTACCGAGGAAAAATCCCGGAAAGTCGTGGAAAATCATCGATAGCAAAAATACGCCCTTTAAGTGAGGCTGCTCTGCTTAAAATCTTAATTAAAATACGTTTTATCACTCTAAATTAAGTCAGTGAGAGTCTCTGAGATTCAGTGAAAATGCACCGAATTTCAGTCAATATAGCATCACTGAAAAATTCAGTGGTGCTTTGTTGACTGAATTTTAGTGAATTTTTACTGAATCTCAGAACTCTGCTGATTCATATTTAGAGTGTAGAGACTCGCATCGCGTATCCACTTAGGACAACGCAAAGCAGGTATAATCATACCCGAAAACAGGTATACTAACTTCCAAAACACATTTAAAAAAAAGTAATGCTGTTGATGCAAAATAATATAATTGACTGAAACATGCTCGCGATTTTCAGTCGAAATTCTACTTTAGCGAGTCTGTTTTTCATTAATCCTTTCCGAGAGCAATTTCGCCGGATTTCGCGTATATTCCTCAAATTCCAGCGGTTTTGCTGAAATAGCGGCATCGGTCCATACGGATTGTTTTGTTTATTAAAATGTCTGAGTATCTTTCGCAGATCTCTGTAAGTTTATTTTAAGCGAATCTCGAAATTCTTTTCGGCATGTTATGTGCCATTCTTGGGGATTGCATCAAAATTGGAGCAATTTCCTTAATCGATATCCATTAAAGTTCCACTTTGCATAAAGCGCGCTTATTAAAAGATTGAAACCGGCTTAAACATTTGCAGCTTGGCTAATAAAGCCCATTATGTACACAGCAAAAAATCGGGAGTAAGTCCACGTAACTTTTATCAATTAGCTTATTATTTCGAAGTAATTTGTTTTGGAAATTATTTTTTAGCAATATTAAAACCTTTTATTCCCTTAAAATCTTCATTCTTCTTCCTCTTTTTTAAATCTCACCCATCATATTTCCTAGACGAAGAACTTCAAAATAATAATGTTTCAATCCCTTTCTTTTTTTTACTGTGTTGTTTGCATACCAGGTTTTAATATAAAATAAAGGAATTACCAGTCATTACATTTGTTTAATACATTTTTTTTTATTTTGTTCCATTCACGTGTATCTCATCTTTGAGTTCAATTAAGCAAATACGACTATCTTTTTTAATTAGTGCGTTTATCTTTTATGGAAAGTTAAATTGATCTTAAATCTTAAATTGATGGAAATCTAAAAACACGTTTACAATCACGTTAATTTTAATGAGGTTTTCCTGTTAGTGCAAACAAGAAGCTCCTAAACAAACTATTATTTTTTCGCCAAAATACTTGCAAACTTCCTCCGCCCATTTTTTGTACAAGAACAACTTCGGAACAGATTTTCATTAATGATGGAATTCCCTAAATGAAAGCCTCGGTGAATCAAAAGCCAATTATAGAGCAAAAGTGACGTTTTTATTCCCGGAGGACGGGCAGACCTGATTTTGAGTCGGAGTTCGCAGGGGGATATTACGTTTTCATTCGTCGATTGTTTTCGCACTTTGACAATAAATCCTTGTTGCGAATGGTTGACGTGTAAATTAGAAAACTTGTTGGCAGATTGGACCGTATTTTTGTAACTGTTTACAGGGAGATATTCATCAATGTTTATTATAGTCTACGCCAAATAGCTCACTCGGGCAACTTGTAAAAAAAAATATGGAACACAAAAAAGAAAGTAAAATTAAAAAAAGAACAAATAAAAAGAAGTGCTTACTTTGGCAGGAAAACTCGAAGCAATATTTTCGCATTTTTTGGGGGGACTCGAGTATTTCTGGATGAAACTCGGTTCCATCTGTTTTTCTCGTTAAAAAAAAGGTTTCCTTTCTTACTTTCTTTTCTTAAATTTCGATGGTTTCGCGCCCGAAAATTGAAGTTTTTGCCAATAAACCCTTATAGTACTCCAAACCCTATAGTACTCAGAACCCTTATATTACTTAAAACCCTTATGTTACCCAAATCCTGATATTACCCAAACCCTTTAAGTACTCAAAATCCTTATAGAACCCAAAACTCTCTTAGTACCCCTATCAGTTATAGTGTCCATAATAGTTATTGACTATAACTATTATGGACCATAACTTATAGTACACACAACAGTTATACTCAACTCAAAAGAGGTTATACACTCGAGCAGGTTATTTTTCTCAGTGTTGAGGGAAATCAGAATAAAGCACGCCGCGAGAAAATCGCAATGTGTCATCGACCCGACAGCATTTTCGTCTTAAACAGGTCTTGAAAATGATGAAGTTCTCCGCGAAAGTCGGGACTTGCTAACGTATTACCATAAATCTACCCTTTTCGCTGTCGGCTGCTTTCCCGGCGATAAAGTCAAACGTCTCGAACGGAATAGGTTACCTGTATAGGTACTCGAATAATTGCCAACCTTACAATAATTTTAAAAAAACTTCCTCGTTTTGGTTACCGGTATAGAATTTTATTTTCGCTTAGGTGTGTTCTTTTACTCGAACTTTCGACCGGAATCACTGTTCTGGCCGGAAACACATCTCGCCAAATGTTTGATATTACCGGCCACTGTTCTGCTTTTGAATCGAGAAGGGCGGCCGCTTTGCTCCGATCCGTCGGATCATCTTCAATCCTATCTATACCTAAACTGTCGCGATAAAAAGAAAATTTGGCGAAAAGTAGGAAATTCCCTTGTTTTTGGCGAATGAAATAGGATTTTTTTCCCTTAAAAAATCGTTTTAATTCTAACACGGATATCTCGACCAAAAATTGTTTCGGTTTTCGTTTAAAAAATAATATAAGTGAACCTAAACCCCCAAAATGTACTGAAATCACAGTAGAATTGTTGTCAGTATTTCAATACTTCCTTGTTCTTCAAACATGGACGTTAAAATAAATAAATAATAATAATAATCAAGAGTTGACCGCAGTTAGCCTTTTTAAGCTTTTCCCCTACTTTAAAGTAATTCTCTATTAAAACCATTACACTAAAAGCCAAAGGCAATGTAAAAGAGTCTACAAAGTTAACCAATAGAACTAAAATAGCCGTCATTTTTTTTCTTTGTCCTTTGGGCTAAAGCAGAGTCTTTAAGACGCGAACGTCGGAATGTGCTGAAGAAGGTTTCATAAAAGTGCACATTCGCGAGAAATTGCAGACGATCCGCTGAAACTATGTAAATGTGGGTCAAGGCTGGGGGTGGGGGACATATTTCTAACCCTTAAAACGTGTTGCGCACGATGCGAGAACATCGCCAAAACTTTTCTCGAGTTTTGCGAACATTCATTCGTTTGTCGCATCCCTAACTGCTCTTTTATTTTAACCAAACTTTTATTCCCCCTTTTTTGTAGTCCGTATAAAGTTTGTAGTGGTGATAAAAAAAGACGGTCGGAACTTGACATATGTGATTTTTTAACGGGGACAGAAAATATGTCCAAGTTTTTGATTTGTAGCCGAAGCAACAGGGAAGTTTTTTAATTTTAACTCAAGCTCGGATCATTTTTTGCGGTTCCGATTCAGTTGCTAAGGTGCGTTCCTTTCGGCTTTCTATCGATAGTTCGTTTTTGTAACTATTTTCCCACCACAGAAAAAATGTCAGGGAATGGATTAAAAAAAGTACGGTATTTGGTGATTACAGAATTGTTTCGGTTAAGATAACATAGATAAAATTTTTGACGTTTCTAAAACCTTTTCCAATTTTTGGTGTTCGATATTTTGTACCTTAAGCTTGAACTTCGTTTCTGAAAGGGTCTCTTTATAAGCTATTCGTCTATTTTCAGGGTCCTTTTATTTTCCTTCTGAACTCTATTATTGAGGAAATTTCCTGGTTATATGTTTCTGCTTATAGAAAAAGATAATGTATTCTTAAAATTTATCACAAAGTTTGGTAATGATTATTACACTTATATAGTTAGTAAGTATTAGAGCAAATATGTGAAAGCCTTTTTTCTGTATCGAATTAGTCATCACTGTTGTACTATTCCTCCAGTGATTTTCCATTGATTTCACTGTTTTCTTTTCCTGGGAATCATCAGGAAATCATGAAAAAATATCATTTCTTTTTCTTCTTTTTTAATCTGGGAAATAAAAAAATCGTTATCGGGATTATGTCGCTTCGTACAAATTCGAAGGACATGTTATCAAAATGTAAATAAGTTAATTAATAACACATTTAGCGTGAGCTACAGTAGTTTGTTTACACTCACCTGGAATCGGATTACGTAACGTCAACATTGTTTCCGGCCGCTCAAATCGACGTGTCAACGCTTAATAAAAACGACGTTTAAGATTAATTTATTGCAGGATTAAGAAGCTTTTGCTTGTTTCATTATGAATTATAAATAGGAATCGAGAGTCGACTAACAAATGTACAGTACGTGATCGTGGCCACCCGAATGTGTTATGTTCAGGCGTAGTATTCGCTTTGGCTTACCCAGAAACGTACCAAGTTCGGATAATAAGGAAACTCGAATGGAACTTTGGAAAAATGCGTTTTCTTCGCAACGGAAACGAATTTTTGGGTCAAGGGCATCACGTGACTTCCTTTCAAGCTGACGGCGTCGTTGAGGGCTCGCATGGGACAGTTTGTGAGTCTTATGGGACAGTTTTAGAAATGTCCCGGAAATTGATAGTCTTGAAATGGGACAAACTTGATATTGGACCGGTTTGAAATAATGCGTTCTTAGATTGGGTCAGTCATGGAATTTGATATTCTTACATGAAAATTTGTTGGAATTGAACAGTTTTGAAAAGCAGTTAGTCTTGTAATGGAACTTATTTAGCGGGGGAAAACACTTAAATGCGTTGATTTCAGTTTAAAATAGTTGTAGACGAACTTAAGTTTTAGATTCGAGCAGTTTTTGAATATAGGACTGTTTTAGCTTAGTAGTTGGGGCTATGACAGTTCTGGCACACCACCTAACCTAACTTAACCTAGGGTTATTTTGAGACCTAACCTAACTTAACCTAGGTTAAGTTAGGCTGCAAAATAACCGTAGGTTAAGTTAGGTTTCAAAATAACCCTAGGTTAAGTTAGGTTAGGTTTCAAAATAACCCTAGGTTAAGTTAGGTTAGGTGGTGTGCCAGAACTGTCATAGCCCTAGCTACTTAGCTTGAATCTGTTCTTGGGTGGGACATAAATCTTGGGATGGTGGAGCACAGGCGGATTGGGACAATTGCAGAGGAAAAGTCATAGCATTGTGTGGGTCCTGGAAGGTATTGTTTTAGTATGGGACAGTCGAAAAATGGGTTGGTCGTATACAGGGGACGTTTTGTGTATGGTATTGCAAAATCCGCGGGGGAGAAAGATGGGGCTACTCGGCGGAGCGGCGGTGCGCGCTTAGATAGGAGTCAGAGAAAAAAGTTATGCTTCCCGAAGCTTAAGTCTGCTCCAGCAGAAATCGGCTGAAATAACGAACTCGTTAATTGAATTGTGGAGGCGACTTTTAATGATTCGCCAAACTTTGTACAAGGCAGTTCCGGCAGATAAAGGAGCAGGTATTTCTGACACCTTTTATTGTGACGCAGATATCATTTCCTACTGTTATATACGCTGTTTCAACATTGTATTACATTATGATGAACGATGAATGTATCACATTGGTTAGACTTACTCAGATAAGGTTCAGCAAAGTTGATTTAACTAAGGTTCAGTTAACCAAGCTTAGATTAATTGAAGTTAGGTTAACCATGGTTAGGTTAATCATGGTTACGTTAACTATGGTTAAGTTAACTAAGGTTAGGTTAACTATAGTTAGGTTAACCAAGGTTAGGTTAACTATAGTAAGGTTAACCAAGGTTAGCTTAACCAAGGCCAGGTTAACTAAAGTTAGGTTGATCGAGGTTAGGTTAACTAAGGTTAGGTTAACTAAACTTAGGTTGACCAAGCTTAGGTTAACCAAGCTTAGGCTAACTGAAGTTAGGTTAACCATGGTTTTGTTAATCATGGTTAGGTTAACCAAGCCTAGGTAACTTGAGTTAGGTTAACCGTGGTTAGGTTAACCAAGGTTAAGTTATCCAAGCTTAGGTTAACCAAGGTTAGGTTAACAAATGTTAACCTACTAAAGGTAGGTTAACTAAGGTTATGTAATGTTAACCAAGCTTAAGTTTAGATTAAACAATGTGTTTTGCGCTTCACTCCGCTTGCCTATGGGCAAACTTGATGGCGCCTACATCTCGGTTCAGTCACTGCCGCCGAGAAGTAATCATCATCAGTCCTGGCAATCGTTAGGCCTACATTACAGTCAGTAAATAAGCGATTTTCGCTTCAGGAATGAAAGTCGTATTCCTCCGCGGAGAGGAAACCCTAATCTAGCTGTAAGTTTATCCGAAGCCATTCGCGAGACTCAGATTGTCAACACACGATATTGCCTCTGCTTTCGATGGCCAAACCCAAGGTTCCATACCCAAGGTTTGCCGAGCCCCGACCCCACTAACCCTGCGGAGAGACCCATCTGGGCCTCGCGCCCATCTCCGCGCTGCGTAGCTATTCAAGTAGGGCGGGAAATAATAATTTGAATAAAGGCGGGAAAAAGGACCGAGGCGATAAGGTGGCTCGGAGCAGCCCTTAGGTAAAATTGGAGCGGAAGCAAAGGCGCCAGACTTATACTAATTTTTTGGCGTTATTCCTTTTCTCGGCTCTTTTTTTTGTGCGGGACGGAAGACAGCTTTAAAGAGAAGGGCGTTTGTTTACTTATAAAAGCAAGTTTTAAGTTCCTTTTTTTAAATCGTTTGCTCTATCGTTCGTCGTAAAGCCGAGCAAAATCACAGCGACAGACGCGTAATAACCTCAAGCCTCATGTGGCTTGTCTCTCGGTGCCAATTTTCCGTCACTGAGCGATCAGGAAATCAGGTATCAAGTACCTCTAATAAAAGCTTAAACTTTCACTCAAAAAACGTAAGTTTTAAACTTTGAACGTAGCTGATTTTTGTGGTTATTCCCAGCGCAAGAAGGAACGGTTAACTTTTCAAAGGTTGCCTACTTGACGGTTATTCCGATGCTGGCACGCGCGCCATTTTCGCGCGGCAATTTTGAATTCGAAATTGCGTTTGCCCGTTTTTCGCTGCATTATTCTCACCCGCAAGGCGTTTGACCGAAAAGCACTTGAATTATTCGGAACTGTTAACGAGGGCTCGTTGTAACAAGTACCTGCTCGACACAAAAGAGAACAGAGAACTTCCGCTTCTAAAATACCACCGAATAAGAGATCGCTATCTCGTCATGCGTTGTGTATCGCTACAGCTTAATATATCTTCAGTTGTTTACCATTTAATGGCAAAGTATCACAGATTAACCTAACCTTGGTTAACCTAACTTTAGTTAACCTAAGCTTGGTTAACCTAACTATAGTTAACCTAAGCTTGGTTAAGCTAACCATGGTTAACCTAAGTTTAGTTAACCTAACCTTGGTTAACCTAACCTTGGTTAACCTAACTTTAGTCAACCTAAGATTGGTAAACCTAACTATAGTTAACCTAACATTGGTTAACCTAACCTTAGTTAACCTAAGCTTGGTGAACATAACCATAGTTAACCTAACCTTGGTTAACCTAACTATAGTTAACCTAAGATTGGTTAAGCTAACCTTGGTTAACCTAACTTTAACTAACCTAATCTTGGTTTACCTAACCTTGGTTACCCTAACTATAGTTAACCTAACCTTGTTTAACCTAACTATTTAACCTAACAACCTAACTTTAGGTAAATTAAAGTATCTACTTCTTAAAGTAAAGCTAAAAACAATGCAAATAATATTTAAATCATAGATTTAAAAAAGCGAATAAGCTCCACTTATTGCGCGTCATCCGGTTATAATAAACGTTGGAAAATGAAACGTCGAAAGTTTTGAGAGGGCTTCGTTGTGCCGACAAAAGTTGTTAACCGAGCCGCGTAAGGACGTCATCCATCGCATTCTGTTTGGACACCCCATTAACGCGGCGCTAGCGTTCCTTAAGTGAGACCAAAGTAGTGTTCCTTTAATGAGACGAAAGTTTGCACGCGGCAATGCACGGGCCCTCTACGTTAATGGTCGTCGGACAAGGTACTACACTGTAATTTTTTAAGATAGCATTTTCAACCTTTTAGTTTAAAATTGGTGCTACCCTCCGTCGTCAAGCCGAGCGGAGCGATAGCGAAGCGAGGCACAAGGCACCTAACCTAACCTAACTAAACCTAAGGTTACCCAACTAAACGGTCGCCAAGCCTGATGCCGCTTACTTCTCGGCGCCCGCTCAGGGGCGCCGAGAAGTAAGCGGCATCAGGCTTGGCGACAGCCGAGCGAAGCGATAGCGGAGCGAGG